>Ga0076930_100544_pt1 | contig 33616 bp, 18 predicted proteins | sample HotLakConsoUCCRE_FD_71149 | JGI IMG/M metagenome (GOLD analysis project Ga0076930, IMG submission 71149) | Hypersaline microbial mat communities from Hot Lake, Washington, USA - Hot Lake Consortium UCC-RE (version 3) (version 3) ...
TTTGATTTACCCTTTAGGGAAATTAAAGGCTTTCGGCTGTGGGAGCCATGGGCTTTGGCTAATTTTTTGGATTGTGAAAGGGATGTAGGGAAATTAGGCAAAGCGCATGGTGGGGGAATGTGAGAACATTCTGTATAACAATCGTAGCATCCAGCAGGGTGCTATGATTGTTATATATTGTTAGGAGCTTTTTCTAATTCACCTTTTCACGTTTCGTAAATATACCATTTTCAAAATAGACAAATTGATCAATTAATCCTTCTGGGGTATACTCAATTGATTTCCCTTCTGCTTTACCAGCTACATAGAATACTTCGGACTTTAAAACACCATCTTTATACGTTTTTGCCACTCCATTTCTGACGCCTTTGCTGACCTTACACTCTGATTTTAAATTAGCTAATCTACCTCCAAAATTCGTGTGTAAAATACCCTCTCCCTGTATTATTGTCTGATTAGTTGGAGTTAAAAAAACGTTGATATAATTAGCTTCACCATTTATATATTCACCTTCAATCTGAATCTTTCCGTCTTCGAAATAATGAAAGAATTTGCCAGTAGGCTCACCTAATGAGGTGTATTGATGTGTAGATGCAAGCTGGCCATTCTGATACCAACTTTTATTATAATACAATGTCTTGCCTTCAGCGTTAGTTACTATTTCATTTTTAATTTGTCCGTTTTCGAAATACGAACTCTTTTTAAACTCATCTTTATTCAAAAGAACAGTCTCGGTTTTCTTGTTGCCATTTTCATAAAATGATACGTCATGTGCAGTTTTTCTTCCATCACGATAAAATTGTTCTTCCTTTAATTTACCGCTAGGATAAAACTTTCTTTGATATCCGTGTAGCTCATACGTGGTTTGTGTCCATTCCGAATTCAATGAACCATCTGGATGAAAATTCCTGTGGATTTCTACCTCTTTACCCTCAAAAGTTGTCTTCTCGTATTCCATATATTTGCTCCTAAGGGGCGGCTAAGTGTACTCTTTTAGTGTATTTAGCTCACTTATAGCTTTTGGCTACCTGTGCTTTGTTTAAGATAAACTTAAGAAAAATACTATAAATTAAAGGTAGATGTTGAGATTTGTTACATGAAATTTTGCTTTGGTTTTCTGGGAGGTTACTTAATGGTGATGAGTTTAAACTGGCAGCTTTAACTGAAATGGATTGTGCTGGCGGGTGCGGTTGGTTGGCCGAGGGCCTTTGATTTACCCTTTAGGGAAATTAAAGGCTTTCGGTTGTGGGAGCCATGGGCTTTGGCTAATTTTTTGGTTGTGGAAGGGTTGTAGCGAAATTAGGCAATGCGCATGGTGGGGGATTTGCTGGCTTTAGCTGTAAGTTGATATGCTTTCAGCCCAGTGAATTTGATTTATCGGAGTGCTGAAAAAAAAATTTAAGATTTCTTCTAAAAATATTTGTATATACCAAAGTAATCAATTTACTTTGGAGCTCTTACAAGCCACTCCTGGCTTCGTAGGTTTTGGTTGAAATAAGCCGATGGGAGGGGTCCTGTCGGCATTTTTTTTTAAGACCCAATTATTCTTCCTAAAATAGGCAGGTTAATTATGGAATAAATGAAGTATTCATATTTTTTCCCCTTAGGCCTTTTCAAAGAAAATAAAAAAGCACCAGCTGGCTAGCTCGTGCTTTTTAAAATGACAATAGAGAAGTGATTTTTGCTTTACTCCTTCATTACCTTTAAAGTCTCTACTTTATCCCCTATTCTTAGCTGAACTGAATAAATTCCTGAGTTTAATTTTTCAGCAATTGATATGGTGTTTCTGCCTTGGGAAAGTTCATAAGAATTGTCCATTACCTTTACCCCTTTTGCATCATAAACACTCAAATAAAGCTTAGAATATTGGTCAACGTTAATTTCAAGAGTACCAGATGAGTCAAACGGATTAGGATAAAATAAACTTTTGACAGAATTAGAAATCAATCGATCATTGCTGGTCACAACCGTTGTAACGGAAGCCTTATAATTACTTTCCTCTTGATTCCATATATAACCCTCCTTATTGACACCAAGTATTTGAATATAAAAATCTTCCTCATCCAATGTTTTACTTATGAATGATGCCCCGTTTCCAGTAGTATATTCAACTTTCCTATCATAATAACTACTATCACTATTGTACCAAGCAACCTCCACGTACACATCCTCTAGATTAACACCATTGGCTTCAATTGAAATAGTAGCAGTAGCTACAAATCCTTCATCTTCTTGGCTTGTTCCCATGTCAATATTACTAATCATTACCCCTTCTTCATCCGCTTCAACTAATATCCTTATAGTTTCTGATTGGGTAGATTCATTATCATTATCAAAAGCAACGGCTGAAAGTAAGTACTCCCCTACCGGAGCGTTTTCCCAATCAATTTTATATGGTTCATTCGTTGTTTCAGCTAATTCATTATTTCCTTCATAAAATACAACTCGAGTTATGGAGCCATCTGCATCGGTAGCCTCTGCTTCAATAGTAATCACGTCACCATCCGTAAACGAATCATTATCAGTAGGTGAAATAATACTCACCTCAGGCAATTCATTAGGTTCTTCATCTGCTCCGTTTACTGTTACGGTAAAAGATTGACTTTCCGTGGTTACATTATCACTGACTTCAATAGTAACATTATAATCGCCCTCGTCACCTTCTAAAGGTGCACCAGTGAGATCAGCCGTTCCATCCCCATTATCATTCAAATCAAGCCATTCAGGTATCTCAGTTGCAGAAAACACTAAAGCATCCTCACCTCCTGTTGCGCTAACAGTATAATTATATTCCTCATTAACAGTAACAGAGGTAATAGGATTGGAAGTAAAATTAATCTCAACAGGCTCAGTAGTATCATCCCCCCAAATAGAACCAACATAATGAGGATTGTCAATAAATGGATTTCTATTTTCTTGATAACTATAGATCACATCATTCCTTCGCCTCTCTTCATCATCAACAGGATCTTCCTCATGCCATCGTAATAAATCGGTCAATCTTCCGTGAATAGGGCTTTTGTCAGATTGATCTAAAATATAATCCACTATTTCTAAATCGGGTTCTCCATTTTCCCCCTCATAGCGCACCGCCATATAAAAAATCATTCTGGCAACATCTCCCTTTACTTCTTCCCTTGGCTTCCACACAAACTCACTACTACTTGTAAAAGAGCCAGTAGCTCCATTATATTGGCCTGATTGATCTACATATGGTTCGTCACATTCAGCAAATGTTCTATTATTTCTTGCAGAATTAGTAGAAATATCAGCAGCTCTTAAATGGTGACAATCAGTACCAGCTCCTCTAGAAGTTCCAAAATCGCCTCTGGATTTAGCCCACACATGCTCCCTGTTCCAACCTTGGCCATTATTATATTCAGCATCTCCATCCATTGAAAAAGCAGAGTATATTCCCAATACATTATCTGGATTATCTGGATCGCGATCCGCTTCTTTTAATATATCCCACGTATCGGTTGAGCTACTTGTATAAGAATATTCCACATGACCTTTTATGATGTGATAAAGTGCCGTTTTCAATTCCTCTCCCGATTTCCCTTCAGCATCGGAATAATATCCTTGAGGTACTTGAGCATAAGAAACAAAAGAGAAAAGGAGGAATAAAAAGCTTAATCCTCCTCTTAATATATAATTATAAGTCTTCATCAATTTACTTTACTTCAATTTAAAATTAATACGATAGTGCGAGCTTTCTGGCTTGTGCCTATTAATCAATATCCCCCTCAACAAATGGCAAAATCTGAACATCATCATTAAAGTTACCCAATATCCCTGTTAGAGTAAAGCTTCCATTAGGCGCACTACTGCCATCATAAAAAGACTCTCCCCTATCAATCCTAATGATAAATTCAGTCCCATTAACTATAGCATTAACGTTTACCCCACTACTACTAGAAATAGCTTCTGTAGGCCATTGACTAGCATCAACCAAACTAACACTTTCTATTACCACTCTCGAACCTAATAAATCAGAATCAAGAGATAAATCACTTGATGTAATTGCAATAGATGCAGGTACGGAATTGCCACTACTGATCACCGTAACATTAGAAACTTCAATTTGAATTTGATTAGAAAACTCTCCCACCGTTCCTTCAATTTCTACTTCATCCCCTATGGCCACCAAACCATTATTGGAGAAATGAATTATATTAATCCCTCCAGTCTCATCCTGAACATAATATTGCCCATTATTTGCTCCATAATCAGGAGTACTTACTATCCCTGAAATTGTCACATCTGCACCCATTTGTGTTTTTGCATCAGAAATTGAAACCATATCTCCACTATCCCCTCCGCCATCATCTCCACCATCATCTGAACCATCACCACTAAAGGAATCAGGATCATTTATAGCTAGGTTATCAATCGTCCAAGATGAAGAGCCACCATCATTTGCACCAAAGAAATGAAAAGCAAAATAAACTTCTTTACCACCTAGTTCGGCTACATCAACATCAACTGACACCCATTCTTGTGAACCCGCATCTGGCATTAAATTATTAACAGCACTAATGGAAGTCCATGTGGCATCATCTGGACTTCCGCTTCCATCATAATCTTCTGAATATTTCATTTCAACCTGTCCAGGTCCGCTAAAATTAGAAAATAATTGCATCTGCAAATTAACACTTGATAATGAACTGAAATCAAATGAATCAAATGTAATTAACCAAGCATCCACTTCTCCAGCTTCCCCGCTAAATGCAGAAGCTTGAACAGCTCTCGAATCATCTAATCCAAAAGGTCTGCAACCCCAACCTCTATCTGTTTTGTCAGAAGTATAAACTTGATTAAATCCTTGAGGGATAGCGAAGTCATCTGAACATTCTTCAAAATCTGTTGAAAAAGAATTTTCGTCATTATTATCATCCCCACCATCATCATCATCATCATCATCATCATTTCCTCCTCCTTCTGATCTAATAATGATATTGTCTATAGCATATTCTGCAGAGGCCGCAGCTGTAGCCTCTGAAAATTTAATAGCAAAGTAAATGGTCTTACCCAAAACTTCATCTGCATCCTCACTTATTGTAGTGTAACTTGAACTTTGATTATTGGGTATTTGACTTTCCAAACCAGATAAATTATTCCATTCAGCTCCATTTGGATTTCCACTGCCACAATAATTATCTGACCATAAAAATTCCAGCTTACCGTTTCCTTCAAACTTATATTTTACGTCCACAACAAATTCCGCTAACTCAGCAGTACGAAAATCGAATCTCCTGCTTGTAATCAACCAAGTATCTAATACGCTTCCGTTTCCTTGAAATGCATTCGCACTCAAATATTGATTTTCTTCTCCCCCAACAAGCTCTTTACTTAGTCTAATTGGTTTGTTGGCGATCGTACCTGGCTCATTATAACTAAAGAAATCAGCTGGCGTGCTACCGCTTTCGTTTTCAAAAGTCCTGCTAAAATTTTCAGAGAAAAATCCTGCACCTGTCCCAACTCGTAAATTATAGTTTAAATGTGTATCATTAATAGTTGCATTGCTTACTTCCTCAATAAAGAAATCAAATTCAACAGCACCATTAGGAAATCCACCTTCAACCGGCTTAACCGAAAAATAATTACTCTTGCTTCCTGAAGGAATATTGATTGTAAAACTATTCTCCTCAATGCTTAAAACCTCCCCCGATGCATCTATTATTTGAAATTGGTCTAATAAAGCACCACATGCTGCAGCAATTGATAGTTTTACCTCAATGGCTGCCTCTGCATTTCTAGAACTTAAAACCATTATATCAGCAGTTTCAGATTCTGAGGTTAAATTACCCTCGAATTCTTTAAAAGCAACTCTTAACCCTCCATCAACTTCATTCTCTTCTTGACAAGAAAATATGAATAAAAGGCTGATCAATAATATTGAATATATATTTTTAAACATGTCTTATTTAATTTGAAAGTCATCTATTCTTGCAGTACCTGTTTCCCCAGAAGCAGTTCCCCTTGATGTATATTGAAATGAAATATTAAATTCTTCAGGCAAATCACTGATATCGATATCTCCACTATTAACAAAGTCCCAGCTTTCTGTATTATCATCCCATGCTACAGAAGCTGCTTCTAATTCTGTCCACTCTGCCTCTTTAGGATCTGTACCTTTAGAATAATTAGTACTATAGAATACTTTAACCTCAGAACCTTCATACCTTATAAGCGAATTGAAAGCCATAATTTTATTGGAATTGGAAGTATTGATCACAGGAGTAACCAACCAATCTTCTGCTGCTTCATCTCCATTAAAATTATCCATTTCTAATGCATAATCCCCGTTGTCACCTGAAGCTCCTCTACCATTTGGAGAACATACCCATTCAGATGTACTGGCATAAGAAAACGTTTCCCATCCTTCTGCAATTTTACTGTCCAGAAGGGCACATCCTTCATTAAAATCTATTGCGAAAGGGGCTTGAAGCGTAAAATCATCATCTATTACTTTTACAATAAAAGTACCATTTACACTACCATTTATTTGCCCTTCAGTTCTGCTCACTACTAGTTCAATATTTTCACTTTCCTGCTCAGTTTCATTATCTAAGTACTGAAAAGTAAAACTGCCCCTTCTAGTCTCTGCAGAAATACTTACCGCAATTTCTTTTGTAAAAGGATCATAAGCTGGAGCAGTCCTAATACTTGCATCTGCAGGTACTTGAACATAAACGATTGCATCTTGTAAAAGGCGTCCTGTTGATTCCATAGTAATTTCAATCTCTTCTTCATTCACCTCCAATACCTCAGCATTAAGTTCTGGATAAAAGGCAATAAATGGACCATTAGTAGTTTTATAATCTTCTTGTTCAGCACATGAAGAGGCTAAAATGAAGACGAATGCTATGTATAATTTGAAATGTTTCATAAGATCTCAATTTTAATAAGTGATGCTCAAACCAATCGTAAAAGTACGCCCAAAGCCATAAGCATTTTGAAATTGGTTAGTAAAATAACTTGACCAACGAATATATTCAGTATCAAATAAATTTTGAACATTAACAGATAACCTTCCGGACATTTTATCGCCTATGTCAAAATATCTACCTGCATACAAATCAAAAGTAACAAAGTCATCGAATTTACTATTAATCTGATCTGCAGTGATAAACCCTCTAGCCACATCTGCTGGTGCAAACCTTACGGAAATATTATCGGAATAATTTGATCTCATACCAATATAGGTGCTCTTTATTCCAGTATAATGAAAACCTAATCCAGCAGTTGTTTGTGCAACAGCACCCACTGGAAATCCAGCAAGATCAACAGAAACAGATGCAGTATCCATTTCGCTTTCTCCAGGTAATTGAGTGGCTATGGAAACTGATGAGCCATTTGTATATTTCCAATCTCCAATTGAAGCAAATCCACTGACTTCAAATGTTGGAATTGGGTTGTAGGAGAAGTCCAATTCAATTCCCTTATATGTTGATTCAATTCCGCTTAAATTCAAAGGAACAAAATCTCCTGGATCAAGACCTTCCAAATTAGCATCTCCCTGTCCTCCCACAACATTAAAAGGTACATTTCTGTCGTTCCATGTAGTATAATAGGCATTAACATTTACCTTAATCTTACTAGTGTTTAAACCATAACCAATCTCAGCTGAATTTACTGTTTCTAGTTTATAGTTATTGGTAATTACATTTCCATATCGAGCATCCGCAAATACATCACCAAAAAATGGTGGTCTTATAAAATGCCCTGCATTGGCAAATATTTTATGTCTGTTGTCAGGTGTATAGCTTACCCCAGTCTTTGCAGTGTAGGTGAGGAAATTCAAAGTAGCTGACTTACCAAGTGAATTTGCTTCGAATGCTGGTCGTCCATTCCAAAAGTATCCATATCTTGTATAGTTACTATTTGTTCCAGTTAAAGATACGAATGCAGTAAATTGATTGAATCTGTATTCTGCTTGTCCAAACGCTGCCGCCCAGTTAACAACTCCGTCATAATCATAATTAAACTTATCCCCCTTTTTGGCTACACCGTTAGGTTGCAATTTATTATAGTCATCTGCAAATCTTGGGCTTTCATTTAATACAAAATCCCCTCCAAATGTATCATGAACTCTTGCAAAGTGTGAACCTCTATACCTTCTTAAATCTATTCCACCCAATAAACTAAGTTTGCCTATTTGCCTTTTATAATTTGAAATTAAACCCAACCAATTATGATTATTATATCTAGCCTCTGAATAAAAACGTGAGGCATAACCTTCCAACAATGGAACATCCATATTACCATTTGGATTGTTTATTGATCTGAATTGAGAACTTGCTCTGTTCATTGAAGCAAGATTATCCCAATTGATTAAATTTTCAGGTGTTAAAAGCCCATCGTCAACCATTTGTTGCGTTCGCTCAGGAAAAAACAAACTCTCGTTTGCATCTCTTGGCTGAACCGAATAAACATTGGCGTATGAGTAATATAAACTGGTTGTTAGGGTTGATTTTGCGTCCATATCCCAATAATGAGTAATAGCTGTTAAGGGCTTATTGATCTTATTTTGCCTAACATTAAATAACTCACCCTGATAAGTCCCTAAAATATTATTAACATTTGGGTCGGTTATGCCAAATGTAGCTCTTGTTTCTTCATCCATTACAAATGCAGTACCCCTGTTAACAGGTGCTCCAAATCCCCAAAACATGATTTGGTGTTGCTCATTAATTTTCTTACTTACCGACACATAATAAGACCAGGCATCAACAAAAGCTCCAGGTATTTGTGTACCCTGCTGCTGAGCGCTTAAACCAATCAAACTACTATTCGATGTGGTTCTTGAACCTTGAAAACTAAAAGCCCATCCATTGCTGTTTTCCCCTGTATTATAACTAAATCTTGTTCTTTGATTCCATGAACCAGTACCGATTTGTTGCTCTAACCTTCCCCCTCTTTTTTTATCAGCTGGTTTGGTAATCATATTTACTGAACCTCCAATTGCATTAATTGCCAATTTAGAAGCACCCAAACCTCTTTGCACTTGGGTTTGGCGGCTTACTTCACTTAATCCAGCAAAGTTTGACCAATACATGCGGCCATTCTCCATATCATTTACAGGTATTCCATTTACTAAGAAAGCTACATTAGTTTGATCCAAACCCCTGATGTAAACCTCATTATCACCATATCCACCAGCTCCTTGAATAGAATAAACACCTGGAGTATTTTGAACTACTTCCGATATTTCCATTCCCGAAAATCTTTCATCTAGCTCTTTAGCATCTATTGTAGAAATAGCTATTGGCGTTTTTCGATCAGTAACTATATCTGCAAAAACCTTAACTTCCTTCAAACCAACAACATCTTGGTTCATATTAATAACTCCTAGGTTAATATCTCCTCCTTCAATTTCAATTTCCTTTTGAAAACTGTTATAGCCTATATAGGTAATTTGTAGCATATAATTACCCTCAGGTACGTTGGGGATTTTAAAATCACCCTCAACATCGGCTATGGCACCATAATTTGTACCCTTCAAAATAACATTTGCTCCGATCAAGGGCTCTCCATTCTGCTCGTCAATGATATTTCCTCTCAGCACAGCCGTTTGAGCATAGGTCAAATAGCTGAATACCGTAAGAATTGTAATCAGTAAAAGTTGTTTCATTCTTTTTTAGTTAAGTAATATTTTAAAAGGATTTGCAAAAAAAACACAAAACTATGGTATTTGTACAATAACTAGGTTACCAAATTATTAAGCTTCATTTTATTCCATTCAAACAGCATAAAAACATTATATTTGCATCTAAAAAATACCAAAATTTATGTTTCGTACCTTTTTATTGATATTCTTTACAATTGTCTTATTTAAAGATGCAAATGCACAAAAAAGCCGTCCTATCGGAATAGTGGCGTTTTATAACCTTGAAAACCTCTTCGATGCCGTAGATGATCCTGAGGTTAGAGATGAGGAATTTTTACCAGAGGGGAAAAATAACTGGACAGAAGAGCGATATCAAGAAAAACTTACTAACATGGCCAAAGTACTTGGTACTATGACAAATGGCCCAGATATAATTGGAGTTTGTGAAATTGAAAATAAAAAGGTTCTAGAGGACTTAACGGCAACTGCCCAATTAAAAAATAAGAACTATGCAATTGAACACTACGACTCCCCCGATAAGCGTGGAATTGATGTAGCTTTATTATATAGAGATGATAAATTTGAGGTTTTGGAATCAAAAGCTATTGAATTTAATCATCCCAATAAAGACAATTATTTTACAAGAGATATTCTTTGGGTTAAAGGAATATATTTTGAAGATACACTCAATATTTTCATAAATCATTGGCCGTCTCGTTTTGGAGGAGGCATGCTGGAAAGGAAAATTGCCGCAGAAGTTTTGAGAAATGAAGTAGATATTATTAAAGAGAAAAACCCAAATGCCAAAATTATAATTATGGGAGATTTTAATGATGACCCCATTGATAGAAGCGTTAAAAAAATCCTGAATACGCATTGGAATGAGAAAAAAATAAAAGATGGGATACTTTATAATACCTCTGCTGATACTTTTCGAGATGGTTTCGGAACTTTAATGTATAATGGAGCATGGAACCTTTTCGATCAAATAATCATTTCTAAATCATTAATGAAATCTGAAAGCAACAATTATCATTATATCCCTAATTCCTTTAAAGTTTATGCACCTGAATGGATGCGTGTGGAAGATGGAAATTACAAAGGTGCTCCAAAAAGGACTTTTGTTTCCGGAAAATATATCGGAGGATATAGCGACCATTACCCTACATTTATTGTTATTGGTCATTAAGTATCACTATCTATCTAAAAATTCATGAATAAATATTTTATAAGAGTATTACTGGTATTCCTATCCTTAAGTATTTTTACAAGCTGTGAAGAGGAAGTAGATGATGTTATTGTGATTGGAAATGGAAGTCAAGACCAAAATGAGGAAGAAGAAAGTTCCGAAGATGAAGAAGAACAGTCTGATGAAGAACCAGAGGATAGGGAATGGGATTTATTTCAACCTTATGAATGCTATACTTCCTTAAGCAATCAGACACTTGATATCGTAACTTGGAATATTGAAAGATTTCCCAAATCAAACCAACAAACAATAAACGGATTAGCTGAATTGATTAATAACAGCCGTGCTGATATTATTGCTCTACAGGAATTACAAGAACCTGATTTTCTTGAAGATGTTATTGGTTTAACCTCAGGTTGGGCATATAAAGTTTACGATGTCAGAGGTGATCTTGAATTAGGCTATCTATACAAAACATCTGAGATCATAAGCATATCAAATCTATCGATTATTTATCCAGATAATTCCAGCGCTTTCTATCGCCCTCCGGTCTTAACCACTGTAGAGCATGCAAACGGTCAAATTGTAACCCTGATGAATATACACTTGAAATGTTGTGGAGGTACAGAAAATGTCAACAGAAGAAAGGAAGCTAGTGTTTTACTTAAGAAATATGTGGATGATAATATGTCAGATGAAAAGGTAATCATATTGGGAGATTGGAATGATGAACTAAGTGAAACTGAAAATAATCCGTTTCAAAATTTTTTGGATGATACCAACAATTACTACTTTTCGGATTTAGAAATAGATGAAGGTCCTAGTACAAATTATAGCTACCCGAGCTGGCCAAGCCATTTAGATCATATTCTCGTCACCAACGAATTATTCGATAACCTTGAATTTGTAACCACTCTAACATTTAATCAATGCATATCAGGTTACAGCTCCAACATTTCAGACCACCGACCAGTAATGCTTTCGATAAATTAATTGGAATTGAAATTGCCAGAATTAAAAAAATGGTCAAAAAAAAAGGTGTTTCATTTTACTGAAACACCCAATTAAACTAAAAAAATATACTTTAATTAACCTTAGTTGTACTAATGCTAATTGTTTGAGCATCATCCGTTGCCTTTGGATAAGCAGAGGAATAATTGAAATTGAAATTGGTCTCATTCAATTGCGTAATAGTTACCGAATTTCCATCTTCCAAAGTAACTAAATCAAGATTGTTTTCGGAGATTTCCCAAGTGCCTGAACTACTTAAAACACCATCGTGATTAAGATTAGCGGCATCTAAAGATTCGAAATTTTCTATATTGTAATTACCATCTAATGAAAAATTTATGGTGACAGGAGATTCAAAATCTACGTTTTCAGTTCCCGGTGTAGCAGATTGAACTTCCCAACTAGTAGAGACCGCTTCCTTTCTTTTATCTAAATCACTTTTTGGATCATCTTTTTTACAAGAAGAAAGCCCAATGACTAATCCGATTATAATTAATATCTGTATTTTTAAATTCTTCATGTTTTTTAAATTATTGATTTAACAGTCACACCGCTATCAATGAGCGGTGTGACTGCTTTATTTTATTTCTTTATTATTCTTGTGTTAAATTGTTTTCCGTCTTGTTCCAATCTTAGAATGTAGATACCTGCGTTAAAACCAGATAAGTCTATTACAGTGTTATCATTTCCTAAGCCTTCTAATTGTTTAATACCTTGAACTGAAATCATTTGATAAGAAAACTCACCTTTTTTCTGCAAGTTTATCATCAATAATTCATTAGTAGGGTTCGGATAAAATTCAACACCTTGAATAATGTTATTTCGATTTGAATTTACTACTTCCTCTCCTTCTCCAGTCAAGCTTATAGCATATGAAATGTCACCACTTACTACTGAAATGCTTCCAGCAACTGCACCTGCTACAGTAGGAACAAATCTTACATAAACATCACCAAAAAATCCACCTTCTTGATCCAAGTCTAGTGTTACAGCATTTGAGAAATCTGATTCATTGTTTAAGCTTACTTCAAAGTCACCTTCTGTTGTGATCAGGATGTTATCTGATAAAGCCACAGCTTGGACGTTAAAGCTACTTACGATTGAGTTTACCCCTATTTCTACTAAACCAAAGTCAAGCGTTTCGGCACTTAAGACTAAAGAAGCTTCAGCAGCTGGTTCTTGGATGCCATTAGCGTCATTAACAAATATTTGGATTGCATCATTAAATCTTCCAATGTAACCTAGAATGACTCTTTCTTCAGTTGGAACTGTTTGACCAACTAATGGGTGGTCAGCACTTCCGATACGGAAAGTCATATTACCAGTAGCATCTTCAATTGCAAAATTACCATCAGCTCCTCCACCTTGGAAAGTTGTTTTTTCATCTGTGAAAACCACTCCTTCTATCTTTACTAAACGAGAAGCATAATTTTCGTAATTATTGGTTATTTGCTGAATTGTTGCGGTTTCAAAACTAGGTAATGAAGATCCAGATTTAATCACTTCAAGTTCAGTTAAGCTGCTTACTTGAATAAGTTCACTAAACTGACCTAATGAACCTGTTACAACAACGCTATCTCCAATACCAAGTGAGGCGGTTAATAAGTTTTCATTATTAGTTTCTCTAATAACAATTCCACCGGTGTCATCAGAAATAATACGATTAGCAGACTCGTTATTCGGACCACCAATCACGACCCCTGTAATACGCACTTCACTAGCTAAAGGAAGTCCTCTAGCAGCTGAAATAGCAATTACTCCTCCTTCTTCACCTTCTTGACCACTAACAGCCAAGCTTCTAATTGTTGCCTCATCACTACTATGTTCTATATCACCATCATACACTTTTGCTTGCTCTGTTGAAGGAGTGAATCTAACATACAAAATAGTTTCTGCAATTGAACCATCAGTTTGAGTAATTACTAAATCGGATTCTTGAGTGAAAATATCACCATCAAAATTGGCTGTTAGTGACATTTCAAATCCTTCAGGAATGTTAACAGTCACATCAGAAGTTAAATTAACAGCAGATAAAGAATAATTTCTAACGTCAGAAGTTTGACCTGCAAGGACTTTTCCAAAATCACCATTAAAACTATCAGTAGTCAAAATTATATTAGGTGCATTTTCATCCAAAACTCCTCTAACTCTGAAGTTATCTACTAACCACTCAGCTGCTCCATCAGTCGGGTTTGAAGTGTATACAAAAGCTACATGAACTATGTCAGTTCCTGCTAATGCAATTGGTCCAGAAGATACCCAGCTGCCATCTGACAAAGTAGCAGTTGTAATTTCTGTCCATACATATGCCTCAGCTGAAGGATCCTCTCCTGTAACATAATTTTCAGAAACATATATTTTGAAATCACCTCCACTAAAGTTTCTTCTAGTGTAGAAATCCAATTCTGCATTATCATAATTTGACAAGTCAATAGATGGCGAAATTAACCAATCTTCATTATCTAAAGCGCCATCAGAAAACCCATTCATACTTACTGCAGCCCCGTCAAATCCATCAGTATCGCAATCCCATACCTGCTCTCCTATAACTGAGAAGGAAGTGAATCCGTTTAAAGCATCACAGTTATCAAAGTTTTGTGAAATTACAGTTTCTAAACCTTCTGGTACTGCTATACCTGAAACTGAAACAGTTCTTTCAGTAGCATTTAGACTATTTAAAGTTAAATTTCCTGAGAAAGTACCAGTTTCGCTAGGAGCAAATCTCACATAAACTGATGCGTCTGTAATATTCCCTTCAGTTGGTTCAATCGCTAAAGGAGTATCAATATCCGCAACTGTTGAAAAATCTGCATTTATAGAAGCTTGAAATCCAGTTGGAATTGTAATAGTTAATGCATCCTCTAAATTTTGAGCATTTACTACAAATGAGCTTGCTGGAGAATCTGTACCTGAAACTATCTCTCCAAAATTACTTTCGAAGTCAGTTTGATCAACCGTAATTACTGGTTCAGTTGAGGTAAATGAAGTCCAATTCACATTATCAATATTAACTTGACCGCCAGCAGGATTAGAGAATTTCAAGGTGAAATCACCAGGGACTTCTACTAGGATATCTCCGGAATTTAGAGTAATTCCTTGTTGACCTGTTGAAGTGACTGTTTCAACTAAATTGTTATTAACATAAACTTCTAAACTAACATCTGAAGAAAATGCCTGAGCATAATCAAAGCTTAAATTTTGAATTCCTCCTGAAATAACTCCTGATTCTAGGTAGGCTTGTGGAGTTCTATTTCTTCCTAACATAGGTGATGCTCCATCGATTGCAACATCCCCTCTAGCTTGTACATAAGTCCATGTAGAACCATCTTGACCTGTGAAAGTACCATCAGCATAGGTCGAACCTGTGTAATCGAAATTATCAAATGTTTCTGTAATTTCTGTAGCTTGTTCAGTTATAGAAATACTTGCAGTTTCGCTTATTGTTCCATCAGAAATTGTTAAAGTGATTGTCTCAATTGCATCATAACTCAATCCAGAAAAAGTTCCAGCGCCATCTGTAAGGGCTAGTTCAGTTGTTCCGCTTAGTGTTCCGCTTCCATCCGCTGCAATTGTAACAGTTCTATCATCGTTATCCGTGTTTCCATTTGCATCTTCTGCATTCACTGTAATTTCAAAATTACCTCCTTGAACAGCGGTAGTAGGAGCATTAACTGCTAAAGTTGAAGCACTTACATCTATTAGATGTTTTGCTGAACTTGCTCCGCTTACAGTTTCAGAAAACCGTGAGCCATCACCACTTGCCGTGAAATTATGTGATGTCGGTATTTCAAATGCTAAAGTATCTCCGTCAATAACGGTATCAGATAACCAAACAGATAAAGTGACAGTAGAATCAGCTCCATCGTTAACGGTCATTAAATTTTCTGATAAATCAAATTCTATTGCATTTTCAGTAATAGTCGCATTGGAAGCGCTAAAAGTTCCAATAGAAATAGCAGCACCAGATAAAGCTTCTGTCCAATTAGGCATGTTCGATGCTCCTGCAGAAATAGTGATTTTATTCACTATAGTAGGTTCGCCATCATTTGATCCAGCATCAACAATTTTAAAATTGAAAACATCAACCGCATCCGCTTCTGCATTTGCTACAGAAGAAACATTACTTACTGCAATTGGATTGTCAGCTGCAGTAATATCAGAATCAACATCATTATCGGATGTAGTGGTCACATTAGCAACCGCAGGACTTTCTACTAAATAACAATTCTCAGAAGTGTTATAAGTATAGGCTGCAAAATGGTATGCAGTACCTTGTGATAAAGCAGTAACTTGAACATTTGCATCTGCGCCCGCATAAACCACATAATTTCCAGTTCCTATTTCGTCACCACTTTCAAATGCCGCATTAGCAGTATATGCAGTTACCAATTCAGGATCGGCATCTACAGCTCCATTTGCTCTTGCTAAAATAATAGTGGCATCCCCATCTCCTGCTGTCCAATCTAAATCGATAGTATTATTATCAACTACAACAGCATTCAATGCAGATGCTTGAGTAGAAGGCTCAGTACATACTGCCTCGTAAGCATTCCAGGTAATATTGTCAATATTAACTTGTCCACCATTTGGATTTTTGAAACTTAAAGTGAAATCACCTTCTATCTCAAGTGAAATTTCGCCAGAATTTTTAGTTATACCAACTTCATTATCGGATTCAACAGTAGTTATTGAATCGCCATTTACATGAACCTCTAATTCAACATTAGATGAAAACGCTTGACTATAATCAAAAGATAGTTTCTCGATTCCTCCACTGATGGTTCCTGAGGTCACTTCAGCATCTGGAGTTCTTCCTCTTCCTAGCATTGGAGATGCTCCATCTAAGGATTGATCACCTCTTGTCTGTACATAAGACCAAGTTGAACCATCTTGTCCTTCAAAACTTCCATCAACATAACTTGTACCAGTCTCAGGGTAATTATCGAAAGTTTCGACTTGTGTATTAGTAACAGCAAAAAACAAGGTATTAGTTGAGATTGTACCATCAGTCACGGTTAATCTAATATCTTCAACCTGGTCATATTGTAAATCTGTAAAAGTAAATTCACCATCTACCATTGCTTGGCCAGTTATTCCTGTAGCAGAGGAAAGCGTACCAGAAGCTCCCTTGTTTCCAGCGGTAGCATCAATGTCAATTGTTCTAGTAGCTTTATCAGTATTACCATTGGCATCTTCCGCAGAGACAGATACACTAAAGTCAGTGTTAGGTTTAGCTCTGTCTGGAACAGTAGTAGCAAAAGTAGTGGCTTCCACATCAATAGTATGTACTGCTGAAGTAATAGCAGCATCCAATGTTGATTTGAAAACTGAACCTGAAGCATCGGCCACAAATGAATGATTTGTTGGAATTGTAAATTGCAATTCCGTTTCATCGGTTTGAGTAGCTTCTAACCAAACTGATAAAGTAAAAGTGATTTCCGTTCCACCTGTTACAAAATATTGAGAACCAGATAAGTCAAAGGTGATTTCTGAATCTGTAATGCTTGTAGCTGTATTAGCTGTTGTTCCATCTGTAATACTAGCACCTGCAATAATGTTTGACCAAGTAGCTGCATTATTATTTTCTATTACAATAGTGTTAATAGCAGTAGGCTCACTATCATTAGCATTATTATCTGTTGTTTTGAAAGCAAAAACCTCTACGGCATCCGTATCCTCATTAGCTAATGATGATATGTTAGCAGATGCAATTGTAGCATCAGCCGCTACAATATCAGAAGTAGCATCAAATACAACCTCCTCTGTAGTAGCAGAAACGGTAGTAACACTTGTTTGCTCATTTGGAGTTCCTTCATCATCAACCGCAACAATATGTACAAAATATTCAGTATTATCATTTAAGCCTGATAATTCAATTGTACCATCAGCACTTAAATCTGTATATTCAACTGTTTCTGAACTAGCTAAGACTGTAGCAACATCAGGTGAAGAATTAGTTGTTTCATTTACTAGATAGTAAACTGTTCCAGGCTCGTCTAATTTAAAAGTTACATCAAATGCTGAGGTTGTTGGTGTACTAGCAGCAGGTGCTGTAGAGAACTCAGGGGCATAATTGTCTTCTAATAAAGCATAAGAAAAACCGTTCATTTGTCCACTTCCACCGAACTTGCCTCCGATTGCCGTAACATCCAGCCTACCATAAGGAATTAATTCACCAGCTAAATCTCCAGCAGTACCAAATTGCGTTCTGTAAGTTAAGGTATTAGTCCCATCTGTAAGTGTAAAATTAGAGAAATCACTAAAATTATCTCCAGCCTCTTCGAAGCTAACTTCTTCAACCTTTACAAATTGCTCTAAATATAAATCTTCATTGTCTCTAATTTCGGCTAAATCGGAAAGTACCACATTAGGTAGGTCATTTCCAGTTGAAGTAGCTGTACCAGCATCCTCAATAGGTCTAAATTGTAAGGCATTACTAAAAGAACTCAAATCGCCTCTTATTCCTGTTATTCCATCTCCAACATTGTATGAAGTTGTAATATTCTCTGGACTATCGTCAATCAATATGGACCCTGTTGGATCTGCGATATATTTTTGATTTCTACTTCCTCCTCTATCAAATCCTAAAATTACTTCACTGCTTAATTGATAAACAGTACCATTTTGTAAACCTGACCTTAAGGCGGAAAGGTTATTTACTACCTCTAATCTATTAACAGATGTCGATACAGTTCGGTCTGAAGCATTTGTACTACTAGCCGTTATTGTGGAAGAAAAACTTCCTTCTGTTTCGCCAGCTGGAACTTGATATTGACCATAAATAGTGGTTGCTGTAACTTCTCCTGTTGTTTCGGTTAATGTAATACTTTGAGACGCTGAAGACATATCAGAGTTTTCAGATAAAAACAAAAAGCCGTCTGAGATAACTGTTATATCAGCCTCCAAATTTTCTCCTGAAATATCGATTGATTGAATGCTTGAATTGTTATCTGCTTCAACAAACCCGAAATCTGTTTCGAAACCAGTTTGATCTAAAGTTATTGCTGGTGCCGTAGCATCAATATTTGTAGCTGTAATGCTAATATCACCTAATCCGAACTGATCTACAGAGCCACTACCTGATACCATATCAGAATACCACTGTAAATAATAAAAATCACCGTTGGCAATATTTAAACCGTTTATGGTTACAGTTCTATCAGTTTTTGCCCAAACAGGAGAGCCGTCTGCAGCTTCTGGAGTAGTAAAATCAGCAGATGCTTCATTTGTATATGTTGCATCATCATCAGAGTGAGCAAAATTGAAAGAGTTTGCTCTTCCTTGGTCATTATATACCCATATTTCATACGAAACCTCAATTGATTCAAGGATATCTCCTGTATTATTTTGGAGTTTCAAAGTAATCTCACCAGGCGTGAAATCAGTCCCGGCAGGTTGGACACCGAAAACTACCTTATCAACATCTGTTCCATCTACATCAGTAAATGCATATGTACCACCTGTTGTTGCAGCATCAGGATCAGTTCCTCTTGCAAAATCTCCACTATCATGTGTTCCTCCAAAAGTTCCATCTCCATCTGACATACCAGTTATTCGCCAAACCTCAGAATCTAATTGTCCTATAGCTGGGGGTGTGTCAAAACCAGCACCTTCAAAATCATCGAAGATTACGGTTTGTATAGTTTCATCGTTGATTTGTAATTGCGCCATCCCTTGCTGAGCCGTAATGGCTAGTAATGCGAGCAATAACCCGTAGATTTTTTTCATAATAAATAGTTTAATTTAGTTTGATTTTTATTCTTTATGACTGGCAAAAGTAATAGAATCAATTAAAGGAAAGGATATAAAATGATAAAGGGAATATTAAGAAATTGTTATGTACTATAAGATCGCTATTTCAAGAATTTCAGGCTATAAAGAATCTTTAGTTGAGACGATTTTTTTCGAAATAATTTTTGCGTAACTAAAATTTAGTTTGTTTTATCTCTGTTTCAATACTAATAATCTAGCCAATACTAAAATCATTAGTACATGAAGGGTTTAGAAGTTCTGGCCAGAAGATTCAAGCTGTGATTTTAATTAAGCTTATTCCGTTTTTTTCGACAGGCAAAAAAAGTTGCTGCTGGAGGATGGGGCTTTGAGGTGTAAGGATTTAAGTGCTTATTTTGAGGAGGTGATGTGTGTTTTTTGCTTTTTTTAGGGGGGGGGGGTATTGAGGATAAATTAACTTTAATTCTAGACAATTAATGCAGAAACTCGAGGTAACTTAAAAACTATATAGACTTAAGGCACGAGCGGCACGCTTTAGCCAGCTGTGGTTTATGGAATTTTACCTTCGATAGAACTTTAATGAGACAGTTGAAAATAATATTCAGGCGAGATATGACCTTAATTATTTGAGCTGGAATGCTAGTAAGGTAAAGACTTATGGCAGTTCAAATACCTCCACTGCTATTCAATGCAAAGGAAAAACTCAAAAGGGTGTTCGATGTAGGAACAGGACTAAGAATGAAGCTGGCTTTTGTTATTTGCATGAAGGAGAAGCTGATGGTGAAAGTGCTGAACCTGCTAAAAAAGCTACTTCCATGCGGTGTTCGGCTACTACTAATGCTGGTACTAGGTGCAAGCGGAAAACTAAGTCTGCTAATGGGAAGTGTTGGCAGCATGGAGGGTGAAGGCTGTTTGAATTTCAAGTCCAGATTTACGAACGCGTTATGCTCAGCAACGCGCTCGATTGGAGTATTGATATGTTTTTCTACCATGCTATATTTTTACCTTAATCACCTGTTATTTTTTCGTCACAAACTGTAAGAAACTTTATACCTAGGGAAGTTATTCGATAGCCGTAATCGTCTTGGTCATACTCCGCTTCTATGGGATAATATTCACTTTCTTCATATCCTTTATGTTCAATTTCAAGTTCATTAATGATGATTTTGGGAGGTAATTGTTTTAGAAGCCCTAGTCTTTGTAGATTGGAATATTCATATTCTTCTAGACCTTTTACTGAAAATCCTTCCTGATTTATTTTATTTATTTTTTCATCTAATTCTCGATAACTCATAGAGAAAATATGGTTTTTATCCTTTTTAATATCTAATAATTTAAGATGATCTACTATAAAAGCCCGTTCTTTTTTGCTAAACTTCCTAAGGCCATTAAACTCGCTTAAAGATAACTGGGAAAGTAAGTAAGGGAAGATTTGATTTTGTAAATTTTGATTAGAATCTGCTAAGTTTCCAATCATAAAAGACCACTTATCTTGCATTTCATCCTCTTCCTCTAGAGATGCATTTTCTAAAAGAGGGACAAGTATTTTAGTTGGAATTGCTGTTACTTTTATCTTTTTGTCCTTTACATATTCTTTTGCCTTTAATAAAATTTTTACTTGATTCTTAAATCTGAAATATTTTATCTTATCAGACATCAGTAAACCAACCTCTTCTACAGTTGGTCCTATAAGTTTTTCAGCAAAATCCTTAATTAATTCAAGACCTTTTTCAATTGTTGATGATTTAATATTTAGTTCTTTTGACATTATTTACTGGAGGGTTTTTAATTGCAATACTCACCTATTTTATTTAACCATTCTTTAATTTCATCATATCCATTTCTTTCCTTTAATCGGACTACATTCATTTTTTCTACAGCTCGTGTGTTTAATATTTTCTTCGCCTTTGAAATCTTCTTTTTCTGTTTTTCTCTAGTTTTAATTGGGTCGGGGTTAATTGAATTCCATTCTGTATTACTTGTAGCATTATGAACCGCAATTGCAATTTTTTCAGGAACATCTTCTGTATCGGTAATTTCTTCAATATTTAAATTAATATCTAATTCACTATAACATTCATTTATAGCATCGTGATGAAGAAAATTTTCTAATTCGACTTTGGTTGTATTGTAACCGGTTTTCGATGGGTTTCCTTCTGCATTTAATGAAGCTACTGCATCAACGTAAGCTGATATATCTGAATCATAAACATGAACCTGAGCTTGCAATAAACCATCTAGATACTTCTTTTCAATATAAAATTTTAATTGAGAACCACCAGTTGGAATAAATGCAATCTGCTCATTATCCTCTAAGTTATGAATTGAATCATCCTCATTATTAAGAATCTTACTATATTCAATTAATCCATTAATGTCATTTTCTCCTTCAACAAAGACCAACACTTTGACCTTGTTTTTTGGGTCCGGTAATGCTCCGAGAGTTTCAATTATTTTGTCTATAATGCTTATATTATCAGACCCATCTGTATTTGTTCCATTTTCAACGAATATACTGTCATTATTCCTAAAAATATATCTCAGTGATTTCTTTGGAATTTCTTTTGCCAGATTTGAATTGTGAGTTGTAAATAAAACTTGAGCATTGTCAGTTTCTGATAAATCTTTTAGAGCATTAACAATCATAAGTTGAAAGTCAGGATGCTGAGATGTTTCAGGCTCTTCAAGGGCATAAATTATATTTGGGGCATTTGCGGTTCGTCTATTTTCAACTTGAGCCCTGAAAAAACTTAGGAGGACAAGTCTCCTCATACCACTACCTCTTTTGTTTAATGGAATACCTCTATCATCCTCTAGTGCTAATTTAAACACGGAACTCCATGTCGGTTCTTTAGGGAAGCTAGACCTTAATGTTTCAGCTAATTCTGAGTCTAAATCATTAAGTTTATTAATTGTCTCATCTGCCATTAAAGTTGAGGCAGCCTGAACTTCTTCTTTCAATTGTTCAAGAAGGGGGGATATAGCATCTCTTTTTAATACTTCTTTAACAATTTCTTTCATAGGGTCTTGGATATCTGAATCCTGGTCATTAAGTGGTTTGTCCACAAAGAACAATGAATAGATAGGTAAATATTTCTTTAAACTAGTCCATATTTTTTTCTTATTATCTTCATTATCCAATTTTCCATCGACTTTGATCTCTGTTGTTACTGTTTCAATTTGTCCTGAAGGATAGAAATGATTTCTAATAGAATTTCTAAGCTCTTTACTTCTGCTTCTGTTTACGCCTTCTCTGTTAATTCCTAACTCTTCGAAATGTAATTTTAAGGTAGTACGTTTCTTTGAAAGTAAATCACTTAGTTCATCATGGTTAGGATATTGACAAACAATTACAGATTCTTCAGACACACTACCAGTTGCAGAAATTTGAAATTTCTTTTTAATTTCTAAGTTTTGCTCTGTATTAAGTAAAAATTCTTCTTGAAGGGAGGTCTCAATACTATCATCTAGAATAAGAGATTCTGGCAATTCATCAAAAATACATGTTATTTCAATATCACCGGAACCATTTCCAACACTCAAATCATTCTTATCTGGTTTTCCATTAAAAAAAATATCTAAGGCTTCAAGAATGGATGATTTTCCAATATCATTTCTACCGATTAGCACATTTAAGTCATCAATATCGATTACTGTTTCATTTAGATAACCTCTAAAATTTCTTAGTTTTAATTTACTTAATTTCATATTTGGGTGCTGTTTTGGTTATTATACAATGAGTAAATAAAATACCACACTACATCTATTTTTTAAGGTATTGTACTTAAAGAAATAAACTTAATAAATTTTAATATAATTTACAGGTAAACAGTAGGAATTGAATGTATATATTAAAGAAAATGAATATTGGGTTTCAGTCAAATCCTATAACATTATTAAGCTATTGGAAATTAGCATCTTAAGGAATGAGTTTTTGAGTTTAGTCACATCGTAGTCACAAGCTCCCAGCCATAGGCTGGCAAGCCATCCTTAGTCTTTCCCCAAAAGAGAAGGAGATAAAGCCCCACCTTTAATCCTTCCCCTAGAGGGAAGGAGACTGAGATGGTGATGTGATTTTGTTCTGGTATTTTCCCACTTAGGAAGATTCTTAGGTTTGTGAAATGATTAGGCACAAGCTGGGAAGCTTGCGCCATCTGGTGAAACTATTAGGGCTGGGCTGCGAACCTTGGTTTAACTTGATGTAAAGTTATTTTGGGATAATTGTTTCTGAATTTGTATCGTATTTAAAGTTTACTATTTCTTCGTTTAGAATTAATAAAATTGCTTTTTCGATTTCTTGAAAGGGAATCACAAACCATTCTCTGGGTGTAATTCTCTTTCCTTTTATAATTTCTACATCAATGTTTAGGCATGCCTCAGCAAAAAAACGGTGGAGGAGCAATTCTAACTTGTCTGCGTTTCTATTGTAGCATTTGTATGAAGCGATTGTTTGAACATCTGCATATAGGTATGTCGCTTCTTTTTTAGCATTTTTGATACGGTCAATAAGGGGAGTGCTGGTAAACCCTATTTTGTATAAATTATCGATTGCTGATATTTCCGGATGTTGTGATTTTGATTTTAACACATAAATCCATCCTGTCGGTAGGTCCTCCTCATTCACCATGCCAGCCTTCACAAACAATTCATTTTGAGTGTCTTCGTAGGTGCTTGTCACTATTTTTCCATTTTTCTGGATTTGCTTACCTAATGACCGATAAAGCATATTGCTATAAGTCCCATTCTCAAAAATTGTATTGGTACGACCTTCTAATCGCATTCTATTTCCTGATTTTTGTTGCCATTCTTCTCTTTTCAGGTCAGCGGATTCTAAATATAGCAAAATACCATCCATTAAATAATAGTCACCCACATGCAGGTTTTTCTCAATATTTTTAAATGGTAATAATTTTCTTTTTCCTGCTTTAAGCTCTTGATGTACTTTTTGAAACATGGCTTCATAGGGTTGGAATTCCTGGTCTTTCATCGGTTTCCTTTTGGCTACAAAGTCAGACTCGGCACGTTCACTTTCTTTAGGGATGTGCTTGTATTTGAAAATAGAAATATCTTCATCTGAGGAGAGCAAATCATCCTCTTCATTTAAGATATCATCTATCGAAGGTTTTTCCATTTCTACATGGCCTAATAAATTATGCCTATCAAAGGGTTTTAATATCTTTTTCTTGGATTCGTCTTGCTTGAAATTTTTAAGTTTGGCCAATAGCCCATATTCCGACATGCTAGCACCATTAGGCTCACGGTCATTTTTATCTACGAAACTATTGATTTCCTGAAAGGCATCGATTAGTCGGTCTTCTTCAGATTTGACATTTGAAGCCTTCTCTTTGGATTCCAACAAGCCAAAGTCATCATCTTCAAAAATGTCGTCCAATGATTTTTTTTTCTTATTCTCCATTGAGCATTCTTTGTCTTTTCAATTCACGCAAAAATATGATAGCCTCTGCCATTCGTTTTTCTTTTGGGTCATGTGACTGCAGGTTAGGAGGCTCCCCCGTTTTTTCTCTCCAAGCTTTAATTTTAGGCCATAGCGTAATTGCTTCCTCCTCCGTCATTTCAATTTTTGTAGATTGAATATGCTCATCAATTACTTTTAATACCTGTGTAGTCACTGATTTTGATAAAATTTCAAATACTTTTTGAAATGGGTTAACCGCATCAATTAAGTCAATATGAATATCGTCAATATTGACAAAACTCCCTGCCATTCGAATGAATTTTTTATCCCCTTGTTCTTCAATTGTACTTGCTTTAATGACAGAATCCACTACTACATGCTGACGAACAGCTTCAACATTGTCATCACTTAAATCAGGGTAAACTTCACGAATGATTTTTGGGATTAAAACAGTATTGATAACTTCCGGCTCAACATTTCCAGGCATTGCTTTCAGCATTTTATCATCCTGAAGGATTCTCGCTTTCAAATCGTTCAAATCGCTTTCGATTATGGCTTTAGCTCGTTGGGAAGAAGGTAATTTAAATCCTCTGATTTTAATCGTGTTTTCATCATCATCGTCATTATTATCTCCACCATTGCCGCCTCCTGTATTACCGCCAGGACCTTTTTCCTCCTCTTCTTCATCATCATCTTTTCGGGGCTTGAATTTAAAATTGGGAGCCAACACTTGTTCCATTAATAAAGAGGCTGTGATGGCTTTTAACATATTATTCACGGCTACTTTAACGTCATCATCTTCCGCTTCGGGGCAAGCAATTAAGTTGGTAAATTGCGCATGGGTTTTATTGCTGCTATCTCGAGTAGCCCTGCCAATTATCTGAATTATTTCAGTTAATGAACCTCTATACCCTATGGTTAAGGCATGTTCGCAATATGGCCAATCAAACCCCTCTTTGGCCATGCCCAGAGCGATGATGATATCAATATCTTCTGGCGACTTTACATTTCTTAAATAGCTAGCGATTTTATCTCTTGACTTAGGGTTGTCATTTACCAAATCAGCCACCTTTAGTATTTTATTGGAACGTTTGCTTTTTACATACAAAACGCCTGTTTTTTCATCCTGATAATCCAATTCACCTAGAACATCTATTATATGGCCGACTTCTTCAATTTTTTCTTTGGAAGATTCTGCAGAGTTTACACTGGGAATATGAATGATGGTCTTCTTATGCTCATCCAAAATTTCCTCCAATGCTGATATGTTTTTGTCTCGTTGTTTTTTGAAATAGCGACCTGTATAAAAATGATAACCTATTCCCAAAGATTTCAGATATTCATATCCGTTCAGTTGTTCGTAATAATTGTAAGTTACGGTTGTGAATTTTGCTTCATCTTCAGGCAGCAATACCGGAACACTATCACCTCTGAAATATGAGCCTGTCATGGCCACGATATGTGCACTCGATTTGGTCATTATGTTTTTCATCACATGGCCTAATCTATTATCGCCATCGGCTGAAACATGGTGAAATTCATCTATAGCCAACAAGGTGTTATTGAACACTTTCTCATCCAATCCATCACAGGCAAAGCGCAGCGTGGCATGTGTACAAATCAGTATTTTTTCATCTGACTCCATAAAGTTGATGAAAGCGGTCACTTTGCTTTTCTCTGAAACAGCAGTGCATAAATTGTATTTGGGATTAGGGTTCCAGTCAGCGAAAAAACCATACTTTTTTAATTCAGTGGTGCTGAAAGATGAGCCAATGGATTTTTCGGGTACTGCAACAATCACTTTTTTAATATCCTGATTCTCTAATTTATCCAAAGCAATAAACATTAAGGCTCTTGACTTACCTGAGGCTGGTGGTGCTTTGATTAGCAAATATTGAGCTGTTCGGGCGTTAAATGCTTTTTCCTGCATTTCCCGCATACCGTAGTGATTTGTCTTTTTGCTACTTCCCGTTTGTTTATATTCTACTTTAAGTAAATCAGGCATTTCTTTAAAATTATTTTTTTATGTGTTATGGCTATGATATGTAGGAATTTCCTTTATACCATAAAGCGTTTTCTAAAATACTTGCTGTCAACAAATTTTGGGCAAAAAAATTAAATCTCGTTTAAAAAGTAATTTTCAAGTCGTTGAATTTCAATTATTTATTATTTTTTCGTTTAAATCTCGTTTAAAGTTCGTTTAAATTAAACGGGATTCTACGTTATAATAGAACCTTAGCTCTTGCTGGGCTCTTTTTGAAAAATCAATTTGCTTTATTTTACAAAATGTAAAGTTATAATAAAGAACGAAAAACAAATAAATGCTGACTATCAATGCTTTACGTTTTTTATTTCTTGATTTATTTTTAATTTATTTTTTTTTAACCAATTCATAAGTCCTATTCTTTTTAGCACCACTAGGTTCCAAATCTCCTGATTTAGTCATTTTATAGATTGTTTTTTGAATATCCTTTTCAGAGACACCTTCTATTCTCTTATTTATTTCGCTAATGCTACTGATTCCATTGTACTTTAAATCTTCTTTTATCAGCGCTTCCAAGATATAGGGCTCCATCGTTTTCAGTGAAGGAGTAATGTCTAGTTTTGCTTGCTCAAAAAGTTTTGGATTTAGTAAATAATGAGTTCCTTTTCTCTCACCTTGAGTTATTAATATTTGATTTTCCAATAATGAACCTATCCAAGTACGCATTCTATCTTCTTGGTTGAGTTGCAAAAGTGTAGTCAAATGAGTTGATAGTAACTTTTTCTTCGATGCAATTATACCTAAGGTAATGTATTCTTTCTGGGTCAACTGGTAATGGCTATCAACATAATCAAGTATCGATATAACTTCTTGATTGATGGTATGAGACCTTATGGTTACACTTACTTTGGTGAAATCTGTTTCAATTTCAGGTAAAGGTTTTGCATCTCTCGCCAATTTTTCAAAAACTAAATCATAACCAGAACCTTCACCTTCCATCAGTTTTAAATCTGACATTAATTGAATTAGGTGTGGGTTTCTCCTGTGTCTTTCGTGAAGAATATTATGTGCCGTAACACCAAGTGGTAAACTACCAGGGTTCGTTATTTTTAGTCTATCAGGATAAACTTCAATGAAAATATCACCTGAAATAGTATATTTCTTATGAGCGATAGCGTTTACCAACAACTCTCTTGCTACTTCCTTAGGGTATTGACGAATGCTCTTTCTAAATAATCCATCGGGTAATTCCGTACTATATGTTAATTCAACTGCTTCTTTTTCTATTTCCAGTAGCAGTTCTTTGGGAGAATGCAAATGGAAGTGCCATTCCTTTTTGCGAATTTTCTCTTCCCTTTCATTATATACAATGTATTGGACTGTAATGGGGTAACTTAACCTTGCAATTTGCTCCTGCTTACCTAACCAAAGCACCCCTAAATTTGTAAGCAAACCATCTACACTTACTAATTGATAGAAAGCCAAAAGTTCATCATCTTCCTTTTGTTTTATAAAATCAGAAACTTTTTCAGAAGCTCGAAGGTCTGTCAATAAGCTTTTGATTTTTTGACTATCGGCTTGGTGTAGATATATTTTTTGCGCAACAATAATTTCCCATTGGAAAGCTGTTTTTTCAGCAGCCAAATTGGTTAATTCATCACTGCTTACAGGATAGCAATTATCGGACACACGCATTAATACTTTTCCAGATGAAGTGGTTGCAATTACTCTCGTGGAAGGTAAGATATTCAATATACAATATTGACCACCATTTTCGTGCGTTAGAATTTCAGGATTTACAATTCCCACACCATCGGTCAATCCTCTTAATGATTTAATTAATTTATTAACATCTTCTTGCTTTATTTTTTGGTTGATAGGTGGTTCGTTTTGTGGGTCCTCCACGCCAATCATTATTTTGCCACCTTGTGCATTTGCAAAGCAAACGCAGGTTTCTGCCAAGTCTCTATGATTTGACTTATCACCTACTGCTTTTTTTAGGCTTTTATATTCAATATTTTTGTCCTCCACGTTCATTTCGCTTTCTTTTTACGTGTCTTTTTCTGTTTGGCAAATAAAGTATCTCTTTTGCTCATTTCATCATAGAGCTTAAACAAATATTCTAGGCGCTCGGTGTCTGATTTAAAAGGTTACAAGCGATAGCAACGTTCGATGGCTGCATCTAGTGCCTGGTGGGCTTGCTTTAACCCAACAGGCATTTTGACTGGGTCATAAAGTTGACCCATGGTCTTTTCAGAATGCTTTGCGCGTTCATCTAAAATGTCAAAGACATACTGATTAATATTTTCTTTTTGTTTTATAGTAATTTCTGGGAAAGGAAATGTGTTATAGCAGAGTGTATTGGAGTATTGCATGTCTGTTTTTAAACGACCAGCTACAGCTTTAACCCAAATATTGTGCATCCTAGAAGTCAAAATACCAAATAACCAAGGTTCTGAATTATAAACTACTCGAACTCCATTTGACGGGATAAAAGAATTATCAAAATACCCAATTGGGACATAGTCTCTTCTTTCAGAACCTGTTTGTGGAATTAGAATAAATTCGCTTTCTCGATATTTATCCTCATCAAAAAAATGAGGTGTTTGAGATTTTCTTACAGTTGACTCTTTAGTGCTCTTATTTCGGAATTCAGCAACTCTGGTAAATCTTGTAGTTAATTCTTCATATTGGTATGCCTCATCTACTAAATCTTCTGTAATGTGAATACAATATCTATAGTACCCTCCAATAAACTCTTTTGCACCTATATACTTCTTGAAAAATTTAGTTAGCTCAGGTTTTAAGTCAATAATTGCTTCTTTTTCTTCAGTTGTAAGTAATAGATTACCATTATCACCAGGAGAACTTCCTTTTATCATTGATGGCAATTTACTTATTGTTTGATTTCTAGGAAAAACATAAATATCAGAGTTATTTGTTAGGTAAGGGCTGATATTTTTAACTACCTGTTTAATATTATCTTTAAAAATTACTTTTTCAGCATCTTCAATATTTCTTATTCCAAGAATAACCACCGCTACTCCTGCATTGCCTTTGGCATTATTGCTCCATTTATAAGATTGATAGGCAAAGAATATTTCTTGTTCTTTGCCTAATATATGTGGCCATAATAAAGCTACTTGTTCTCCCTGAGTGATTGAATTTGTGGTTACAAATGCATACTTAGCATTTTTACGCTGAATGTATTCCGTACCTCTAAAAAACCAACAGGCTATATAATCTAACTTTTTATAATTATTTATACCTGCAAAGGTCAATGCCATATCAGACTTTTGCTCTTTGCTTTGTCCGCTATATCCTTGATATGGAGGGTTACCCAAAATAAAAACTTCATTGTTTTTATCAATTGGACAAACCTCTTTCCAATCCAAACGGGCAGCATTCCCTTTAATTATTTGTCCTGCTTCCGTTAAAGGTAGCAAAGGTTTAGATTTTCCGTAACCCGCTAATTCCTCTTCAAAAACCAGGTTCATTTGGTGCTCTGCCAACCAAAGGGAAAGTATGGCCATTTCGTGGGCAAAATCGTCTAACTCGATTCCGTAAAATTGATTAAGATTAATGGAGGTTGTAAAGGCACCTCTAAACATATTTACATTTTCCAATGCAATGATGCTTTGCAAGATTTTGATTTCTAACAAACGAATTTCTTTATAAGCGATAATAAGGAAATTACCACTGCCACATGCCGGGTCAAAAAACTTGATTTTTGAAATTCGATTAATCAGTTTCCTTAGCTGCTTTACATTACCTTGTGCTTTTTCAAATCCTGCTTCCAGTTCATCTAAAAATAATGGCTTGATTACTTTTAGGATGTTGGGAACAGAGGTGTAATGCTTGGTATTGTCATCATCCACATTACGGACCACAGCCTGTATCATAGAACCGAAAATATCAGGATTGATATTTTTCCAGTCCAATTCCCCTAAGCCCACTAACGTTTTATGTGCTTTGGTGTTGAATTTTGGAGAATCGAAATGTTCACCCCCGAATAGACCACCGTTTACATAAGGTAGTTTTGCTATGTGGTTGGGAAAATTGTCATTCTTTTCTGTATTGAGTTTTGCGAAAACTTGATTTAAGAAAAGATGCGTATCACTGCCGTTAGGCATGGTGTGCTGCACTAAGGTATTGGTAAAAACTCTATCATCAAATATTCCTGTGTCTTCTGCAAAAAAACAAAATAGTAAACGTGATAGAAAAACGTTTAGATTATGGGCTGTTCGTTCATCTTCGAAATTGTAGTCATTGTATTCTACCAAGTCATCATACAAGATGCCCATTTTGTAGGCGGCATTACGGTCAGCTTCATTGTCATTACTGGCGTGATAAGCTTCAGCCCCAGCAAGCGGAAGGAAAAAGTCGTAGAAGTTGGGTAGCTCTTTAAGTTTTATGTCCAGGTTTTTACCTAGCTTCAAATCTTTAGCTACCAAGGCATCATAATCGGTTACGATGGCAAAGCGTGGATTGTGTTTTGTAATGTTCTCGTCTTTGGATATTCGTTCTACTGTTGATAAAAGCTGGGCAGTGTCTTCTACTTTAAAAAAGACTTTCTTTTTGTAAAGTACTTCTCCTTCATTTTTGGAGAGGTTAAAATCACCTTTCTTTAGTCGTGTAATGGAAGTTTTGGAAATTCCATAGGCTATTAACAAATCAAAGATGAATTCATCCTTGGAAAAATTCTTAATGATTTGTTCTACGTTATTTTGTATTTCGTTGCTGGTCATTTTCTGAAAGCAAATTTACTATTTTTATTTCCAAATGTGGGGTAAAGGTTTAGTTGGTTACTGAGATTCATTTGTTTGGTAAATTCTTTTGGTAAGCTCGGAATCCAATTGGTTTAAGAATGCAATTAAAAATAGTATTGATTTGATAATTGGTGTCTTTTTTAATGGAATGTTAATATTCGTTTTTTTAGTAATTTTTTCCTCCTCCGCCTCTATGGTTAATTGCGCAGAAGTATTTTCATGAACCAACAGATTTCTGGTATCTGTAATTGACTTTAAGAGCTTATACGCTTTTTCTAAATCTTGATGCATTCCGATTAAAGTGGCTAATTCTTTAATTTTGTCTGCATGACTTTTATGTTTGTCTTTTAACCTATTTCTTTGGTGATTGATTGTCTGACTGATTTTTTCCGCTCTTTTTCTCTTATTTAATTTCTTGTCATTAAAAATTGAATCAAGTTCTGGAACAACTAATTGAGGATTCTTAGAGAAAATCAAATCAATCAAATGGTCTAAATATATCTCGATATGGGTAACAAAAGCAATGATGGTGTTTTTTAAAGCAGATTGAAAAATGCTGTTATAATTTAGTTTCTCAGTATTGATTGATGAAATTTTATGGGCAATAATTTCAGAAAAATTGGAGGGCAATCTATCTAATTTTACATCATCGAAAAGTAAGGCGTGATTTCCAAATTCATGATTCTTGAATGTCTTTTCAGCTTGAACCAATATCGCATATTGAGCATTCAAGTTTACTAAAAGTTCGCTTGTCTGGTGATAGAGATTATCAAATGGTTTGCTGATTGCTGTCATATTGTTTTAGATTAAGTTTATTCTAAACTCAATTAGTTTTTTTGATATTGGTTAATTTGTCTAAAATGAGCAACTTGAAATGAATTGAATTACTATTCTTTTAACCTTTAAATTCCTCGTCTATTTCCTTCAACATTTCTTCAAGTTCTCTGAGTTGGTTCTTCAAACTATCAAGAAAAATTTCTGCATCATCATTTCCAAAAAGTGTTTTTTCAGTATTCTAGTGATTGAACCGATGAATGATATAGTCAATCAATCTGAATGCTTCTGATAGACCTATTGGTAAATTTTCATTATACCTGATATGCAACTCTTTACGAATTTTATCTAAAGAACTTTTAATACCTGAAATTCCCCATTCTCCTTGAAAATTTCTTTTTTCATCTCTTATTCCACGATATATGAGTTCAAAATGCCTGCCTGCACCAACTATCATATCTGTAAGTAATAAATCATTATGTTCTGTTCTTTTCATTTCAATTTTTTTTGAAATAGCAAGCAGTACTGCTTGTAGAACTTTTCTTGTAAATTCTACTTGTTTGACTATAAAAGTTTTTATATCAACTTCAACCGTCCTAAAATTTGGTGTATAACCAGCATATGTAAACCTGTCTTTAGTAATTGGTCCTTTAGCAATAAAATAAAATTCTGTTTTCTTCCTATTTGTGGGGTGTCCCGCAATGTCGTTTCTTACTTCTCTAATTTTCTTATCAAATGAAAAAGCATCAAAAAAAGATGTTTGTTTTATTTTTTCATCTACTATACATTTGTACAAATGATATAGTCCATCTTGTTGGAGAAAGAGGGATTGTAGTAAACCATAAATAAGCAAAGTACTTCTTCCTTTTTTTCCAATTGATTTAGCACTTTCAAATTCATCTATTGCTATTTGGCTATCTTCAATTAGGTCAATTGAAGTAAAAGTCTGATTATATTTTAATTGATTAGGTATGTTAAAGAAATTATGATACAATGGCTTATGAATTGCCTTGTTAATAATAGAACACAAACCTATAATATCAGTTTCCATTTTTATTAAGTATTTGCTTAAAGGTATCCGTCCGAGCAAACCATCCCTATTAGTGTAGGATAGTATTTAAGTTATGTC
>Ga0076930_100545_pt1 | contig 33603 bp, 38 predicted proteins | sample HotLakConsoUCCRE_FD_71149 | JGI IMG/M metagenome (GOLD analysis project Ga0076930, IMG submission 71149) | Hypersaline microbial mat communities from Hot Lake, Washington, USA - Hot Lake Consortium UCC-RE (version 3) (version 3) ...
CCCCCCAGAATTGGGGGGCGGAGGGGGGCAAATGCAGGATTTTGGGCTTTCATTCGAGATGTGTGTACACGGTAGCCCAGAACGGGAGAGGGACTTTGAGGCCATCCGGCTCCCCTTCTCCCATTTTGGGAGAAGGGGTTGGGGGATGAGGGCCAGACGGATAGTTATTTTCATGGATTACTCTTAGTTAAACCAATGCCCATATTCGGGACGTCTGTAGCTGCGCGACTTGTGCCTTAGCGGCAGTGGTTATCCCTCGCCCTCGCTAGTGGGGGCGGGGGCAGGGGCCGGTGCCGGGGCGGGGGCCGGTGGTTCAGGAACGGGAGCCGGTTCAGGCGCAGGGGCCGGTGCCGGTGCCGGGGCGGGTTCGGGAGCCGGTTCAGGAGCCGGTTCAGGCGCAGGGGCCGGTTCGGGGGCGGGCGCAGGAGAGGGCTCAGCCGGAGCCGCCGGCCTGTCATTGACAACTGGTTCCTCCGCTGGCTCACCGCTCGCTTCAGGGGCCGGGTCCGGTTCTGATGAGCCCCCGCCGCCACTTTCCTGAGCCGGGGCGTCATTCTTAGCGGCTGCAGCGGCTCTAACTTTATTGGGCTTAAGGGGTTGTGCCTCAATACTGCCTTTGCGGCCTGCTAATTGTGGTAACGGCGGAAAATCTTCTTCGGGGATTTCATCAATCAGCTTTGACACAAAATCACCCCAGGTGGCTGCCGCCGAGCTGCTAGCGCCCCAGGTCCGGCTATTGTCGTCATTCCCTAACCAAATCCCGACGGCCAGTTGAGGAATATAACCGACAAACCAGAGGTCGCGATCTTCTTCGGAAGTCCCGGTTTTGCCTGCCACTGGACGACCGATATCGGCCCGTCTGCCAGTGCCGCCTTCCACGACACCTTGGAGCATCCAAGTGACGATCGCGGCCGTTGTCTCATCAACGGCTTGGGTCGGGGTGTTGTCGATTTCGTAAATCACCTTGCCAGAACGATCCAACACCCGGCGAATGCCGTGGACCGGATGATGCCGTCCCTGACGAGCGAGGGTGCCGTAGGCACTGGTCAGTTCCAATAAGGTCACTTCCGAGGCTCCCAGCGCTAGCGAATAGGTCGGCAGCAAATCAGACTCAATGCCCATCCGCTGGGCCATATTAATAATCGGCTCAAACCCTACGTCAATCAGCACTTTAACTGCCACGATGTTGATCGAGGAGGTCAGCGCCTCGCGCATCGTAACCGTGCCACTAAAGCTGTCGCCGTAGTTTTTGGGTTCATAGCCATCGACGACGAATTTGGCATCGGCGTAGGTTTTGTAAGGGGAGAACCCAGCGGCGATCGCCGTTGTATAGACAAAGGTCTTAAACGTTGACCCCGGCTGCCTTAAGGCTTGGGTAGCCCGGTTAAACTGACTATCGTTAAAGTCGCCGCCCCCCACGATCGCCTTAATTTCGCCATTGCGGGGATCCACTGCCACCAGAGCCGCCTGGCTAAATCGCTGCTGACTTCCCACGGTCGCGATCGTTTCGTTGATAGTCTCCTGGGCTTTGCGCTGCCAATCCGTGTTCAGGGTGGTTTCGACCGTCAGACCCCCGGCTTCGACCACCTCTGCGGGCAAAATTTCGCTGAGCTGTTTTTGAATGAAAATCGTGAAATAAGGAAACTCGCTGTAAAGATACTTCGGTTCATTCGGGGTGGTCGCTACCGGTTCCGCCAGGGCGGCATCGGCCTCTGCCTGGGTGATTTTACCGTTTTCAAGCATGCGCCGGAGCACGATGTTGCGCTGTTTTTCCGCTGCTTGGGGGTCCACTAAAGGCGAATAGGCACTGGGCGCTGGAGCCATGCCGGCAATCAAAGCTGCCTCGGAAATCGTCAGATCACCCACAGGCTTGCCAAAGTAGATCCAGGCAGCATCCGCGACACCGTAGGCTCCGGCTCCCAAATACACCAGGTTTAAATAGCGCTCAATAATGTCGGCCTTGGTGTATTCCTCTTCGATTTTGAGGGCCAGCAGGGCTTCTCGGGCTTTGCGCTGCACACTTCGTTCTTGATCGAGAAAGGCAATCCGGGCCAACTGCTGCGTGATCGTGCTGGCTCCCTCCACCAGATCGCGCTGACGAATGTTTGCCAGCGTGGCTCGGGCGATACCCTGATAGTCGATGCCGCTGTGCTCGTAAAAGCGCCGGTCTTCCGAGGCGATGAAGGCGGCGATGAGGGTGTCGGGGATGTCGTCGTAGGTTAACTTTTGGCGAGTGGCGGGACCAATTTTTTGCAAAATCGCGCCATCCGCCGAGGTGATGGTGATGGTGCCCTGCCGCTCAAAGGTTTGCAGATCGCTCACCGCAGGCAACGTGCCTTCGGTGGCGTGCCAGACCCGATAGGCGCGGCTAATGCCCGTGGCGCTGATGGCTCCGGCTGTTAACACGAGCCAAAATAGGGGCCGATAGTGGAGCGGGCGGCGGTAAGGGGGACGGCGATGGGCCTCGGCCTCAGCCGATGGCTCTGGCTCTTGGGGAGGGTAAACCGGGTGGGTCTGAGGCGCAGAAGACGAACTCGTTAGGGGCCGTCGCCGCCCCGACGAGGGGTGCTCAGAAGCTGCGGCACTGGTGAATAATCGTTTGAATCGTTGACCGAAAGTATTAGCCACAGCCCAACTTATCCTCTCACCGGCTTACGTCTAGTTGATGGCGATCGCCCCAGCCCACTCTATACCAGAGATGCCGCCGACAAAACCGTGACGGCAAATTCCATTGGCGCTGTGGGATACTGAGTTTAGGGTTAAGGGGTTGTTATACCAAAGAAGAATGCCCCAGGGCAAGGGCCGTAACTAGCATGCCAAAGACCAAAAAAGGTTGGGCACTGGCCTGGTATTTCACGTCATTTTCCAGCGGATCCCGCAGGAAGTACATGTCCTGGAAGGTGATCTGGGGAATGATCAACAGCACCAGCAGCACCGCATACAGATTTTGATGAATCGCCATCAGATACGCCGCCACACCGCCCTGAAACACGTCGATCATCAGCACACAGATCCAGGCGGCGGTGCCGACGCCAAACATCACGGGCAGAGATTTTAGCCCCAATTGGCGATCGCCCTCCACACTTTTGAAGTCGTTCACGATGGCAATGCCCAACCCAGCCAGACTGTAAAACAGGGTCAGTAGCACAATAGTCAGGTTTAAATCGCCGAACAGCGCGTGGCCGGCCCACCAGGGCAGGGCAATATAGCTTGCGCCCAGGGCGTAGTTCCCCAACCAGCCGTTTTGCTTGAGCTTGAGGGGCGGGGCGGAGTAGATGTAGGACAGGAAGGAGCCGCCGATCGCCAGGGCGGTAATAGTTGGAAACTCATGCCCCGCCCACTGATCTAGCGCATAGGCCACGCCAATGCCCGCCAGCAGCAGTACTACAATTTGCGTCGCCACCTGGGGAATCGAGATCGCGCCTGAAGGAATTGGCCGATAGGGTTCGTTGATGGCGTCGATTTCGCGATCGTAAAAATCGTTCAGTGTCTGGGTGTAGCCCGTCAGCAAGGGGCCGGACAGCAGCATACAGGCTGCCGCCAGCAACACATACTCCAGCTTCCACACATATTGGCCGGAGGAGGCCGCCCCACACACCACGCCCCAAATCAAGGGAATCCAGGTGATCGGCTTCATCAACTGCAGGCGAATTTTCCAAATTGAGGTTTCGCCAGGTTCCGCCCCTTTCATCCCTAATAGCTGGCGGGCTTTGCTGCCTTTGGGGGCTTCCGTGATTTCCTGGGGAGCTTCGGATACTGGGTCAGCCATAACGTCTCCAATGGGTATCTGCGTCTATCGATGCCAGTTACGAGCGAACTCAGAGCGGGGATGAGAAGCGGGCGATCGCCTGCTTCTCACAAATTTAGTACAGCCTATGTAAGGTAGCCCAAAACTCAGACTGTTGCTATGCAATTTTGCTTCGCCAAGCATTAATTCTCAACAGCCGCCGGGGGCAACTGGGCTCAATCTTGGAAAAAGAAGCGCCCTCCTGCGGTCACCAGCCACTTAAAACGACAGGATGAGATAGTCCTCCTGGAACTTCGCGCCCTGCACTGAGCGGTTTTTGAGACTGCTGGGCAGGATGAGGTTACGCCGCTGGTCGCCCGCCGTAATCGTCACTTCAGGACCGTATTGCGTCAGGTCAATGTCAGCCTTTGCAAAGCCCGGCAAGAACAGCTTCACCTGCTTTTCGACCTCGTTGACCACTAACGGCGCTGGCGCATTCTGCACCGCCGCATCCAGACTGGGTACTGCCGCCATGAGCGGTTGCCAATCGTTCTCACTCAGCGGCGGCAGGGGGTGCAGCGGGATGGGCGCAAAGGTTGGCTCGTCGAGTGAGGTGTTGTAGGCGATCGCCCCTCCCACCGTCATGCCAATTTGCTGCGAGCTACCCCAGAGATAACGGGCCATCGCCACATCCGCCGGGGCCGCCGTGGTCACCAAAAAGCCCATCAGGTGCTGGCCGGACTGCACGACATTGCGCCCCGCTTCTAAAAAGCTGCGGGCCTGTTGAACGGGTTGATTGATCGAATCCTGGCTACCGCTAATGTTGAGCACGGCCCCAGCCACCGGTTGCACAAAGGGCGATAGCGTGCGGGCCAGTTCCGACTCCGTCAGCACCTTTTGAAAGCGGCGGATGTACCAGTCCATTTGCTCGGGCAAGGCCCACATCCGCAGCGACGCTTTGCCCGAGACGGTATCCACGACCAGGTAGTCGTAATTTTGGCTGTCATAGAGCAGGCGAATGGCATCGAGGGTGAGGGCCGCTTCCATCCCCGGCAGCAGCACTAGCTCCTGGCCAAAGACCTGTTTTAGCAAGGGATTGCGCAGATATTGAGCCTCAATACTTTTGACGACATCCCAGCTGTTTTCCAACAGTTTGGCCGCTTGGAGTTGCAGCGTCCACAAGTTGGCCCCGATCGCCTGCGCTTCCGTCGCTAAGGGCTGCCCCCACAACGCCGCTGGCAGCGGCCCACTGTCTTGGGTCAGCCACAGGACACGGGCACCCTGTTGAGCCAATTGCCGCGCAAAGGCAACGGATGCGATCGCACAGGCACTCCGCGATTGCCCGAGAAAAGTCAAAATTTGAGGCACAAGTCTTCTCTATTTCAATGACGCCAGGATCAATTTACTGAACGGGAGCCAATTCGTCTTCAAAAAACCAGGTGGAATACTTATCGTCAAACTCCACCACGACGCCGACGCCGCTACCGTCCACCATTCTAAATTGACGTATGACGCCCGATTTGCCCAGTCGACCCGCCACATCTTGAGGAACGCGATCGCGCAAACGAAAAACTTTCACCTTTTGTCCGATTTCTAAGGTCATGCCTAACCTAACCACCTGAAAATTGAATGATTCACCATCGGCTCTGACACCGACCAATCCACAGTTTATCAGCGTCTTGCGCCATCCTGGACTATGGTAGATAGCGAAAATCAATTCCCACCCAAATAATGGGTAGCGAAGGTGAGCGGTCATGCTGGCAAAACGGATTATTCCCTGTTTGGATGTCAATGCTGGACGGGTTGTGAAGGGGATCAACTTTGTGGATTTGCGGGATGCGGGTGATCCCGTTGAGCTGGCGCAAGCCTACAACGCCGCCGGGGCGGATGAACTGGTGTTTTTAGACATCACTGCGACCCATGAAGACCGAGCCATTTTGCTGGACGTGGTCTATCGCACCGCCGACCAGGTGTTTATTCCGCTAACGGTGGGTGGGGGCATTAATTCCCTCGACCAGATTAAGCAACTGCTGCGGGCTGGGGCAGATAAGGTCAGCATCAACTCCGCTGCAGTACGTCAGCCCGATCTAATCGATCGCGCCAGCGATCGCTTTGGGGATCAGTGCATTGTGGTGGCGATCGACGCCCGGAAGCGGGAGACTGCCGACAATCCCGGCTGGGATGTGTACGTGCGCGGCGGTCGCCAAAATACGGGTCTGGATGCATTGGAATGGGCCAAGGACGTGGTGCAGCGGGGGGCCGGAGAACTGCTCATCACTAGCATGGATGCCGACGGCACCCAAGCGGGCTACGACCTGGAATTGACGCGCACGATCGCCGAACAAGTGGACGTGCCGGTGATTGCCTCGGGGGGGGCCGGTAACTGCCAACACATTTACGAGGCGCTCACCACCGGCCAAGCGGAAGCAGCGCTCCTCGCTTCTTTGCTGCACTACGGTCAACTTACCGTTGACGAAATCAAAACTTACCTCACCGATCATCAAATTCCCACAAGAACGGCGATCGCGGCGTAGCAGTGGCTGGGCGATCGCGCTTGCTTACCCAGAACCCCGGTTTCTGGTTCAGGTCCTTCCAATCAGTCGAATTGCGATCGCAGAAACCGGGGTTCTAGGCGCTATCCGCTAGGGCAGGGTGCGCTTGCGGGTCATGACGCTGATGTATTCGCCGTTGCGCCCGGTGGGTAGGGGTTCGCTCCAGGCGATGCGATCGCAGTAGCCTAGCAGGGCCATGCGGTTCATGGCGTCGATAATCGCGCCGTAGTCGCCTAGCAGGATATGGCGAACGGCCTCCTGGTTAAAGGAGGGTAGGTTAAAGCTGGCAGGGGCATTGCCCCCACCGCCGGATGATTGAAACATACGGGTGTCTCCGTTTTCGGGTTAAGGAAAACGGGGAACTTATCTAGCGTTTCCCAAATGAGGCGCAACGAAGAAGCTAGATCATAAAATGATCCCAGATATCTCGTCTTACCTGTGCTAAGTCGGGATGTTCAGGGGATTTGAGGAGTTCGCAGCTCCTCTCTTCCCCGCCTAGAACCATTCCCCGTGAAAAAGATAGTACAAGAAGCGATCGCAGCGTACAACCGTATTTGTTGATTTGTTGATGAGGGGGCGATCGCGTTTGTCGGTTAGAAGAAAAATCACCGTTCTCGAATTTCACCAATGGGTAAAGAACGAACTCGAATTCTGGCTTGTTCGATGACGACGATACTGCCCTCTTCTAGAGCGGGTGTACTGTCGGTAAGTTTTTCAATAGTAGGGCGAGCTGACGTTGCGGACTGCGTTCTGAGCCACGACGAAAGAGAAGCACTGAGGGATACTGGGTTTGTCTTTGAGACAGCAAGGTGCCAAAGTCGGTGTCTGCTGACAGAACCGCTCGATCTTCTGAGGCGGCGCGATCGAAAATTGCGCTGTCAGCTGCTGCCTGCATATCGTAATCGTGCACGTGAACGGCGTCATACCCGGCATCGCGTAGTCCTGCCGCAATCAAAGGCGACAAGGCATTATCGACCAGATATTTTATGCTGATAACAGAGGCAGTTCGCGTTCTTGAACGGCCTGCGCGGCATAATGTAGCGCCTCATAAAGGTCTTGAGGCTCCAGATCGGGGTAGGCCGCCAGGATCTCGTCTGGCGGCATAGCTTCGGCAAACATCCCGACAACGGTCGCGACAGGAATGCGTAAGCCTCTGATGCAAGGGACTCCGCCCATTTGGTCAGAATTGACGGTAATGCGGGTAAACCTCATGCTTGCCCTCCTGGCATGTCTAACTGTTGACCTTGATACCAGTATCTCAAATGTTGACTCTATGGGCGACTCGGCAGACGGTATCCGCCCAGCCCGATTACCATTGTGATTGACAACGGCTCTTGTTTTCGGTGCTACCCCTGATTCAAATTCAACTGAAGTTATCCGAAAGTGCCTTCTCTGCCTTGGGTTGTTAATTCCTCACCAATATTCCTGCTTGATTAGGGATGCTGGGTTTCGCTGACTCAACCCAGCCTACAGCGATTGGCGATCGCACTGATCCAAATCCTGCTTATCCGCGCCCATGACTACGTTTTATTCCCGATTTCTGGAGGTATTCTAGAAGTGAAGTTTTTGGAATTCCAAGTTCCTGTAATGAGTTTCTTTAGCGTATTATCATTACCTCTTTTATTCGCCATTTAATCTTTTTTCGAATCATCAAACTGGTAACTTGACATGCTTTATCAAGGCGGAACTCGTTTATTTCTCTTTTTTCCACTGACTTTTCTGCTATCTTCTTGTACTGTTTCTCCTGTCACAGGAATAGAAGATTCTGAGCTAGAATCGTGGAGAGTAGAATCAGAATTTAGCATTATTAGGTCTATAGAATTCTCTTCGAATGGAGATTTAATGCTAATTACAGGAGAAGCTGAGACTTCAGAATCTGGAAATGTTGAAATTTGGGATACTGATAACTGGGAACTCATTCAAACCTTAGAAACGGAGAGAGCATATAACCTAAACGCTTATTTTCTTTCAGAAGATAACAAAGAAATACTTGTCGTGAGTGCCTCTGGAAAAGTTTCTGTATTCCATACAGAAACTGGAATAAAAGAGAAGATTTTAGTAGAAGGTTTAGAACAAGACAGCGTTGCTTTGCCAGTTGACTTTTCGACATCTCAACAGCTTCTTTCCTTGTCGTCTCCCGAAGGCATTCTCTTACTCAATACAAATACAGGAGAAGAATATGTTCTTCCCCTCGTTGCCAATAATAATTATTGGTGGCAATCAATAGCCTTCTCTGAGGATGGAGCATATCTTGCTCTTCTCACTTCACCTCAAGATGATAATAATAATTTGCCAAGCATAGTTCATATATTTGATGTCGAGACTCAGGTGAAAATTTCGTCGATAGAAATTTCATCTCATTCTGTTATAGACATAGTATTCATCAACAACAGATATTTTGCACTTTCAGGAGTTGATGGTTTTCTAGAAATTCGGGATTTTGAAACAGGAGAAGTTGTGAAGGATCTCAGCCTTAAAACACCCTTACGCTACAACAGTTTAGCCAGAGCAAGGATTAACTCAATGCCAGAAAGCACCTTCTTTGCTGTCGGTTCTAATGCAGCAACTGGAACCTATAGTGTTGTTGGCGAGATTACTCTTTGGAGCGCGGATTCTGCAGAGCCTTTGTGTTCCACTGGCAAAATGTCAGATACGGCTTTTGTAAACCCGGCTGTCGCTATTTCTCCAGATGGCCAATACTTAGCAGGCGTAGCGGGTGGTGACGTTGTTGTCTGGAATACAGAGCCATGTTTCCAAAGATGACCTCGATTATGGGCGTTGCTGAATAGCGGTATGATTTTGCAAAAATTTAAACGCGGTTCCAATACCTAGAGAAATTGGTTCATACCTGGAATCAGCAACGCCCGATTATGTTGCATTGATTCTTGCCCGTAATCCAATTTACTTGCCCGTAATCCAATTTAACTGAAGGGCACTTATCACTTGTTGAAATGGCCGTTCAATCACCGCTGCATTCCCCTCCTTATCTTGGGCACTCTAGAGTTGTCCTCTACACCCACTCCCCATGCCATCTACCCTCCGCGAGCTCGCCGATCGCTGCCACTTCACCCTCGGCGCGGCCACCATCAGCGAGCGCAACTTCCTCACTAACCCCGCCTACCAACAGCTCCACACCCAACACTTCAACCTGCTCGTGCCCGCCAGCGCCATGAAGTGCCACAAAGTCTGCCACACCCCCCAGCAGTACGACTTCGCCATTCCCGATGCCCTCATCGATATCGCCACCCAACATCAGCAAAAAATGCGCGGCCATACCCTCTGCTGGCACCATAGCTACGCCCCCTGGATGAAAACCCTCACCAACCTGGAACTCGAAACCGTCCTGCGCGACTTTATCATCACCACCGTCGAGCGCTATCGGGGCCGCATCTATGCCTACGATGTCGTCAACGAAGCCCTCAAAGACGACGGCTATCCCCGCAACTCAATCTGGCGCTCCGTCGAAAACTTCATCCCCAAATGCTTTCAGTGGGCCCATGAGGCCGACCCTGACGCCCAACTGCTCTACCTCGACTACCGCGTCCATACCACCGCCCGCTGGCAGGCCATTGCCAAGATGGTGCGCGAACTCAAAGCTGCGGGCATTCCTATCCACGGCGTCGGCATGCAGCTCCACCACGATATGTTCCGCTCAATGGCGGTTAGCAGCATCTGACCACCCCTCTAGTGACGCTTAAACCGCCGTAAGACATGGCGATAGAGGCGGTATACCGTGCGTACACCATCCAGCAAAAAATACGGCACCCGCGATCGCAGGGGGCGCACCACAGGCCGATAAATCCACCAGTAAGCCCGCTTCACATCTTCCCAAGCGCGGCACGGCTCATCATTCAAGAAGTCCGAAATATCGACTACCAGACCCCGCCCCTCACTCATCATCACATTGCGCCCATGTACATCATGGGGATGCAACCCTCGCTGGCGAGCATACTCCAGCGCCGCGTCAATATCCCGGATCACCTGGGGCGGAATCGGCATGCCGCGTTGCAGACAGTCGTACAACGTCACCCCCTGCAGCCGCTGCAACACCAAAAAGTTTTCCCCATAGACATAACATCGGGAATAGGCCGGATGCTCTCCTAACCGTCGATACACTTCTACTTCTGCCTTGAGGCCGGGTCGGCCAGGAGCATAAACCTTGACCACTTGTTCTGGGCAATTGGGATGTGCAAATACGGCAGCATAGTTGCCTGCTCCCAAACATTGCCAGGGGGCAGGCACTTGATGAACCATGACAGGATTGTGGGGGTCGAGGCTTTCGATGCTTAGGTGGGGCAGCAAGTCCCGCTGTATCGTTTTCTGATAGGACTGCAGACTGTTGACCATGAGGCGTTAGAGGGCGATCAGGAGCTTGGGATTCTGCTAGGATAACAACTTGACGAGGGGAATTAGCTCAGTTGGTAGAGCGCTGCGATCGCACCGCAGAGGACAGGAGTTCGAATCTCCTATTCTCCATTCTCTTAAAGTCATATGCATCAAGGGTTGTATCGCTCATCAATAAAGTGATTCAGAGCTTGGCCGAGTGTCTGACACCAGGAGAGGTTACGCCACTTTCAGCCATTTTGGTTAGAATTTGGATCGAAAATGGATCGAAAGATTGCCTCGATCCATTCGATCCATTCTCTCTATAGGGCTACTGCTATGGCCAAGGCTACTAGGGCTAAGAAAGGCACTGTCTCAGTGACCACTGATCGGGATCGGCTGCGTCTGGGCTGGCGCTATAAGGGGAAACGTTATTTTCTGTTTATCGGCCTTCCTGACACCATCACGAACCGGAGGGTGGCCGAGGCCAAGGCGTCTCAAATCGAACTCGACATGATGTCAGGGCATTTCGATCCAACGCTTCGAGCCTATAAATTGCAACTTCCTAATCGCAGTCAGCTGAGTGTCATCGGCCTATTCAACAAATTCATCCAGCACAAAGCAAAGACAGTTACTTCGGCCACCCTGGACAAATACCGTGGACTGTTGAACTATTTGGAGGAATTCTTTAAAGGCTGCTCAGTTACTGAAGTGAGCATGGCCGAGGCTGAAAAATTCACTCGCTGGTATGATTCCCAGAACTTATCCAAGGTGGTCATCCGAGAACGCCTGGGGCTTTTAAATGCTTGCTGGCAGTGGGCTATTGAGCAGGCTTTAGTGGAGGCCAATCCTTGGAGTGACATGCCTGCGAGAATCAAGGTTCCGCCTAAACAGATGCCTAAGCCTTTCACCGAAGCAGAAATCAGATCTATTGTGGAGGCATTTAAAGCCGATCGCTATTATCATCACTACGTCAATTTTGTGGAGTTCCGCTTTGGGAGTGGCTGCCGTACTGGAGAAATCGTGGGGCTACGCTGGAAACATATTTCTGAGGATTGCTCAACCATTTGGATTGGCGAGGCTTTAGTCAAAGGGAAACAAAAAGCTACCAAAACAAATCGAGCCCGGTACATCACGCTCACGCCCAAATTACAATCTATGCTTCAGGGCCTAAAACAGAACGGCAGTGATCCTGAAGAGCTAGTTTTCAAGGGACCAAAAGGGGCTCCCATAGATGCAAAAAACTTTGCCCAACGAGGATGGCAGAAAATTCTAACCAGGTTGGGTATTGACTATCAAAGACCTTACAATACCCGACATACCTTGATTTCCCATGCTCTCGATAAAGGCATGAACCCGGTGGAAGTAGCTCAGTTAACAGGGCACGATGTGCAGACGCTTTACCGCAATTATGCAGGCAGTGTTAACAGCCGTCCTCGCTTACCAGAAATATAAGCGTCCAGGATGCATATCAGAATAGCTTGCGTCCAAACCAGACAACTTTTCCCATCAGGCTTAGGACACCGGATGCCCTAGAAGGCTCAATTGAGAAGGTTTCATAGGCCGGGTGATCACTGAGTACTCTAAGTGTATTACTGGCTACGTACTGCAAGCGTTTGATTAGCAGCCGATCATTGAGTTTGAGCAGGTAAATACCATGGCTGACGGCTTCTAAATCTCGATCATTGGTGTCCACCAGCACCAATCCTCCTACCTGCAGAGTGGGCTCCATACTTTCATCCATCACCTGGGTGAGCAGCAAATTTTCATAAGAGTTGGGGAACTCTGCCCGTAGCCAGTCCGTCTCAAAGGCCAGTGGATCCTTATAGATATATTTTTCGGCTGAAGCTTTGGATGAGTCTTTAGCCCCAGCAACGGGTTGACCGGTTGCCAGCCACTCTACGCTGACATTGGCCGTGCGCGCCATAGCGAGCAGTGCTGGGCGGGTCGGTTCACTTTGCCCATTCAGGTATTGGCGAAGGACAGTATCAGAGAAACCGCATTCTCTGGCAAAACCGCGAATACTTTTTTCGCCTAGCGCCTCTTTCAGACGGCTTGGAAAGTCATCGGATTCAGCTGAATGGGTCTGTTGGTCTGCAGAGGATGGATGAGTCATAGACTTTCAAACTCGCGTTTTGCAAATTATAACTCTTGACGTGCGCGTTAATGATTGCTAGCTTCATCACTATATCGATGGAGCTAAGACAATTCTATGCATGTAGAGGACATTAAAGCAGCTCTGCGGAAGCAGGGATGGACCTTGGCCAGCATTGCTAAAGAACTCGATATTGGTCCTTCGGCTGTCTCCCATGCTCTCACCCGACAACGATCGCGCCGAGTTGAGCAGGTAATTGCAAGCAAACTTGGCCTGTCTCCCCATGAGATTTGGCCTCAGCGATATAAGCGAGGAAGGATGAACCATGGTTCAATTTGTCAGCAAGCAGGAAGCCATCCAGGCGCTGAAGCTCAGCGGTACAACGTTGAGGCGCTATCGAGTGCAAGGAGTGTTGATTGAGGGCATTCACTGGGTTCGAGTCAATAGCCGCTGCATCCGCTACAACTTAGAACTGATTCAAGATTGGCTACACAATCGTCACGACCCTATTGCTCACCAAAGGGCTATTCACATCTACCAGTCCAGTTTGTTAAGCAACCAAAAGAAACCATCTCAGCGAGTCTCTTCGAAGCGAACTTAAGGTTGTAAAAAGGACAAAAAACTTCTGAGCATTTATCAATAAGCTGAACACTCTTCTGAAAAAGATAGCTAAACCAGAAGGGTAAAAAAATACACCCTAAACATCGAATCGTCAGGGTGCATCGCTTTTCATTTTTGTATTTTGAGCTGGGTCAATCAAGAATTTGAAGGGGTTTGTCAGAACCGCTTCAGAGATCGCTCTGCTAGTAAAACTGGTGTTTTCAACTATAGCAAAGTTGCTGGAAATGTCTATGACAAAAATGCAACTTTGGTCATTACCTTACCAAGAATTAGCAGCTTGAGATTGATGGCCCAGCTTCTGGAATCAGGAGCTGATAATGACACAGTATGTTTACTCGGGGCGATCGCGCCCCTGCCCAATTTGCGATCGCACCAAAGATCCTGACTGCCGCTGGAATGATGAAGTGGTCTTCTGTCACAGCCACATCGACCAGGATGCTAGCGTTGAGGGCTACGTCTATCGCGGGGCCACCGCTGACGGTCTGTGGGGTCAGTATTTCTCGACATCCGCCCAGTCAGAGAAGCCCGTTCGTCCCCAGCAGCGGCAGGACTTCTTTTATCCAACTCGGCAGGGACAGCCGCTGGTGAAGGTGACGCGGATAGATCGCGGCAGCGGCACGAAGTTCTTTGTTCAGTACCACTGGGATGGGCAACGGTGGGTGAAGGGGCTGACGCCAGCGGTTCGGAAGCAGGTGCCGATTTATCACTATGCGGAAGTAAGGCGAGCGATCGCCGCAAGCCAAGCCATTTGGATGGTGGAAGGGGAAGGCTGCGCGGATGCGTTGTGGAATATTGGCATTCCGGCAACGACAACACTGGGTGGCTCTAAGAAGTATCGCAGTTACGGCAACTACACCCAGGACTTGGAGGGGGCTCGCCTGGTGCTGTGCCCCGATCGCGACCAAGTTGGCATTACCCATATGGAGGAGATTGCCCAGGATTTTTCGGACGCTCAGTGGTGCTATCCCTATCCGGAGAGTCTCCGCTGGCAAAACCTGCCTAAACATGGCGGGCTTGATGTTGCAGACTGGATTGCCGAGGGCGCAACAACTGAGCAGATTCGAGCAGCGGTTGGGGCAAAGCGGGAGCTAACAACAGTTCAAGCGGTTCCCCAAACGCTAGATGTGGCTGGACTGCAAGACCAGATTCGTCATTACCTGGCAGCGGATCCCTCTGAATTGGAACTGTCAGCCCGAGTTTTGCAGTGGCATCGGGAAACCCAGTTGACCGTCAAAGACCTCTGGAGTTTGGTCAAACCTTTGCAAGCGGATTTGGAACAGCAGGAAGAGCGGGGCGATCGCATCGCTGAAATCCACACGCTGCTGAAGATTGGCGACTATCAGCTGGTTTTGGGGGATTTTCTGCCTGCCGAATTGGCGCATTCTCTGGAACGCATCTCTAGCTGGATTGGGGCCACCCCTGCGGCGATGCTAGTGACGCTGCTCCCCGTTGCCGCTTCGCTGTTGCACATTGGGACGGAACTAGAAATTGATGCGGGCATGGGCTTTTACGCGCCGCCAATTCTGTTCACAGGATTGGTAGCTCCTTCGGGTACGAAGAAAAGTCCGATTCAGCGACAGATTTTGGGGCCGCTGCTGCGCTTGCAGGCAGAAGCCGATCAGGATTATGACCACGAGATTGCTGCGTATGAGGTCGCGTTGCGAGATTGGGATTTGACTAAGCCTGAAGACCGGGGTCCGCGTCCCCGAAAACCGTCGCCACGGGAGTATCACACCGCTGATGCCACGCGAGAGGCCCTGGCACGGATGCAATCTCAGCAACCCGAACGGGGCATTCTGGTCACGCCGGATGAATTGGCGGCCCTATTTAAGGGCCAGAACCAGTACCGGAATGGTCGGGGCCATGACAAGGAGTCGCTGCTGACAGCGTTTGATGGTTCTGGGCTGAAGGTAGACCGAGCGAGTGGGGTGCGCATCAGCCTGCCGCGCACCAGTCTCAGTATTACAGGCACGATTCAGCCGGACATCCTGCGCGAGATGATGGGAGATTTCTCCGATGCCAGTGGGCAATGGGCTCGGTTCCTGTGGTGTCTGTTGCCGCTAAAGCCTGCCCCCTTTCCTCGGCAGACTCAGCCGGACGACCTGTCGGAGCAGCTTTACGGGATCTATCAGCGATTGGCGGGGTTCCCACCTCTTGGCTTCCGGCTGTCACCGGAAGCCAAGAGGACTTTTGCGGATTGGTATGACCAGTTGGATCAGCTGCGCATCACTGAAACTCACCAGGGATTGCAGGCGGTGTATGCCAAGATGCAGGGGTACACGGGACGGCTAGCACTCATTTTGCACTGCTTGAATGCAGCGGTGGAGCGGCGGCAACCGGATGGAGCGGTGTCGGTGCAGTCGGTGCGATCGGCGATCAAGCTGGTGCGGTGGTTTATGGGACAGGTAAAGTTGCTGTATGCCGAAGGGGAAACCGCCTGGGGGGTATTGGAGCCGATTTACACGAAGCTGATTCAACTCTCGCGGGTCAGGGGTTGGTTAACCGCGCGGGATGTGCGAAATTTTGAGCGCAGTCTGCGGAAGGCCAGCTCTGATATCATCCGCTCCCATTTTCGTGAACTGGAAGCAATGGGCTATGGCGAGACCAGCGGCGAGGGGCAGCGGTTGCGGTGGAGAACGACTGTAGATGTTGTAGACAGTTCGCGGGAACTGTAGACACCCCCGTCTACCGCTGAAATGATTGCTATTTGTAGCTTTCAAGCAAACTGTAGACAAGTAGACAGGGTTTAGAAATCTGGCAATTTGGGAAAGTGTCTACATGTCTACAGTTAGGGCTGAAACGCTTGCTCAGCAAGGAATTGAGCCTGTAGACACCCCCGTCTACCAGGGTCTACAGTTGAGCAAACTGTCTACAGTTGGGTAAGTGTATGAAGGGAGAGGCTGTGCAGCATATCCGGTTGGGGAAGTATTTGACGCTGGAGGAGTTTTGCACTTGCACGCAGACTTTTCGCAAGTATGCCGACCAAATTGATCCCTATTCCAAGAACCGTGAGGCGCGCTGCAAAAAACTGACTTCGGCAGTAGCGGTTCGACGGGCATTCCCTGCGCTTGGGCGGCGACCTTCATCTGGTCAAGGGATTGGCTGACCCAGGCGGCGACCACGGGGTTTTCTACCAGGGTGTCGGTGGTGATGACGTGGATGGTTTTGGTGCGCTGGTCGGGAGGGGGGGCGGCGATCGCGTTCCATACCAATTGCAAAACCACCGTGGAATCTTTGCCCCCGGAGTAGCCAATGATCCAGAGGAGGGCGTCTTGACGGTAGAGTTGCTGAATTTCGGCGGTGAGTTCCTGAATGTCGGCAATCAGTTCAGGAACGGATCTTTGAGGGCGATCGACACTGCCGAACAAAGCGTCCCAGCTTATGAAAGGCTATTTATACTCAAACCGTTGCAAGCTTATACTTCTGTATTGCCGCCGTATCAACTTTATTGACAATTTCAGCAAGGTAAAGAAGTTTGTTGCAAACTTCATCGACAGACATTCGATGCTCTTCCCCTAAAACATGATTTTCAGACATATTCTGAACGAATTTTTCATCGATAATGCCATTTTTGTGAGCATATAAGTGTCTAATCTGAAAGATCTTTTCAATTTCATCAATATCACTGGTACGAATAGCATTCAACTTCTTTATTTGATCATTCTCATCAATAAAGGCTTTAACACTGCCACGCTGCAACTTACCTAGTTTTTTCTTTGCCCAATATTCAATAAACTCCTGCATATCAGAACAGCTTAAAACTTCTTTTAGTGTTGCAGTTTGACTATCAGATATTAATGTCTGAGGCTTTGCAAGGAAAATTTCGTACAACAACTCTGAAAGGTAAATTTCAAAACTATCGGCTACAGAAGAAAATAAAAGTCTCATGAGAATTCTTCCTTCTCGAATAGCTGTAGGTTCCCCGGAGTTTTCCGGATAAAAAAGATGTCCTAAATCATCAAGAATCTTCAAAGTGCTTTTATAATGAGTGATTATTTCAATCTTGGAATATGTAGCATTTAGCTTGTAACCATCCAGAGTAGAGCTAGCAGTTTTTATTTCAACCAGGCCTTTTTCCTTAAGCCCAAGTTCATCAGGATTCTTGAGTCTAACAAAAGCTCCATCCCTGATATATATTCTTCCTTCTAAAGAAATAATCTCATCAGATTTATCAATTTTTATAGCATAAAGTTTCTTGGAATCATGTAAGACATATTGATATACTACCTGAGGCTTTGGTGTCAGTAAGTCTATAGCCTTATGCGTAATTGACTTGGCTCGAAAATCTTCACTTAGGCCAGAGATTTCAATTTGCCCGTTGGGTTTCTCAAGAATACCTAGGATAATAAATCCGCCTTCAGTATTAGCAAAGGCGCAAATCAATTGAGCAATATTTCTTGAAGGCGGCAAAACGGCTTTATACTCTAAATGTAAGCCTTCGCCCTTACCAATAATCTTATTTACTTCCGAAGTAATATCTATCATACTGGAATTCTATTGATACCTGTTTTTTTAAGAATTGCCCCTAACGTTAAAAGTTGAGGGACATCTATTCCATTATCAATCCAAAGCTCAACCCCAATTTCGTCATCAGGATAATCTAATGCATCTTTTTCAGCAGAATAATGAATAATCACCTCTCCGTTATCTGAAGGTCTTATTACTATATTTACAGGACGTTCATTCTTTGTGATACCTATGATGGTGGGTGCCAGTTCATCCGGATTGCTGCAATCGTATTGTGGAAGACCATTCAAAAATTTTATTACGTTCTTCTTTGCCCTATTGATTTTCTCACTTGCATAAAGAAACATTTCCTTAGTAGGAGTTGAGGTGTGAATGAATTTAGAATGGAAATCCTCACTTTTCAATGCCTCTTCTAGCTCTTCAAAGGAAGTGATGCCGAGGCTCAGCAATACCTCTTGTGTAATTTCAACTTGGTTGTTTTTGTCCAACGAACTTCGTGACAGTTCTATTTTTTCTCTTAAATCAGTCACACTAGAAGCATTAAAGTCCTCCAGTAACTTAGCCAATTCATGAAAATCAGATCCTCCTTTAGAAATCTTTGCCAACTCTGAAAGTGGCATTTCTCCTGTCAAAATTTGATCAAGACTCTCTTTCTCTTCGTCGTCTATAGTATCAACAAAAAGCTTTTCCTTCTGAGTATATAGAGTTGCAAATAGAGTTTTGCTTTCTTCAGGTTTAAGGCGAAATCTTTGAGTAAGTTTTCTAATTGCTAAACGTCCTTTCTGATTGTCATAGTTGTTGCTAGATACCAAATTTGTGATATTATTTGCAATGTCTTGAATTGTGATTTTTTTGCCATAATCTTCTTTCAGCAAGATCCCTTGATGAATCAGTTTATCATAGTAAGTATCTCCAAGGAGATCTGCAATCTCTTTAAGCTCTTCATCGTCAATTGAATCTACAGATAAATCTATTAGTCTTCTGAATTTCCCTGTTTGGTCTGGAACTAAGTTGTTTAGCTTAAGTTTATTGAGGCTTTCACAATCGAGAATAAAATTGAGGCAAGTATTCAACCAATTGATCGTTTCAAGCTCATTAAGACCAAGCACATCGCTTAGCTCACGAAGATTCTCTTTATTTTTTAGGTCTGTGATCAAATCATCTACATTGAGAATTGAATTATGACCTCTCCAAAGTAAGTTCGTCCATTCATGTATGTGGCGTTTTGCTGGAAGAGTGTTGACCTTTAAAGCTGAAGACAATTCCCAGATCTTTTCGCGACTTTCCCTATCTAAAGATGAGTCGGGGAAATACGTACTAGAAAATAAAACTTTTTCACTGTCTTCGGTCTCTACAATATTTGAATTGCTAATGATTTTTCTGAGTCTTTTTTGAACATCGCTTTTGTACCAAGTCTCATCAAAATGGTCACCACTTACAGATGGCAATCTAGTGTCAATCAAGTTGTATAAACTGGAAAATGAATTGTCCTCAACTTTGGACATTAGCTCTTTATAAAGATCGATGGCATTATCAAGTAATTCTTTGTTTTCTCTAACCTCATCATTGTCACTTTTTAGCCAAATGCCGCCTCGTTCAGTTAGTGGATTGAAAAAGAAGCTGTTGACAATGACAGGAAAGTGAAAATTCTCAGTACCGATGAGAGGAAAATCACAAAACAGTTTCGGAATTTCTGTATTCCTCTTTATACAATATGCGCTTCCTTGAAGCTCTAGTTCTGCAGCAATGGAAACTGCTGAATTCGAAATACTTAGTATACGTATAGTCTCCCTACTTCCGTTCGTAAACTTCGAAATAACTTTGATAAAGTCTGTTTCTGAGGCCTCAACCCGAAAGGTTGTCTTTTCCGCTCTAGTATGATCCTCGATAGTCACAGTTCCGATTTCGGGATTAAAAACCAGAACAAATGGGAGCATTCTTGAAAATTCAGATATTCCGATTTGGGCTACATTTTTCTGCTGTTCATTTTCCAATCTATAGTGGAAACTAGTGAAAATCTGTTTTTCGTCATCTAAATTGAATTCTTTCAGGGAAGCATCAAAATCTTCCCAAGTCTTTCTAATATTTGGAACAAGCTGGCTTGAAGTTTTTCCGCTTCTATTAATTTCGCACTCAAATTTATAATATTTCCCTTCTTCTGTATTCAATACTCCCTTCACATTTACTATTCTTGAAAGTAAGTGTGTTGTGAGAAAACCTGTTCCAAATTTTCCCACTTTGCGAGTTGATTCATTTTCCTCAGTTTCTTTTGAAGATATTTGATTGATAAGACCTCTGATGTCTCGCTCGTTGAAACAATTCCCGTTGTGAATAAACTTAACATGATCTTTGTCAAATACTATTTTTACAGATATCTTTTTGTCTAGGCTCTCTGAAACGCTGTCTTTTGCATTCTGGAGTAGTTCCCATGCCCATCGACCTTGGTTGATTTCAATTGTTTGTTCAAGGTCATGCAAGCGTTGGACAATTTTGTTTGCGATAGCTCTATTTCCATCTTCTTCTCTTCCTTTTTTGATAGATTGAATCATGCTTTTTGCCTTAACTACTCTACTTATATCCTGTGATTTAACGAGAAATTTTTAAGTAATTTCCCATCTTTTTCGATGCCACTGCAATCCCTCCAAGCTTGGCATAAACACCTGCTCCCTCGGCAACCCGATCGCCTCTCCCCTAAAAGCCATCATCTCTCTGCTACCTACTGCTGACTCTTCCGTAAACCGCCCTTGCGGGATCAAAATTCGGTAATCATCACCAACCCCGAACCAGCCGTGATCAAATGCCCAGTGATGGTTTTTACACAGTGCTAATCCATTCACAAAGCGATCATCTCTAAATTCAGAAAACGGTTTGATATGGGCTCCATCCACAATGTCTTGCCCATCAGCGCTGATAATCCTTAAGCCACAAAACGCACAGCGTTGGTCATAAAGCGAAACCACAATCTTCCGAAAGGCTCCATTCCTAACAACGATGTTTTCTTCATCCTTAAGGTCTTCAACGTTGTAAGTCGCGCCACCTTCCCTCAAAAGTTGACTCTTTACAGACTCAAATTCATCAATCAATGAAAGCTGCTCTACTTTAGATGACTGGCCTGAGAACCAACTATCAATCAACACCCGCAGCAAAATCACTCGCTGTCCTGGGTCTTGCAAAATCTCAAACAATTCCAGATCAAGCGATGCATACTCCACAATGCGTCTTACTGCCGTAACTCCTTTGCTGCCTAATCCCTTTGAGGTTGCAGTTTCACTGTCCGGGTAGAACGACAGATGCCAAAAACTGTCCCCTGTCAAATGCACAAACGGTAGCGAAATATCGGAGCGGTGATCAGTTGTAACCAAGCTTCGCCAGTATTTCAGAAACGTTGAAATCAACTCTGGCGACAGCGGTACTTGATTATGGCGAATCTTGCCCTGCTCAATCAGCTCAATAACTGAAATCAAAAGCACAGGCTTATGAGGCGCAGGCCCGCGCTCGCGATGTCGATTTACGTTCAGCTTTGCGAACTTCTTGGCGTAGTATTGCAGGTCTTTGCGCATCATCCAGCCAGAGGGGGCATCTGGGTCTAAGCTTCCTTGAGCCTTTCCATATACATAGCGTAGGCTTCCAAAAAGTACCCAGGAGGCTCCTGAAATTCATCTGTCTGTAAAATTTTCTTCACTTCAGCCAGTCTTCCCGGAAACCAACTACCTACTAAAACAGCCAGCAGACTTTCCCGAATAGAGGCATCCAGCAAGAAATCAAACAGATCTTCATCCAGGTACGCATGACTAATCGCCTGCTTCACCTCTGCCAAAGTTTTCAGCTTGATCTTGGCAGCAAGCACCTGCTCAAAACCAGGATTTGCATACATATGCCAAAACTTTCCGCTCTTCATATGGAAGAACGGACGAGCAATATCCGGGTGATGTTCAGGTGAGCCTACGTAGCTCCAGTTCTTCAGAAACGTTCGATTAAGCGACTCTGTGAGTTCAATCCGGTTTTCGGCGATCCGGCTTTTCTCAAACGACTCAATCACCGATAGCAACAAAATCGGCTTGTGCGGAGCAACCCCATGCGCTCGATCCACCCGCAACCGCTGAAACTTCTTCGCGTAGTAGTTAAGCGTTTCAATGTCCGCGATCGGGCTTTGCATTCCACAAGTAGACATATCTGCGCCATCATTTTATAGACAGATATTCGTTAAGTATACTTTCTCCTGGAAAGCCTAAAAGCTTCTGGCAAAGACTACTATGCCCAAAAATATCCTTTACACCATAGCTAGAAATTCACAGGATGAGTTAATTAATGCTCAAGATGCTGAGAGGGGAGAAGATTATACATGCCCAGTTTGTAATAAAGAACTGATCTTACGCAAGGGAACTAAAAAGCGTCCTCACTTTGCACATAAACATCTGACTACTAATTGTACTCCTGAGACAGCATTGCACTATGGATTCAAAACTTTGCTAGCAAATAGGATCAAAAAGTGCATAGATAAAGGAGAAAGCCTTCCCATGACTTGGAGTTGTGAATTATGTCATGGAAAACATGAAGGCGATCTGGTCAAGAGAACGACTAAAGTTAATGTGGAGCATGATTTAGGAGTGTGTCAACCTGACATTGCGCTTCTTAACTTCAACAACTCAGTTATTGCAGTGGTAGAAGTTGTTGTGACTCATGCACCAGAAGAAAGCGTTATAGCTTATTACAAGGAAAGGAATATAGCTATGGTCGTCTTCAAGCTTAAGAGTGATGAAGACATATCCTTAGTTCATGACACTAAGTTGAATCCCCTTAGGGTCAGTGTTTGTAGAAATCCCAAGTGCAAAAAATGTGGAATGCACATGTCAAAGCAAAAGATGCTGATTATTGATGCTGAATGCTGGAAATGTCAGGCACCCATGAAAGTAGCAGCTTTAAGAGGTGATGCAGGTTATGAGGGTGGCTTTACTCAAGAAGACGCCAAGTTAGCAAATAGCAAAGGTGCCTATCTAAAAGAGAGATATAGTAAAACTTTACACGGGCGATATATCGCTAATACTTGCCGTCGATGTAATGCTTTTGTTGGTCAGCACTATTTATTCACTGATTACATAGCCAGCTACAACATGTATCCAATTACTGAATACGAAGCTGGTTTCTATTGTCCTTGCTGTTGTCACGACTGAAGTATTGGTAAAAGATGAGCAAACAAAAATAGGAGACTAAGCACCTAATTCTCCTGCTCTACTCATTTAAAGTCCTTTCACAGATTAGCCTTCAAGCGTTGATTGTGGAAATGCTGGCCAATGCCTGGTTCCCCTATACATTTTTCAAGCTGTCCTTTGGCACTCAAGACAAAATTGCACAAAAGCTTGATTCCCTGGATTTAGTCATCGAGCAACCCATCATTCAATTCAGAGACACTGACAAGAAATTACTGAGACAAGCGATCGCTGCTCAGAATCTGAAGGACATCGTCTCGTACCTAAGTCGATACGTTCCCTTTCGGCTGCTCGCTCCCTTTGTCGAAGGAGAACTGAAGGGAGTTAACCGTGGCAGGGGCAGCGAACTGGAAAAGGCTATGCCCGAAATTGTTGATCGCTGCTTCGAAACCTGCAAGCCTCTCTATCGCTTTGACGCAACTCAGCAAAAAGACTGCCAAGCCATTATCGTGCATCCCGGTTGGGCCAAGTATTTGGAGCAGCATTACGCGATCGTGCGCGGCTGGGCCGCTTGGGAATGGCTGAACTACATGCAAAAGCGAAATCCCACGACGCCCGCGATCGCTAGCAAGCTATTCATGCCAACCAAACGGGATTCCCTCAGCGACCAAACCAAATATTGGAAATCAGTTCTCACGCATCAACCCCTTAACTGCATCTATTCCAAGCGAGCCATTAACCCAGACAGGTTTTCTCTCGATCATTATCTGCCCTGGTCCTTTGTCGCCCATGACCAGCTCTGGAATCTGATCCCGACTCTGCCAGAGGTAAACTCAGCTAAGTCCAACCATATTCCGAGCCAAGACTACTTTGCTCAGTTCGTCGAACTTCAGTATCAGGGGCTCACCATCAGTCACGCTGCACTCCCCAAAGATAAGTGGCACAGGCAGATCGACAACTTTATCTGTGATTTCAAACTCTCCAGCAGTGAAGACCTATTGGATCTTCAGAAGCTTTGCAACTTGTACGAGCGGGAACTTATCCCTCAAGTCGCCTTAGCTGTGAACAACGGCTTCAGTCCCGACTGGCAATATGTCGCCTAATGTGCCCGAAATAATGCGCCCAAAAGCAACTGGCCGCTGCCTCGCCAACCGTTCAGAGAGATAGCCACAGCGCAATTACAGTCCTTCGTTCAAGACGATCTTGGTCAAAATCCGCATCACTTCACCAGCGCGACCCGTTGGCAATGGATTTGACCACTCCTTCATCTCTGCAAATCGCAGTTTGTGGAGTGATTTCACAATACTGTCTACGCCCTCAGGTGAACCCAGCACCATGATGCGCACCTTTTCGCGCCCATTTTCTTGAGGCAACTGAACCTGGGTGACGGCAGCATCCTTGCGTCTTGTCATATTTTGAGCCCCGCAAAAGTTTGACGGTGATTTCTTGATCTCGTGTGCGCCATCTGGCTTACAAGCAAGTGTAATCTAAATGTATGCCGAGTGGCACACATTTACCCCGTTAAAAACCTCTGACACGATCAGAGGCATGGGAAAAGCTGGGAAAGTCTTAAAACAGGTGTTGGAAGAGTACGGGATTAGCCAAAACGGTCTCGCGACCACTCTGGGCACGGAACGCGGTACCGTCTACCGCTGGGTGCATGAGCTCCGCGACCCTTCAGCCGAGACGCTGGTTGAAATTACCAATGCTCTGCGGACACTTAACCCTGATGCCGCCCAGACCTTTGTGCAACGGTATCTGGGCGATGTTGCGCAAGGCAAAGACCCAAGTGAGTGACGAGCACCTTGCTAAATTTACTTGGTTGCGATCACACCAACCTTCATGGTGTTCGGGTAGCTGACAAGGCTTATGTAACCCGCTTTCGTGTCAACCCTGATTTCCCTTTAATAGTTTCTGCATCGCATGTAAGGGGTGACGCGATCGCTTGGTCTGGGGCAGCACCAGATAGGAGTGTTGCCGCTGAAAGTGTTAATGGCTATGGGTTTTAGAGCAGCAGTAGACCATATAGACAGGTTTCATATCTGGAGAGTCTGTGGAAAGTGTCTACCTGTCCATCAATCTAGTGAATACCATCTTCTAATGAGCTGCGACAATTATGGGCTAAAAGGGATGGATTAGAATGACAGCAGATTGATGTCCCTTTCTGTGCCCAGGTGTTCAGACCGGTTGATAGGCTGACACCACTACGGACTGGTCGAAAGTGCCATGATGATTCCGGCTGTTTCGCGAGACCTGACGTTTGAAGCGTTCATTGACGTTGAGGATGGCAATGAACTCGATGAATTTGAACTGGTTGATGGGAGGCTGGTGCTCATGCCCGAGCCGGATGATTGGCATGAAGAGATTTTAGAGTTCCTCTCGTTTATGTTTGAACTGCAGTATCGGCGCATGCGGCTGAGATACTCAGTGCGAAAGCGGAATGCGTTGATGATTGACAATACTAGGGGCCGACGCCCTGATGTGGCGGTGATTGATCGGCCCGAAACGCGGCGTGAGGATCGGCAACCGGGGATTCGCAGTGTGCCCCGGATGATTGTGGAGATTGCCTCTGGCAACTGGAGTACGGACCTGGTGGAGAAGCAGGAGGAGTATGAGGCGCTACAGGTGCCGGAGTTCTGGATAGTGGATTACCGGGGGCAGATTCCGGCGAAGTATTGTCAGCGGGGAAAGGGAAAGAAGGTGATTGTGCTGACGCTGGAGGATGGGGTTTATCTGAAGGCGGAGTATGTGGAGGGGGAGGCGGTGCCGTGTCTGACATTTCCAGAGTTGGAGTTGACGGTAGAGCAGATTTTGGCGGCAGAGGAATCGTAGCAAAATCTATCGAACTGAATGCCTCGTATTAATCGCAGCAATGACTCAGTCGTGTACCCACAGAGTGCCCACAGGACAATTGCCTTCTCAGCCTTGCGTCATTAAGATTTGGAAACCGGCCTGACGGAAGTGGCGATCGCTGGTGACGGCATCGACCAAATCTTGCTGCTGCATTACCACGAAGGAAATGCAGTCGGTTAGCCCCCAGTCTTTATCTGTGCGAGATTGGTAGAGGACGAGGGCTGGCATGAGGAGGGCAGTATCGACGCTGACGACTCGAATGTTATCGGTGCGGTAGCACTGCTGAATGAATTGAACCGCACCGCTACGGTTAAGACGACTCAGGGCATTGCCGACTTCGACCAAAATGGCCTCGGTGAGCCAAACTTCTGAGGCGGCGCGAACACGGGGAAAGAGTTGTTTGGCTTGTGGGTGGTATTCGTCATTGGGGTTGAGCAATGCCTGAATGAAGGCGGTGTCGAGGAATAGGCGCTCTCGACTCATGACTCGGATTCCGGGTGCTTGGGGGTGCCGTAGAGGTAATGGTCATGCTCGGCTGACCAATCGGCGGGTGCTTCGACGGTGCCTGTGAGGGATTCGAGGACATCCCAGGCGTTGCCAGCGGTTTGGCGGTGTTGCTGTCGTAGGGTTTCAACGAATTCCAAGACCTGCTGTTGCAGGTCATCCGGCAAATCGTTCATTTCTTCAATGACCTTCAAGATAATTTGTTTGTTCATACTGAACCGATAAAATAGACGGCAAATTCTCAGGAAGTCTGCGAGAAATTACTGTAGCCATATCTTATAAAATTCCGAATATTTTATTTGATGAGCACACAAGAATATCAATTCTTGATAGCAAGTATTTGAAATTAATGCTTCTATGTTTGACTCGTTTTCAGTGGCATAGATTCTTAAAAAATGAGCGACTATTTTTGGAAACCTTGCTATGACTCTAAAAAGAGTGATTCTCTTAAGGTGAGAGTCAAATCGCCATCTCTCGGGCTCTTTGATAAGCGACAGATCTAAGATGAACTTCAACGTTTTTTCGTCTTGGTTTTCCATTATTCCTTGAGCTAGCCTTGTAAGAGCATTTTTATAGGCAAGTTCGTGCTCTCTATTACTAGAAGCCTGTAAAATAACTCTCATTAACTCATCCTGATTACATTGCTCTAAAAAAGAGTCTGACATCTTGTCACTCTCTATTGCTTCGTTAATTGCAACCAGTACAGTGTTCACTATATTTCCAAACTCCTTTCGACTAATCTCTTGATTAATCTTCTTGCTGTAAGTGATCGCCTTAGGGTGTTCTGGCTCGTAAATCAAATAAATAGAGTTTATTTTGCTTAGAATCCACCTTTCTTTGGGAAATCGATTTAATAATTCAATTTCGACTTCCTCCAAGAGTTCAAAATTTAGAGGTTCTCTAGGTTGCAGATGAAATAAAAGCCAAAGCGCTTCAAATACTTCTTCTGGCTCTGCATATTTGCTGAGATGCTGATTGATTATCTGACGTAGAGTCTCACAGACAATGTTGGGCTCTTCTTCATGCAAAAAGCTTCTTATATGCTCCGAAACGTGCCACCCTCCCAAAGCCAGTTTAATAGTTTCGTGTAAAACTTTTATATGTTGTTTCGAGCGACAAGGTAAGCGAAGAATGAAAATTGATGCGAATATCACTGCTGTGTGATGGTAATAACCTATCAGTTTGCCAATTTCGTCATTATCAAAAGTGTATAAGCTCTCTATGAAGGCATCAGAACTGTTCAGATTTAGTTCTATCCAAAAACAAGCCACATGTTTCCATTTATTCTCGAAAATTCGATATTCTTTGCTTTCAATCAGCTTGTCTTCGTGAGCACGAGGTAAAAAGTAGTCCCAGTCATCGATCGCTAGTGCTGCAAAATATTCCTGAAACGTAGGATGCAAGAAAGAATAAACAGGTTCTTCTGAGTTTCCTGGTGCTATGCCCAGTTTGTTAATCCAACCAAGTTTGCAAGCTATATCGAAAAATGAAGAATCGGTTCTATCCAGTTCTTGACGAATGAACGATTCTCGCAAACTGAAGCGAAAATTTTTCTGATCAATAGCTTTTTTAGACAGTTCTCCTAAAGCTTGCTCTAGCGCAGGGCGTTTCTCTTTAGGAATGTCAGGCTTATCCTTCCAGTCATAAAATGTTGCGACAAAGCCCTCATAAAGTTCTGCTTTAGTTTCAGGTAATTTACCTGTGCGCCGTTTCCAGGTACGACATAGTATCACCATCCACAATGGGCTCTTAATTAGATCTTTTAGCCTAAGCGTTGCATCTTTCAGTTGTCCGATGAGGTGTTCACCTATATCTGATTGTTTAGCCTTCGCAAAAAACTTTTTAATGAAAGCGATTTGTTCTTCGTCTTTAAACCCTCTACTCCTAAAGCATTGAAAATTTGATTCTAAGTTATTTCTACTTGCATCCCAAATATTGACTCGACAGGTTATGGCAATACGGTTACTAGAAAGCCATCCTTCCCTCAATTCCTGTGAAAGATTATACAAAGCTGTTTGCGAAGTTCCGATTTCATCAATGCCGTCAAGCAACAGCCATACCCGACCAGCATTGCATTGTTCAATTAGCTCATCTTGAAGTCTCTCCGGTGCCTTCCTTTGGCTGATAGCCTTTTTGAGCCAGGTTTCAAGAATGTAGTCTTCTAACTTACCTTCTAAATTTCGAAGAGAAACAAAAACAGGGAGTTCGTCACGCTTCATAATCCAATGGGAGATCGCACACAAAAGCGTTGTTTTACCTGTACCTGCTTCTCCAATAAGAGCAATGCCTTTTCCCCGCTGACACCCAATCAAAACTTCTTCAAAAAGTTGATCATAAGGCAAGGGAATTTCTTGATCTTCTAAGGAACGCTGGAAGTTTTCCGGAGAAGGATCATTAGCCAGCTTAGGCCGTTCTTTTCGTTCTACGAGATCTAATGGCAAAATATCCTCAACGTCGAGCGTAACCCCATCACCCGAGAGAAGTGGATTGGCTTCTAACTCGGTTGGTAACATCTTTCGGCAGAGTTCTGTCCAGTTAATTGCTTGTTCTAAGTTGTTAGTAACCAGTTCATCAATGAAAGTGATTGAGTGGTCTTTAAGAAGCGAAAACCAAAGCTGTTTATCTCTTCTTCCTCGATTGCTAGTCAGCTTTTGCCCTTCATCACACAGAATTTTCCAGACTGTGCTCGCTTGATGCTGTTCTGAAATTAGTTTTGATAAATGCGTCTGAGCAATTTTCGCGCCTTGTTGGTCATCTTCAAGATCTCGGACAATGATGCGGAGTCTGCGAAAAATCTTTGAGTTGTCGTTCGGCAGATTTGCGTTGACAAGCTTATCTTGAAACTCTCTTGTGATATTCTTCAGGCCATCAAAGCGACCTTGCCCGATCCTTTTCAGATCTTTATACAAATCGTTTTTGATAGGCTGACTGGCTGTTGAGTCGATCAGTAACACTCCATATAAACTCGGATTCTCATGTAATCCTTTAGTTAACTTCAACAGCGGTTCAAAAAGCTTTCCTTTCTGCAAGCCATGCTTAGCTTGTAGTTCAACGATGACACCGTTTTGCAGCGTAATGCAAAGGTCATCTCCAGGCCCACCTGTTTCAGCAGCTACAGCTACAGGAATATCTGGGGTTCCGGTTTCAAGCCACCCCAAAGACTCACCTGCCAAAATATAAGCAGCTACATATCCAATAGCGTTGTGTTGGTATTCGTATCCGCCAGAGCCACCACTACCACTCATTCAAACAAAATCTAAAACAACGCTCCGAAGCTTTGGACAGAATTGTGATTGCTGCTTCTAACAAGCGATTGTAGCTATTTCAAACAGCGATCGCCCTCTAACATCAACAAACGTCAAAGCCACTTGAATTCTGACATATCCAAGCAGCTGTTTCGATTAATTCAACGAGCGAACGCGCCTCAACAGCCAGACACCTCTCCTGCTCTGGCGTAATCAAAAATTCGGCCATTAGAAAATGCGAGCATCGTGGGCGCTAAATTCACGGGGTATGCAGATTTCGCATTAGCTATCCCTTCAACCGCTTCTGCATCGTCTCCAGCTTCCTTAAATCCGCTGCCCACTTCCGCCGTTGATACCGCTCCTTCGCCATCCCATTCACCACCTTCATCGCCTTCGGATGCTCTGCTAGATACTGGTACGCCGCCTCAAACCACACCTCTTTGGTAATCTTCTCATCCATACAGAGATGCCGTAGCGCCTTATCAATATCCTCTTCCAACCGCGTGGTCGTGCGCACCAACTGGGGCAGATCAGCCCCTTCCCCCTGACTCATAGATATGCTGACGTCAACACCTGCAGACTCATCAGAGTCACTGTATCTTGATGTCACTGTCTCATCTGCATCCGGTTGACGAGACTTCACACGGGATGTCTCCTCCAGCCCGTCAGATCGCGGCGGCACAGTCGGGCGCTGCCGCTGCATCAGTCTTTCCAGAGCATCTTCATTCATGGCCTACACCTGCTCCAAAATCTCAATTACCTGCCGCAGCGGAAATTCCAACTCCCCGTACCCCAACTCTGCCAATAACCGCCCCTGCCGAATCGCTTGCTTGTAGCGCTCACTCTCCAAAATCGACGGCAGCACTCGAATCTCTCCGGCGACCTGTCGCATCGCCGCGATCGCCTCTCGGCTATCCGTCGCCTGCGATCGGCCAAACCACTTATCACGAAACGGCAGCACCCCCAGCACCTGCCCCGTAAACGCCCGGATGCGCTGCATCTCCTCTAACAACTCCAGACTGCGCAGCAGCGAATTCACCCCCTTGATCGAAGCCTCCGCCGGAATCAACACCCAATCCGACGCGCCGACGACCGATAGACAAATCTGAGTGCGCTGGGGCGGTGAATCAATCAGGCAAACATCGAACAGTTCCCCCACCGCTTCCAAGCTGTAGCGGAGCGCCAACGCTCCCATGCCGCTGGTGGCCAAGTACTCCTGGGCCTGATGCAATCCCTCATCGGCAGGCAACAGATACAGGTTCTCGTATGCCAGGGGATAAATGCCCGCTGCCGTCTCCACCTGACGCCGCAACACTTCCAGCAACGTCGGGGCATCTGGCTGCACGTCATGGCCTAAATAAAACGTCAGATTCGCCTGGGGGTCGGCATCCACCATTAATACCCGTAGCCCTTGCTGCGCCAACAGACGGCCCAGTAATAGCGAGATTGACGTTTTCCCTTGTCCTCCCGAGAGCGACAAGCAGCTCAAAGTCTTCATGGGCGATCGCTCCCAATAACTAAACCCAGAACTTTCTAAAAGGCCGGGCGTCTTTACCGAACAAGGGAACCTGCCGCCATTAAAGCCATTTAGCGTCAAAGCGTCAAGACGTACTGACGTCAAAACGCTTTAGCTTTTGTATGCTCAGCAACAATTGCCCATTGATGTTCACTTTTAATCGCATCTTTGAGTCATAAATTCGAAGTCGAAAAAGAGATCATCCGAAATTTGATTCTTTTGACGATTGAAAGCAATTTCTGTTGAGCAGCTGGGTCAATATTGACCAATCACGACATTGCTAATCATCTAAATAGAGAGCAATACATATCAAGTTAATCTGTCTCTCTATTGGAAAATGTATCAGTCAAAAAAGGCTTCTCAGTATTCTTGCTTAAGTCCTCAAAAGCTTGATTAAAATCACGCATCGTTACAGAGGTCGCCCACCATTTCAAGATCCTAGCTAGCCTTTAGCTATGGATAGATGCCCTTTGAGGTTTCAGGATGTTTAATCCCAGTTCCTTGAAATCATTGCTATAGTGATCAAATCTCCCCGGAAATTGAATTGCTCAAGGCATCTTTTAGTGTTCGCGAGTCAAGACAGGCTGACCTGATTTAAGGAGACTGAAATGATCAGTCAGCACTCAAAAGTACGCGCAGAAAATCTAGTTGATCGATTCGATTTTGTAGCCCAAATCACCCATTCTTTTTGTCAATTGCCATGCTCGCTGCTGGCTGCGATTATGGTGGGATTTGTGAGCGCTAATTTTGTGCTTCACGGTCCAGCTTTGCTCTTGCTCGTGATGGCCGGTAGCGGCTTGGGCCTGATTTGGCGGCAAGAAGCGACCATCAAAGTAGGTGTCTCAACCAACGCTTCCAGAGGCTGGACCGCCTGCCGCCAAACGATTCTGGCCATTGGACTGAGTTTGCTTTCACTTCTGACCGTACTGGCGTTTCCAGCCCAAGCGCAATTCTTCGGCGGGGCCGAAACTTGGATGCAAACTAACTTTGGAGCCGCCACGGGAGACGCCATTCCGCTGGTCTTCAACGTTTTGCGTGGTCTCTTTTTGCTCTACGTGGGCATCTCGCTGGTACGGGTGATTAACGGGGCTCGCCAAGATGAGGACTGGCAAACGATCGCCCGCACACCGCTCATTATCATTATCGCCGTCACCGCAGGCGATATCCTAACAACTCTGATTACTGGCTAGTTGCGTATCAGATTGAGGGTGCAGTTCCCACCGTTCTTCTAGCCTCGCCTGAGCTGCTTATGCCATCTCCATTTCGCCCGGTTAACACCATTTTGGGAGCCCAACCGCGTTTAGGCCCCATCCCTGCCGACCAAATCATTCCCTGGTTTTGCATCACCGGGGTGTCTTACCTCGTGGGTCGCGGCTTCAACCTCAGCTGGATGGCGATCGGCTTCATCGCAGCCTGGGGCATGTCCACCTGGTGGATTCTCACGGGGGGGCAAAGCTGGAAGTTCACCGCCAAATTTGTGCCGACTCCCACCTGGAGTCGCGGCTATGCCCGATATCTAAGGTTTATCCACGATGAAACAGAAAATCGGCAAACACCGCCTCAAACTCGGCGGCCAATTCGTCGGCACCCTGACGCCTTTTGAAGATGCCCTCAATCTCGCCGCGATGCTGCGGGTCGAACTGCGGGGGCGACGGGTGGGCGCTTACGTTCTGACGAAGGTGCAGAACCGAGAGCACTTGTGCTTCGTCTTTGGCTTTGACTGCAAAGGCATCCATAACACCCTGACCGATGCCCAGGTTGGGACTATTTTTAGCCAGCTGGAATCGGGGTTGAAGGATCTTCCAGCCGGTGAACGGTTGACCCTTCATCTCGGCTCGTTTTCGTCCGATCGCGATCGCCAGCAAGATCTCGCCCAACTAACCGATCTGGCCCCCAGTTCTGCCCTGAAGTTTTTGCTCACCAGCGATCGCGCCCGCATTCAGCAACTCACCCAGCAAGGTTTGCGAAAACCCAAGTTTTTCAGGCTCTACGTCACCTACACAGTACAAAGCGGCTCTGAAGGAGCCCAGGATTTCATCGAGCAGCTGATTACCAAAGGCGAAGCCCATTGGTAGTCCTTTACCGGAGAACTGCAACAGGCCAAAAATGAGCACCTGCAAACAGCGATTGCCAAGGCCTTTAGCAATAGCTTTTTGTAGTGGGAGCAGGTGCTAACGAACGAGATGGGATTATCGGTAAAACTAAGTAACTACGCAAAATTAATTACAAAATCTTGTCCAAAGCCACGTAGCATCTCTTCCACATGCTCCCTCAACCTTTGCCAACTCTCGTAGGCTGTGATCTCTAACCAGTCGTACTTCATGAAGCGCCATAAGATTTCGATGAGATTCAACTCCGGGGAATAGGTGGGTAACTCAAACAGGTAGATATCCTTCGCTTGCCATTCCTCACGTTTGTCCTGGATCGCATAACTGGTATGAATCGAAGCCTGATCCATCACAATGACCGTCGGTTGCTCCACGGTTGAGAAAAACGCTTCAATGCAGGCAATAACCACCTCACTGGTGATGCTCTGAGTCGAGACATCACTCT
>Ga0076930_100549_pt1 | contig 33392 bp, 32 predicted proteins | sample HotLakConsoUCCRE_FD_71149 | JGI IMG/M metagenome (GOLD analysis project Ga0076930, IMG submission 71149) | Hypersaline microbial mat communities from Hot Lake, Washington, USA - Hot Lake Consortium UCC-RE (version 3) (version 3) ...
GATCACGATAGCCGTTGCGTTGCGCCAGGCGATCGGTACGCTTCTCGCCATAGCCAGCACCGGTATGAGCGCCAACCTCCATCTCCATCAGACGCTCGGCGGCAAAGCCGATCATCTCACGCAGGATATCCGCGTCAGGGGTCTTCTCCACGAGCGTGCGAAAGTTCATCATGGAATCGGTCATCGGTCGTCCTTTCAGGTCAGGTTGAGACTGCAACCCAATCCTACCGGAAGATCACCGATGACCACCCCGCGAAGCCGACCGTCCGCTACGGCGCAATGGAAAGCGCGCGGACGGACGGCTTCGCTAGCGTCGAGCTACACCATGACGGGGGACGTGACCGTGGCCTTCACGCAGCCGCGTCACAAACTGCGGCACGTCCTTATAGGGAAGCGCGGTGAAATGCTCGTCGCGATCGCCTTGATTCGGCAAGCCCTTGGAGACCCCCTCGATCGGATTATCGCCAGTCCGATGACCGGCAGCTTTGGCCCCATCAAACACGGTGCCGATGCGTTGTCGGAGTCGGCGCGCGGTTTCCGGCTTCTCTAACCAGATCGGCGAGAGGGCTCGCAGAACGTCGGCCGTCGTGATTTGATCAACAGGCCGCTCGCCAAAGATCGGGAATGCATAGGTCTTCAGCGTCGTCAGCCACTGAGCGACATGTTTGGAATTCTTCCAGCCCGCCTTACGCGCGTCATGAACATGTGATGCCGCCTCGGCGAATGTCGGCATGCGTTGTGCGGCCCGGCGTCGATCAGCAAGCGGATCTCCGCCATCACGCGCGATCTTACGCATTGTGGCGGCCTTATCGCGCGCCTCCGCAAGCGATACTAGCGTGACGCCCCCTAGGCCGATGTCACGCCGCACCCCCTGCACCATGGTTCGAAGGACCCAGCGCTTTGCGCCGCTAGGGTCCACGACGAGATGGAGGCCATTGCCGTCAGTATAGCGACCAGGCTTCTTGGCGGCGCGCACTTGCACCGCTGTCAGCGCCTTTTCCGGATGCCGACCCTTGCGCTTCACAGTGTCCGCCTAACTCATCCATACCACATTACCGACCACATATTATGTGGGATAACCGAGGAAAGCAATGGATGCCGTCGGACAAGGGTTGAAAATAAAATATTCAAAATCAATAACTTAAAGACATAATAGGACGTAGCTGGACTGCAGTTTGGCGGCCCCCCTTTCCGCCAGTCAAGTAATTGATAAAGAGTGGCGTTTATCGAAAAAGTCCGGTCGCCCCGGAAGCGGTAACGTGTGCGGCTGCCCTCGATGGTGCGGAGCGCCAATAAATCGGCACTTCGGCCAAAACCTTGTGCAAAGATGAGTCGTGACCTGCCACGGGTCATTTCCTCCATCAACGATTAGAGTCCGAGCCTCATCGAAGGACGGACATATGAAGCGGAAGCGGTTTACGGAAGAGCCGAACATCGGGGTGCTGCGGATGCCGGAGGCAGGCGCGAAGGTGGCCTACCCGTGCCGTCGGCTCGGAATCTCGAACGTGACATCTTACAACTGGAAGGACAAGGTCGGCGGCATGGACATTTCGGACGCGAAGCGGTTGAAGGCGCTCGAGGACGAGAATGTCAGGCTGAAGAAGCTTCTGGCCGAGCAGATGCTGGATGCGGCGGCGCTGCGCATGTAGCATGATGCCGTAAAACGCAAGGCGCCGGCATGACGGGGGAAGGCCGTGGATGACGCAACCGTGAGAATCCGCCCGGCGCGGCAGGGCAGACCTGAAGGGAAGCAGGAGGACGCAACACCGCGCACACGCAGCCTGCGCGTGCGCATATTGCTCGCTCCTATCCTGTTTTGCGCCGTCACCGTATCCGCTTTGGTGATGATGGAGGCCCGCGCTGCGCCGACGCGCGACGCCGAATTGGTCGAATCCGACCCCGATGCGCTCGCCTGGACGACCTATCAGAACGCACGTTTCGGCACGGTGGTGGAATACCCCGCCACCCTGTTGCGCATGTTGCCGCCACCGGAAAACGATGATGGACGCAGCTTCGAGGGGATCGGGCAGGATGTCCACATGCTGGTCTTCGCCTTTCATGACGTCTTCGACAGCGATGTACGCGCGCGCCTTACCGAGCTGACCGGCAGCGGGGGCTTCGACAGCATCTTGCAGATCGAGGCGAGCGAAATGCGCCTGTTCCTGAGGGGCATGCGGGACGGGCGCATGGTTCGCCTCACCGAAATCCATGCTCCCGATGATATCGTGCATACGCTGGATATCAGCCATGATCCCGAGATCGGTGATGGTCTCGACGCGCAGCTTGCCCGTATCGAGCAGTCTTTCACCGTGTCCCGGGCGGAACCCGTATCGACCGTGATCGATACACAGGAGACCGAGCTGGTCTTCTGGCAGTCAATATCCGATTCGACCGATCCGGCGGATTTCCGCGCCTATCTGGCGCAATGGCCGGAGGGCGCCTTCGCCATGCTTGCCCGCAACCGGCTGGATCGTCTCGAACCCGGTGCCGGGCGCGCTCCCGCGACGGACATTGCGCCGTCGCGCGATCCCGGCGCCTATCGGGAGCCGCCCCGTGGCAGTCCGGAACGCGCCGCGATCATGGACGCGGCCCGGGGCCCCGTCTCCGCCGATCTCGGGCAGCCGGTGATCTTCGTGGTCGATCATCTGCGCAGCGACGGCAATTTCGCCTATTTGCAGGCGGTGCCCCATCAGCCGGGAGGCGCCCCGCTCGACTGGATGACGACGCCTTTCGCGCGTGATTGGCAGGGCGATTTCATGAGCGACATCGTCATGGTGTTGTTGCGCCGCAGCGATGGCCGCTGGCAGGTGATCGATCACGTCGTGGGTCCGACGGATGTCCACTGGGTGAGCTGGATGGAGGATTACGGCCTTCCGCCTGCGCTGTTTTCCGATTGAGCGTGACCGGAACCGGTCACGCAGGGCTGCCCGGGGCTTTCCCGCTTGCGAACCCGAAACCCTCGTCGGCCCAGCCGGTGATGCCGCCGATCATTTCCTTCACGGGGCGCCCGAGCCGGGCGAGGCGAAGGGCAGCGCGATTTGCACCGTTGCAATGCGGGCCGGCGCAATAGACCACGAACAGTGTTTCGCGAGGCCATGCCTGCAGGCGCGCTTCGTCAATCTCCGCATGCGGCAGCGACACCGCGCCCGGCACATGCCCGGTGGCATAGGCGCCTCTTGCGCGCACATCGAGAACCACGAAATCGGCCATGCCGCGCGACATCGCGTCATGCACGTCCCAGCAATCGGTCTCGAATGTCAGGCGCGCGGAAAAATGTGCCTCCGCCAGCGCCGGGGTAGCTGCGGTGACAGCAGTGACATTGCTCGGCATGGGAGATCCTTTCGGGTTCATCGCGGGTATGGCGCCATGATCCACCACAATGTCGGTCAAACGAAGTGGCGATCATGTCATGATGCGTTAAGATCACGCCAGTTTCCCGGGAGAGTTCATCATGCTCGAGGATAACCCGCGCCATCCTGCAAATGCCGGAGCCGAGGGGCCACGGCCTGCGCCGCGTGTATGTATCCTCGCCTATGACGGGCTCTGCACCTTCGAATTCGGCATTGCGGTCGAGGTCTTTGGCCTGCCGCGCCCGGAATTCGAGACGTGGTACACATGCATGGTCGTGGCGGGAGAGCCCGGCCCCCTGCGCGCCCAGGGCGGGATTGCGATCACGGCGGAGCATGATCCGGCACTTCTTGAAACGGCTGATCTCGTGGTCATTCCGGGATGGCGCGGCGCCGACCAGCCGGTCCCGGCGGCGCTTTGTGAGGCCATCCGCCGCGCCCGTGCGGCGGGCGCACGCATTGCCACGATCTGCTCGGGCGTCTTCGTCGCCGCCGCCTGCGGCCTCCTCGACGGACGGCGGGCGACGACGCATTGGCGTTATCTGGAGATCCTGGGCGGGCGCTATCCCCAGATCACGATTGATGGCGCGGTTCTCTATGTGGATGAGGGCGATGTGCTTACCTCGGCGGGATCGGCTGCCGGGCTCGATCTCTGCCTGCATATCGTACGCGGGGATTTCGGCGCCGACGCCGCCAACAGCGTGGCGCGGCGGCTGGTCTTGCCGGCGCATCGCGATGGCAGTCAGGAACAGGTCGTGCAAAGACCCGTCGCCCGTCGGCGTGGCGACCCTCTCGCGCCCTGCCTTGATCGGATCCGCACGCGGCTCGCCGAGGCCTGGCCTCTCGCCCGAATGGCGCGCGAAGCCGGAATGAGCGCGCGCACGCTGATGCGGCGCATGATGGAATCCACCGGCTACAGCCCGCAGAAATGGCTCGTGAGCGAGCGCGTCGCCCATGCCGTCGCTCTGCTGGAGACCACCGATACCGGGTTGGGCGATATTGCCCAGGCCTGCGGATTCAACAGCGTGGAGAGCATGCGGCACCATTTCCGCAAGTTGAAGGGATGCCCGCCAACGTGGTTCCGGGCGCGGTCATGCGTGCATGACGCGCAAGCGCCGCGGCTGTTCAGCTGTTGAGGCGCGTATCGCGTTCGGTCTCGAGGGCGGCGATGAGGATGCACAGGGCGATGCCTCGCGACGCGGTGCGCACATCCTCCAGGGGCGGGAAGCTCGGGGCGAGGCGCAGATTGGCATCCTGCGGATCATGCCCGCCCGGCCATGTGGCGCCGGCCGGCGTGAGGGCGATGCCGAGCTCGCGCGCCAGCGTCACGACCTTGCGCGCCGTTCCCGGGCGCGCATCGACGCTGATGAAATAGCCGCCCCGTGGCCGGCGCCATTGAGCGATGGCGAGATCGTCGAAACGCTCGCGAAGCGCGGCATCAACAGCGTCGAATTTCGGTGCAAGGATGGCGCGATGGGCATCCATATGGCGCTTGAGGCCTTCCGCATCCCCGAAGAAGCGCAGGTGGCGCAGCTGGTTGAGCTTGTCCGGCCCGATCGAGCGCCGCCCCGCCATCTCCAGGAACCAGCCGACATTCGCCGGGCTCCCCCCGAAAAACGCGAGCCCCGCACCGGCGAAGGTGATCTTCGAGGTGGAGGCGAAGACGAAGGCGCGGTCGTCATGGCCCGCCTGCGCGCAGGCGGGGAGAATGTCTTCCAGCGCCGCCGGATCCGGGATGAGATGGTGCACCGCATAGGCGTTGTCCCAGAAAAGCCGGAAATCCGGCGCGCCCGTGGGCATCTGCGCCAGCCGGCGCACCGTTTCCGGGGAATAGATCTCGCCCGTGGGATTGGAATAGAGCGGCACACACCACATCCCCTTGACCGCAGGGTCGCGCATATGGGCCTCGACGACATCCATATCCGGACCCTCGCCGGTCATGGGGACCGGTATCATGCGGATGCCGAAGGCCTCGCACAGGGCGAAATGCCGGTCATAACCCGGTGAGGGGCACAGGAAGGCGGGTGCGCTCTCGCACGACCAGGGCTGCGTCGAGCCCGGCACCCCGTGCAGCATCGCCCAGGCGAGGCAGTCATGCATCAGCGCGAGGCTCGAATTCTCGCCCACCACGACCTGCTGCGGCGGCGCCCCGAGGAGGCCCGCGAAGAGGGCGCGCACTTCCGGCAGCCCCTGCAATCCGCCATAATTGCGCGCATCTTCGCCGGATGCCGTGAAGACGTCCTGTGGACCGAGATTGCCGAGCATCGCATCAGCGAGATCGAGCTGCGCAGCCGAGGGCTTGCCCCGGGTCATGTCGAGGCGCAGTTCCAGAGCCTGGAAGGCCTCGAAATCCGCCCGCGCGGCGGCGATGCGGTCCTGCAGGGCAGAGAGCTCGAGATCGTGAAGCTGCATGGGATCGGTCTCGTTTCGCATGGCGTGCGCGGCGACACGGCACGCCGGATGGATGGCAAACCGTATCTATCACGATTCGTCGTCGCATGTGCAATCATGCCCATGCAGGGATCGCTATCCTGTCGCTATCCAAGGCCGGGCGTTGCGGGCCCGGTCAGGCACCCGTTTCATGTCCAGGGCGCTTGCGCACGCGCCGTGCCGAGGGCCGCCAATGTGCCGATCAGGGAGGGTATGACGAGGAATCCGTAGGTAAAACTGTAGGAATCGGTCAGGGCGTGGATCTGCACGAAGGCCGGTGGCGCAAACAGCACGCCGGCAAAGGCGGCGAAGGTGCCGAGCCCCGATGCCGCGCCGATCAGCCCCGGTGGCGACACCCGCACGATTTCCGAGACGAACACCCCGTTCCAGCCAACGGCCGAAACGCCGAACGCCACCGCGAGCCCATAGCTGACGAAGCCGGGGGTTTGCGGGGTGATCAGCGCGAAACCGAGCGCCGATGCGGCGCTGATCAGGCCGATCACCACCAGCACCGCGCCATTATGCTGGATCCGGTCGGCGACGATGCCCCAGGCGATGCGTCCGATCACGCCGGAAACCTGGATCACAGCGAGCAGCGTCCCGGCCCGCACGAGGCTCATGCCGAGTTCGAACACGGCGAAGGTGACGACGAAGGTCATCAGGCACAATTGCACGCCGCCGAAGCAGAAAGCGCACAGGCACAGCCAGCGCAGACCCGGCAATTGCAGCGCCTCGCCCGCGCCGCGCAGGGCGCCGATACCCACCGAGGCCCCGGGGGTGCGCTCGGCATCCCATGCGGGGCGGGGCGGGGCGAGCGCGAGCACCGCCACGAGCGCCACCGGGGCGATCGCGATCAGGGCCAGCTGCCAGCCGAAGGCAATGGCGATGGCCGGCGTGATGATCCCCGCCGCGATGCCGCCGAGCGGCACGCCGGTCTGCTTGATCGAGAAGATCAGGCCGCGATTGCCCTTGTGGGTATGGCGCGCGAGCAGATGCGCGGCGGAGGGGTTGGTCAGCCCGTGCGCGGCGCCGATCACGATCGAGGCGACGACGATCGCCGGCGCGCCGGGAAACGTCGCCACGAGGCAGCCCGCCCCGCAGGCTGTGAGCGCGATCTGGCTCACCCGCGCCCCTCCGAACCGCGTCACCAGCGAGCCGGCAAGCAGCGAGACGCCGGCGCCCACCGCATAGACGATGGCGATCTGATAGCCGATGACGATGGCCGGCAGCCCCACGCTCTCGGCCACGACCGGCGCCATGGCGGCCAGCGCGAGCACGCTCCAGGAGACGAGGATCTGCGTCGTCAGGGTGGCGGCCAGCACCGCGCCGAGTTCGCGCCGCGCGCTCATGAGCGAGCCCGCATCAGAACGAGGCCGAGAGGCCGGCATCCACGGTCAGGATGTGGCCGTTGACATAGGATGCGGCGTCGCTGGCGAGAAAGACCGCCGCGCCGGCGATCTCGTGCGGTTCCCCCCAGCGGCCGAGCGGGATGTGTTCCTCCACGAAACGCTGCACCCCGGGATCGCGCGTCATCGCCGCGTTGGTCTCGGTCGCGAAGAAGCCGGGCGCGATGCCGTTGACGAGCACGCCATGGGGGGCGAATTCCATCGCCATGGCCCGCGTCAGCGCCGCGAGCCCGCCTTTCGCAGCCGTATAGGCGGCGTCGTTGGCGCGTGCGCGCGGGCCGGCGATCGAACAGATATTGATGATCCGTCCTGTGCCCCGCGCCATCATGGCCGGGACGAGCGCCCGGGTGAGGGCATAGGGCGCGGCGAGATCGGCATCGAGCAGATCGAGAAAGGCGGCATGGTCAATCGCGCTGACGGGCCCGCGATGGCGGCGCCCGACATTGTTGACAAGGATATCGATCGTTTGGCCCGCCCCGGCGAGATCCGCCAGCGCAGCCTCGCGCCCAGCCGCATCGGCGATGTCGAAAGCGCAGGCCTGCGCGCGCCCGCCCGATTCGCTGATCGTCTCGACCACCGGCGCGAGCCGGCCCGCATCGCGGCCGTTGACGATCACATGCGCGCCGGCTTGTGCCAGGGCCTGCGCAATCGCCCGCCCCAGCCCCCGCGAGGCGCCGGTGACGAGGGCGGTGCGATGGCCGAGAGAAAACATCATCGGATCAGTCCGGGCAGGAAGGTGACGATCCCGGGGACCAGGATGATCAGGCCGATCACCGCAAGGATCGGGATCAGGAAGGGCAGCACCGACATCACCACCTGTTCGAAGCGCAGCCCCGTGATCTCCACGAGCACGAACAGCACATTGCCGAATGGTGGCGTGATCACGCCCACCGAAAGCGTGATCACCATCAGGATGCCGAAGAAGACCGGATCGATCCCCAGCGCCTGCACCGTCAGCATGAAGATCGGGGTGAAGATCAGGACCGCCTCGACCACGCTCATGAAACAGCCGATGACGAGGAAGAACAGCGCGATGAAGATCAGGATCACGGTCAGGCTGACATCGAGATCCATCAGCATCATCGCCAGTTCCTGCGGAATCCGCAGCCGCACCAGCAACCAGCCGTAGAAGGTGGCGATGGCGATGATGAACATGATGATCGAGGTGAACCGCACGGTGCGGGCGAGCACGTCGATCAGATCCTTGAAGGTCACGTCCCGATAGACCACGAAGCCGAGGAACATCGCGTAGAGGCAGGCGATTGCGCCGGCCTCGGTGGGGGTGAAGATGCCGGTCCAGATGCCGCCGACGATGATCAGCGGGGTGAGCAGCGGCGGCAGGGCGCGCCAGAACAGCCGCACCAGTTGCATCAACTGCGGGCGTGGCGAGCGCGGCATCTCGATCCAGTAGGAGACGACGAAACAGGTGATCATCAGGGCGATGCCGATCATCACGCCGGGCACCACGCCGGCGACGAACAGCGCCGCGATCGAGGTTCCCGAAAGCCAGCCATAGACCACCATGGCGATCGAGGGCGGGATCACCGGGCTGATGATCGAGGCAGCGCCGGTGATGCCGGCAGCAAAGCGCATCGGATAATTGCGCTCGCGCATCGCCTTGATCTCGAGCTGGCCGATCCCCGCCACATCCGCCACGGCGGTGGCCGACATGCCGGCGAAGATCATCGAGGCGACGACGTTCACGTGACCGAGTCCGCCCCGGATGAAGCCGACGAGCGCATTGGCGAAATCGAAGATGCGGTTCGTTACCGAACCCACATTCATCAAAGAGGCGGCGAAGATGAAGAAGGGGATGGCGAGGATGGGGAAATTGTTGAGCCCGCGCAGCATCTGAAGCGCGAACAATTCCGTCGGAATCGCCTGCCAGCCCCCCTGGATGACGAGCACCGCAAGGCAGGTGAGGCCGATCGAGACCGCGATGGGAACGCCCAGTGCGAACAGGACGATCATCAGGCCTAGGAAGATGTAGAGGTACTCCATTCGAGCCCCGCGTCGAGATCGGCGACCATGGCGCGCCCGCGTATCAGCAGGCGCACGAGATGCAGAAGGGAAAAGACGATCATCGCGCCGACACCCAGCGCGAGGGCGAGATACAGCCAGGTATAGCTGATACCGAGCGCTGTGGTCGCCATATGCGCGCTGGAGCGCATCATGCCTGCGGCGCCGGCGAAGATGATCACGAAGAGCGACAGCGAGGCGAGCTCGATGAAGATGCTCAGGATCCAGCGGGCCGTCAGCCCGACCCGGCGCAAAAGCACGTCGATCGCGATATGGCGACGGCGCGACCAGGCGGCGGCGGAGCCCAGCATCACCATCCAGGCGAGCAACCCGGCGCCGATCTCCTCGGACCAGGGCACCGATATCCGCAGCACCTGACGCCCGAAGACCGACCAGGCGATCACGCCGACGAGGATCAGCATCATCACCACGGCGACGAGTTCGAACAACCGCGCGACGCGGGTTTCGAGCCGGTCGATCCTGTCCAGCATGATGATTATCCCGAAAATGATGAAAGAGGGCGGCCTCGACGCCGCCCTCGGGATGTGCTCGTGCGAGCCTTACTGCGTCGCGGCGATGGCGGCGTCGATGTCGCCCATCACGCTATCGGCCTTGTCGGCCAGTGCCCGTTCGACGGCGGGAGCGGCCTTCTCGCGGAAGGGGCCCTGATCGACGTCGATGAACTCCATGCCACGTTCGATCAGCGCCTCGCGGTAGTATTCGTCACGCTCCATCTCCACGGCGATGCCGTGCTGGCGCGCTTCCTCGACCGCTTCGAGCACCATGGCGCGATCATCCTCGCTGAGACCATCCCACCAGGAGGCGGAGGCGACCCAGTGCCAGGGGAAGGAGAGATGCGCCGTGGTGATGATGTAATCCTGCACCTCCCACATCTGGCGGGTATAGGGCGAGGCGAGCGAGTTCTCGTGCGCCTCGACCTGGCCGGTGCGCATGGCGAGATAGATATCCGGCGCAGGGATGACGACCGCCTGCACGCCGAGCTCTTCCCAGACATCCACCCAGACGGGGATCTGCGGCAGGCGCATGGTCAGGCCGTCGAGATCATCGGGCGAATTGATCGGCTTGGCCGAGGTCATGTGGCGGAAGGCGCGCATCTGGGGCCCGAGATAGACGAGGTTGCCGCGCTCCAGTGCTGCCGCCTGAAGCGCCTCGCCGGATTCCGTTTCCATGATGTAGTGCTCGACCGCATCCCAGCTGGGGAAGACGAAGGGCACCGAGACGGCGTCGTAATCGGCCGCGTATTCACCCATGAAGGCACCGCCGGTCAGCGCCATCTGGGTCTGGCCGAGACTGAGTAACTGCAACACGTCGGTTTCGTTGCCGAGCTGGCCGCCGAGATAGATATCGACGCCCAGACGACCGTCGGAACGCTCGGCGATGATTTCCTGGAAGCGCTGCAGGGCGGCTTCTTCCGAGCCGCCCGCGCTCATGGTGTTGTGGATCTCGATCTGCTGCGCCTGCGCGTCGCTGACGGCGAGTGCACCGAGGGCGAACAGGCCGGCGACCGCACCGGCGGGGATGGTCTTTTTCAAAGTATGTAGCATTCGTTTCCCTCCCTTTGAATGATCCGGCATGCTTGTTGCCGGTTTCTTGCATGCCCTTGCGGCGTTGGCCCCGTTGAGCGTCTCATCGGTAACCTTCACCGTTACGACATGCAATCTCCTTCACCCGGACCGCTGCGCGAGACGTGCGCGCAAGGGGCCGAGAATCTCTTCGTCATGCGCGCCGAGCTCGGGTGCCGGCAGGCGTGCCTCGCATGGCGTCTCGCTGAGCTTGACGGGAAAGCCCAGCATGCGCACGTCGCCATGGCCGGGATGATCGACCGAGATCACCATTTCCTGTGCCGCGACCTGCGGATCGGCGAAGACCTCGCCGAGATCCTGCACCTTGCCGCTGGGCACGCCGGCGGCGTTGAGGGCCGCGATCCAGTGCGCCTGGCTCTCGTCCTGCATGCGCGCGTCGATGATTTCCTTGAGTTCGTCGCGCAGGGGAAAGCGCTTGGTATTGTCGTCGTAGCGGGGATCATCGAGCAGATCTTCGAGGCCGATCGTGCGCATGAACTTGCGCAGCACGACATCGTTGCTGGCCGCTACCGCGACCTCGCCGTCGCTTGCCTTGTAGAGCCCGTAGGGCGCGACGAGGGGATGGTTGTTGCCGGTGCGTAGCGGAAGCTGGCCGGTGAGCAGGTGCTCGCTCGCCAGATAGGCCATAAAGGAGAGAATGCCGTTCATCAGCGCGCTCTCCACATGCTGGCCGCGCCCGTTGAGATCACGCGCACGCAGGGCACAGACGATTCCGAAAGCGGCATAGAGCCCGCCCACGAGATCGCTGATCGGCTGGCCCGAGCGCATCGGCTCCTGATCGGCGCGCCCGTTGACGCTCATGAAGCCGCTCATTGCCTGGATGATGAAATCGAAGGCGGGCAGATCCGCCATCGGCCCGGTGCTGCCATAACCGCTGATATTGGCCGTGACGAGCCGGGGATTGAGCGTGTCGAGGCGCGCCTTGTCGAAGCCCATTTTCGAAAGCACGCCGGGGCGGAAATTGTCGACGAGCACATCCGCGTCGCGGATCAGTTCGGCCAGCAGCGCCTTGCCCTCATCTGCGTAGAGATCCAGCGTGACGGATTTCTTGTTGCGGTTGAAGGAGGCGAAATACCAGGACAGGCCGTCCTTGAGCGTACCCTGCCCGCGCACCGGATCACCCTTGCCGGGCGGCTCGACCTTGATCACCTCCGCGCCCATATCGCCGAGCAGCATCGAGCAGAACGGGCCGGACAGCACACGGGTGAGATCGACGACGCGGATGCCGTCGAGGGGTTGCTTCAGATCCGGCATCTCTTCACCCGCAGGCCGTGGCGACGGCATCCAACGCGCTGGTCTTCAGCCGCGGGCCTGCCTTCGCCGCCTGACCGGGGAGCTTGCGTCCCATCACCCCCTCCATCCAGGCGGCGGCCTCGGTGACGGCGATGGCGTCGATGCCGGTCTCGACCCCGCATTCATGCAGCATGTAGATGAGATCCTCGGTGGCGATGTTGCCGGTCGCGCCCGGCGCGAAGGGGCAGCCGCCGAGCCCGCCGATGGAGGATTCGAAGATCGTGATCCCCTCTGCCAGCCCCGCATGTACATTGACGAGGCCAATGCCGCGCGTGTTGTGGAAATGCAGGGCGATCTCGGATTCCGGCACCTCCCTGCGCAGGGCCTTGCAGCGCTCCGCCACGAGCGGCGGCGTCGCCATGCCGGTGGTGTCGCCCAGCGTAACATGGGTGATCCCCATCTGCGCATAGGCCTTCGCGATACCGGTGATCGCGCCGACATCCACATCGCCCTCGAAGGGGCAGCCGAAGCTGGTCGCGATGGCGCCCTGGACCTTGATGTCGGCCTCGCGTGCGATTGCCACGACTTCGCGGAAACCCTCCAGCGATTCGGCGCGCGAGCGGTTGACGTTCTTGCGGTTATGGCTCTCGGAAGCCGAGAGGAAGACGACCATTGCATCCACGCCCGCCTGCGCCGCCGCCACGGCGCCGCGTGGATTGGGCACCAGCGTGGTGAGGCGAACGGGCCGCCCGCGATCCACCCCGGCGACGACTTCGGCTGCGTCGCGCAATTGCGGCACGGCGCGGGGCGAGACGAAGGAGGTCGCCTCGAATTCGCAGATGCCTGCCGCCGCAAGCCGGTCGATCATCGCGATCTTGTCTGACGTCGCCACGAATTCCGGCTCGGCCTGCAAGCCGTCGCGCGGGCCCACCTCGACGATACGAACCCTTTGCGGAAAGCCGTAGCGTCGCGCATATGCGGCGTTGCGATTCATCATTCGTCCCCTGCCGGCCCGGTCCTGCACTGGTTGTTCAGCGCCTTGTCGACCGACGTCTTTTTCTTTTCGCCCAAATGGCGTACCATGATGGTATACCAACCAGATCAACGCCGGCAAGTCGCCGCAGACGGAGAATTCGGGTTGAACGAAGCATCCATGACGGGCGAAGCCGCACAGGCCGGTCTATCGGAGGGGGGCGGACGGGCGCAGGATGTCTATGAAAGATTGCGCGACGATCTGCTCGCGCTGCGTCTCGTGCCGGGCGAGCGGCTCTCTGAGCGCAATCTCGAGCGCCGGCTCGGCGCCTCGCGCACGCCGATCCGCGAGGCGCTGATGCGGCTCGAAGCGGAGGGGCTGGTGCAACGCGGCGAGGGCGGGCTGCGCGTGGCGCCGCTCGATCTGGACGAGTTGCTCGAGGTTTTCGAATTGCGCATCGAGACCGAGGCGCTCGCGGTGCGGCTGGCCTGCACCCGCGCCGATCACGCCCGGCTCGATGCGTTGCAGGCACGCATGGACGGCGTCCTCGCCGATCCCTCCCCCGATGCCTGGTATGCGATCGGCACCGATTACCATATCGAGCTCGCCGCATTGTCCGGCAATCGCTTCGTGCATCGCAGCGTGCGCGACGCCGTGACCCGCATCGCCCGGGCGCGCTGGCTGATGGCGAGTTCCGAAGCGGGGCGCTGCGCCGCCCATCGCGAGCACAGCGCCATCGTGGCGATGATCCGCGACAACCGCCCCGACGAGGCCGAGGCGGCGATTCGCGCCCATATCGGCATCGTGCGCGACAGCCTCGTTGCCGCCATGCGCGAGGAGCATCGCGGCTGGAAGGCGCGTGGCGTGCAGATGGTGGTATCGGCACAACGCTGATTCCCCGCGCAGCCTGACCTGACATGGCGGCGCGGGACGATTGTCTGCGCTTGCCGCCGAGGTGGCATCAGCCGCGCGGGCCCTGCGCGATCAGCGGCGTGATGCGCCGGATGGTGACGCGGCGGTTGCGCCGTTCCGCAGCCCGGGTATCGATCTTGAGATATTCCTCGCCATAGCCCTGGGTCACCAGATTTTCCGGCGGCACGTCATAGAACCGGGTGAGGATATAGGCGACGCTCTCCGCGCGGCGATCTGAGAGCGACAGATTGTCGATGGCGCGCCCGATCGCGTCGGTATGGCCTTCGATCAGGAATATCTCTTCGGGATTGCGATCGATCACCTGGTTCATCGCCTGCGCGACACGATCGAGCTGATCCACCTGCCCCCGGCTCAGGCTCCAGGAGCCTGTATCGAAGGTTACCGTATCGAGATCGACACGGGCCATGTAGTCGCGCAGGTTGGGATTATAGCGCACCTCGTCGAGCGTATAGCGTCCATGGATTTCCGCAACCGGCGGGGCGCTGAATATGTCTGCGAGATCATCTTCGTAGACATCCCCGTAATCCACCACGTAGCGGTCCTGCGGGATGCGCAGGACGGGCGGCGGAATGTCGATGCGGAAGGAGAATACGCTGCCGTCATAGCCGAAACGGGCGCCCTCGCGGCGATCATCCCGGCGCCCCTCACGACGGTCGCTTCTGCGCTCGCCCCAGCGATCTTCGCGCCGGTCGCGCTCGCTGCGTGACGGACGGGTATTGTCGATCAGCACGGTCTCGGTGCCATCGGCCTCGCGCCGGATACGGCGCACGAGATTGCCGTCGGTATCGAGGATGGTGATAATCTCCACATCGCCTTCGCGCGGCGCGATGAGCACCTCCTGGTCGCCGCGCCGTTCGCGCCGGACGTCGGAATAAGTGCGGCGTACGCGTTCTTCCTCGGCCTGGCGGATGATGATCTGGTCGCCTTCCTGGAGGATGGTCCGCGCGCCCGGCTCCTCGGTGATGGTGACACCTTCCTCGACGCGCTCCCGGCGGCCCTCGCGGACATCCTGGAAACGCAGCGGCTCGTCTTCCGGCACAATCTCTTCGCGCGCCGTCTCTTCGGACACGGTTTCCTCGGACACGGTTTCTTCCGCAGGGGCCGGATCGCGGGCCTCCGGCTCGTCTGCCTCGGACCCGGCTTCGCGCTCGGGTGCGACTTCGGTTTCAACTTCGGCTTCGGCTTCGGCTTCCGCTTCGGCTTCCCCTTCCGCTTCCGCTTCGGCTTCCGCTTCTGCCTCGACCTCGACCTCGTCCTCAGCCTCCGGCGTCACGGCCTCACGTTCTGCTTGCTCGGCAGCTTCCCGCTCCGCTTCCTCGGCGGCCTCGCGCTCCGCCTCGCGTTCGGCCTCCCCCTCTGTTTCTTGCTCGACCTCTTCCGCGGTCTCCCGCCCGGCTTCCTCCTCCGCCGCCCGCTCCCGGATCTCCCGAGCCTCGCGTTCTGCCGCCTCGAGCCGTTCACGCAGGGTTTGTGCCTCACGTTCCGCCGCTTCGGCTTCGGCCCGGGCATCCGCTGCCTCCTCGGCTGCATCTTCTGCTGCATCAGCGGTGCCTGCAGCCCGCGCTGCCGCTTCCTCGATCGCTGCCGCGTCACTGTCCGGCGCTGCGGCGAGGGTGTCCGCTTCATCCTGGAGTGCGTCGGCTTCGGTGGCGAGCGCCCCGGCGCGCGCGGTCAGTTCCTGCGCCCGGCCCCGCAATTCACGCACCCGCTCCTCGGTCGTTTCAACTTCGCGCGCAAGAGCTTCCAGCGCCTCGGAATCGAGGCCCGCTTCGTCGAGGCTCGCCTCGATTGCAGCCGGATCGGTCTGTGCAGAAACCCTCGAGGAAAGATCGGGGGCGAGCAGCAAGGCCATCGGAATGGTCGTACTGGCGAGAAGGAGATGAAAACGTTTCATGGTTTGTCCGCCGGGTGTTCGCGTGATGTTGTATGGTCAACGGTTGCCGGGGAGTATCGGTTCCGCATGTGGCCGGGTCGTGGTGCAAGTGTGAAGGCATGGTGCACGTGTGGAGTGATGCGGATCGAGCTCCGGCACCCATGCCCCTCGCCGTTGCGCAGGTGCGCATCCCCCCATCCGGTCGGTCAGCTTATCCGGCTTGAGTGAACACCCCTGCACCCGCCACAGTGCGGGCGATCACGAGCGCCGGAGCCCGCCCATGCATGCGCTGTTCTTCGAGGTCCGCCCGCATCCCGGGCATCTCGTCCATTATTTCGAGCATGTCGATCGCCTGCGCCCGGCGCTCGCGCGCCATGCCGGCCTCGCCTTTCTGGATCGCTACGGCGCGCTGGATGACGCCGATCTCCTGTTGTCGCATCAGCTCTGGGAGAGTGAGGCGGCCATCATCGCCTGGCGCTCGGATGCCGAACACCGCCGCTCGCAGGAAGCAGGGCGGCGCATCCATTTTGCCGACTATCGGATACGTGTGGGCGAGCGGATCGCGCACCGGATGCATGATGGCACCGAGCGCCTTCCCGCCGGCGAAACCGGGGCCGATATGCAGCATGTGATCGCGCTCTATGGTGGTCGGAACGTCGTGCAGCCGGGCTTCACCGCTTTCGAGAGCGTCAATCATGCAGGGCGCTTCATTGCCCTGGCCACTCTGCCCGATTTCGCCTCGGCCCGCGCGCTCTGGCAGGCGCGTGCGGAGACACGGGGCCATGCCGCCGGCTGCGACGAAGCCGCGCTCTACCGCATCCGTCGGGATTACGGCCAGCATGACCGGGCCCAGGCCCCGGGATGAGCCGTCGCCCGGTTGACGCGAGAATCAAGCAGAAGATGCCGGGCACCGGCGCATTTGGGGAGATCATCAGATGGAACGCATTGATGCCGATGACCTGACAGCGCTGGTCGCGGGGCTGTTTCGTGCCAGGGGAGCGCAGGAAACCGAGGCCAGGGACGTCGCCACCTCGCTGGTGGGCGCCAATCTCACCGGGCATGACAGCCACGGCGTGGTGCGTGTGCCGAAATATCTCTCCTGGATCGACGAGGGCACCCTGCGGCTCGGGCGCGACCTCGAGATCGTCAATGACGGCGGCGTCTTCGTCGTTGCCGATGGTGGGCACGGCATGGGCCAGACCCTCGGGCGGCGCATCGTCGATCTGGGTGTTGCCCGCGCCCGCGCGCACGGGGTGGCCATCACGGCGCTGCGCCGTTCCGGCCATATCGGGCGCATCGGCGAGTGGGCCGAGCGCGCAGCCGCCCAGGGTCTCGTCTCGATTCACTGCGTGAATGTGAGCGGCAGCGTTCTCGTCGCCCCGTTCGGCGCGCGTGAGAAGCGCTTCTCGACGGCTCCCTTCGCCGTGGGCATTCCCGGGGCCGGCGACGGCGAAACCGGGGTACCGCCGCTGATCCTCGACTTCGCCACGTCGCTCGTGGCGGAAGGCAAGGTGCTCAACGCCTTCAAGGGTGGCAAGGCGCTTCCGCACGATTGCATCATCGCGCCCGATGGCGCCCTTTCGGACCGGCCCGTCGATTTCTATGGAGCCGGGGTCGATGCCTCGCAGCCGGGTGCGGCGAAGAACGCTGCGGGTGCGCTGGTGGCCATGGGCCTGCACAAGGGCTCCGGCCTCGCCTTCATGATGGAGATGCTCGGCGGTGCGCTCACCGGCGGCGGCACATGCGGGCCCCAGTCCAAGTTGGTGGCCAACGGCATGCTCTCGATCTTTCTGGATCCCGCGCGCCTCGATCCGGGCAATGATTTCCACGCGGAAGTGGCGCGCTTCACCGACTGGGTCCGCGCGGCGCAGCCCCGCCCCGGCATGGGGCCGGTTCAGGCGCCGGGTGACACGGAACGCACGTTGCGGGACAGGCATCTGCGCGAGGGAATCCCGCTCCCCCCGGAGGTGATCGGGGCGTTGCGGACCCTGGCGGGACGCGTCGTGTGACACCGGCTCCCCCGGGTGATGATGATCTCGCGATGTCTGGATCCGCCCGGCGCGACTTGCTGCATCGCGCCGCGCTTCATCAGGCGGAGGGGAGGATCGCCATTCCGGCCTGCTGCGGTTTCGGGCGCCGCGTCAGATGCGCGATGATGCTCTCGCGCACGCCGACGAGATGAATGCGCATCGCCTCGCGCGTCTGCTCCGCAGGCCCGTTCTCGAGCGCATCGAGAATAGCCAGATGTTCGCGACAGCTGTCGAGCGCGCGTTCCGGCAAGCTCTGGATATCGAAGACCGCAGTTCGCCTGCGCAATGTTGAGATGATGTCGGACAGGTGTTCATTGGCGGTCGCCCGCGCGATCGCCTGGTGCAGCATGTCGTCGATGACCCGCGACGAGTCCCGCGAGACACCCCTGCCCGATTGCGCCGCTTCGATGAGTGCGCGAATGCGGTCCCGGAACACGGTGATCTGCGCAATCTGCATCCGGCCCGTGGCGCGGGCGGCGGCTTCCGGCTCGAGAATGAGCCGGACCTCCAGCGAATCGATGAAATCCTCGATCCGGCGCTCCTTGATGTAATAGCCGCGGTTATTGCCGAGCCTCGCCAGCAGCCCGTCATTTTCCAGAAGCAGAAAAGCTTCCCGGACCGGCGTCCGTGACATGTCGAGTCGGGTTGCGACGTCACGTTCGCTCAGACAGGCACCCGGGAGAAGTGTGTCATCCAGGATCATCTGCAAGAGTGCGTCATAGGCGCGTGCGGACAGGCGATCCGCAAAATCGTCATGCATGGACCAACTCCGTATCGGGCATCATTCCCTCAGGGGAATACCGGCCGGCGGATGGAATGATGCGGCAAAACAACGATCTGGAAGGCCCTGTCTGCCCCGTCATCGCGGAAAGTGCTCCAGATCCCTCAAATAAATCAGTCCAGCCCGCATACCTGCCCAAAGGCTGTGCAATCGGAAAAACAATTGCGCAGCTGTGTCTGTTTGGTTGGCATCTGACTGGTTGACGTATGGTATACCAAGCCGCTAACTTTGTACAAGGCGCGAGCGAAGGAAAGTCGGGAAAAGGCTCGGCGTTCGATGCCAGGTCGGGGCTGAAGAGCCGTTCGTCGCCCTTTGCGGCGCGCGGCTGGCGGCAGCCGGCCAGTTTGCCAGGGTCAGGATCAAGGGGACCGGTCATGAAACACACCAATGCGCTCACGATACTCGCTGCTGCGGGTTTACTGTCAGGCACCATCGCCACTGCCGGCGCCCAGACACAATGGGATATGGCGGTCGTCTGGCCCGAGGGAAATTTCCACACCCAGAACCATTATCGCTTTGCCGAGGCCGTCCTCGAAGCGACTGACGGCGAAGTCGTCATCAACCTGCATCCCGGCGGTGCGCTCGGCCTGGCAGGCCCCGAGCTGCTCGCGGCTGTGCGTGACCAGATCGTCCCGATCGCCGATATCCTGCTGAATCAGCAGGTCGGCGAAGAGCCGATTTTCGGCATGGAATCACTGCCTTATCTGGCGCCTTCATTCGACGATCTGGAGCTCTTGCAGAGCAAGGCGCGTGCGCATTACGACGAGGTTGCCGCGCGCAACAACCAGAAGATTCTCTACACGGTTCCCTGGCCCGGCCAGGCCGTCTACACCCGTGAGCAGGTCGAGACGCTCGATGATCTGAGCGGTGTTCGGATCCGCGTCGTCGATGCCATGGGCGCGCGCTTCTTCGAGGCGCTTGGCGCCTCGCCGGTCCAGCTGCCTTGGGGCGAGGTCGTGCCCTCGCTTGCCACCGGCGCCATCGACGGTGTGACCACATCGTCGAGCTCGGGGGTCGATGGCAGCTTCTGGGAGTTCCTTGACTACATGAACCGCTTCAACTGGCAGGGTTCGGCGATCATGGTCAATGTCAACCTCGATGCCTGGAATGCCCTGTCGCCGGAGCATCAGGAAGCGATCGAGAGTCTCGTGAGCGAGATGGAGGCGGAATTCTGGGACGTCGCGCGGGCAGAGGACGAGGAGAAGCTGGCCATTCTCGCCGATAACGGGATCACCATCACCGCACCCAACGACGATCTCGCCGCAGCCTTGCTTGAGATCAGCAAGCCCATGTGGGACGAGTTCATGAACGATGTTCCGGAATCGCGCGCCATCATCGAGGCGTATCTCGACGCGCGCTGACGCCGGCGACGCGGCATGATGCGCCGGTGCCGCAATCGTACCGGCGCATCCCCGGGCAGACGCGCCCTTGGCGCTGGTCCCCATTCAACAACGGAAAGTGGCTCGCGTGATCCGATCGATCCTCGACCTTGTCGATCTTTGTGGGCTGTGGCTGGCACGGCTCGCCGCCCTGTTCATGGCGTCGATCGCATGTCTCATGCTCAGTGAAATCTTCGCCCGGTTCCTCTTCAATCGCAGTCTCGGCGTGACCTGGGAACTCGCGACCTATGCCATGGCTGCCGTCATCAGCCTGGCTGCGGCGGATACCCTGCGCAATGCCGGTCATGTCCGGGTCGCGCTGCTGCTCGAGACGCTGCCGGAGCGCTTCGCACGGCTGATCGACATCCTTGCGACGATCCTTGGTCTGCTGATCATCGGCTTTCTGCTGACAGCCCTTGCCGATTTCGTCTGGAACATGTTCCTGCGCGGGACGCGATCCTTCGAGCCCTCCCGGATATTGCTCTGGATACCGCAGTCACTCGTCCTGCTTGGCATCGGGATGCTCTTCCTCCAGCTCCTCGCGCGCCTCGCACGCCTGACAATCCTGGGAGATGCCGATCTGCGCAGCGGGCGTGAAGAGGTGTCGCAATGACCCCGGTAATCACCACGGTTCTGCTGCTGCTGGCGGGTTTCCTCGCTCTCGGGGTCTGGGTCAGTTTCTCGCTCTTTGCCGTCGGGATCGGCGCATTGACGATCTTTCGCGACATGCCCGTCGACCGGATCCTGTCGCAGAGCTTCTGGAATTCCACCACCGGTCAGGAGTTGCTGGCGCTGCCGCTGTTCATCCTGATGGCGGAGATCCTGTTCCGGACCAGGCTGGCCGAGAAGCTGTTCGCCGGGCTCGCACCATGGACGGCGAACCTGCCCGGGGGAATGGCTCATGTGAACGTCCTGGGATGTTCGCTCTTTGCCGCGGTGTCCGGCTCGTCGGCGGCGACCACCGTCACGGTGGGGCGCATCACCCTGAAGGAACTGCTCGCGCGCGGTTACGACAAGCGCCTGCTGATGGGATCACTCGCCGGCGCGGGCACGCTCGGTTTCCTGATTCCGCCAAGCGTGATCATGATCATCTACGGGGTCCTGGCCGAGCAGTCGATCCTGCGGCTGTTTCTCGCCGGTCTGGTGCCGGGTCTCGCGCTGGCCTTGTGTTACATGGTCTATATCGGAATATGGAGCAAGCTCCGACCGGATCTCGTACCGGTGGAGACGCGTGTCTTCACCTGGCGGGACCGGATCGCAGGCCTGTTGGAACTCCTGCCGGTATTCCTTCTGATCACCTTCGTTCTCGGCTCGATGTATGGCGGCATTGCCAGCCCCACGGAAGGTGCGGCCATCGGCGTCCTCGGCGCGATCCTCGTCAGCATCGCCCAGCGCACCTTCAGTCCCGCAACCTTGTGGGAGGCCCTGATGGCGTCGGTGCGCACCACCAGCATGATCGGGCTGATCATCGCGGGCGCCGTTTTCCTGTCGGTTGCGATGGGATATCTCGGCATCCCGCGCTTCGTCGCATCGACTGTCGCCGGAATGGATCTTTCGCCGCTGATGCTGATCCTGATGCTGCTGCTGATCTACGTTCTTCTGGGTTGTGTGCTGGAGGGCCTGTCGATCATCGTGATGACGCTGCCGATCACGCTGCCGCTGATCGTCGCAGCGGGTTTCGATCCGATCTGGTTCGGAGTGTTCCTCATCCTCGTGGTGGAGCTCGCCCAGATCACGCCGCCTGTGGGCTTCAACCTGTTCGTCATCCAGAGCATTACCGGTGAGAAGCTGAGCAGGATCGCCTATGCCACGGTGCCCTTCTTCCTGATCACCCTGGCCTTCACGATCTTCATCATCTTCGTTCCGCAACTGGCTTTGTTCCTGCCGGAGAATGTATCGTTGAGGCGGTAGCCGCCAGCGCATGCGGGCCGCCGGGAGGACGCGCCCGGCCATTCCGGTGCCTCGGCAGGGCGAAGCGCCGATCTGATCGCCCGGATCAGATCCCGCCATCGGGATGCCGCTGTCTCCTGCCATGCCGGCTGGCGGCCTTGACAGCACCTTTTACGCGGTGGTTGGCTACGCGATATCCCGTCACATGCTTTCGGATCGACCCTGTGGAACCGGGGCATTACCGAATTCATTCTCCATGGAAAGCATGAAGCCTTGCAGCAGCAAAAGGAGGCGCTCCATGACCACTACCGCCGCCGCTATCGCCCCCCGTGACGCATTCTCGTTCTTCACGAGCACGCGCGCGCGGACGGAGACACTGGTTGCCCCTCTGGTGCCGGAAGACCTGATGCTGCAGTCGATGGAGGATGCCAGCCCCGCCAAGTGGCATCTCGCTCATACGACGTGGTTCTTCGAAGAGTTCGTCCTGAGAAAGTATCTTCCGGATTATCGCGCGATCGACGATCGCTTCGCCTTCCTGTTCAACTCGTATTACGTGCAAGCCGGCCCCCGACACGCCCGTGACAAGCGGGGCATGATTTCCCGTCCCGACAACGCGGCGGTCATGGCCTATCGCGCCCATGTCGACGAGGCGCTCGGGACCTTGCTCGGCGGCGACCGCGATGACGGCGACGAGATCGCGGAACTGGTGGAACTCGGCTGCCATCACGAGATGCAGCATCAGGAACTGCTCGTGACCGACCTGCTCCACGGTCTTTCCCATAACCCGCTCCTGCCGGCTTATCGCGCCCCCGAACCGATGCCGGTCACCGGCGAGGTGCCGCTGGAATTCACCCGGCACGAGGGTGGGCTCGTCGAGATCGGCCATGACGGAAACGGCTTCGCCTATGATTGCGAGGGGCCGCGCCACAAGACCTGGCTCGAGCCATTCGCGATTGCGCAAAGACCGGTGACGAACCGGGACTGGATCCGGTTCATGGAGGATGGCGGCTATGAGAACCAGGCGCTCTGGCTGAGCGACGGCTGGGCCTGCTGCCAGCGCGAGGGCTGGGACACGCCGCTCTACTGGTGGCATCAGGACGATGCCTGGTGGAACTACACCCTGCGCGGACCCCAGCCCATCAATCCGGATGCGCCCGTATGCCATGTCAGCTATTATGAGGCCGATGCCTTCGCGCGCTGGGCCGGCGCGCGGCTACCCACAGAGGCGGAGTGGGAGGTCGCGTTCCGCGATCAGCCCATAACCGGTAATTTCCTCGAGAAATCGCAGTTCCGGCCGCTCCCCGGCAACGGGCCCTGGGGCGATGTCTGGGAGTGGACGCAGAGTCCGTTCACCCCCTATCCGGGCTTTCGCCCGCCGGAAGGCGCGATCGGCGAGTACAATGGCAAGTTCATGGTGAACCAGCTGGTCTTGCGCGGCGGCTCCTGCGCCACGCCCGCCGCACAGATGCGTCCGACCTACAGGACGTTCTTCTATCCGCACCAGCGCTGGCAAATGATGGGCCTGCGGCTGGCCAGGGACCTTTGAGATGGACAGGATATCGGGCATGGACGAGACGGTGACGCAAAATACCGAACTCTTGAGGGAAGCCCTCGCGGGACTGCGCGCCACCCCGAAGGAACTGCAGCCGAAATGGTTCTACGACAGCCGGGGCAGCGCCCTGTTCGAGGAGATTACCGCGCTCCCGGAATATTATGTGACCCGGACGGAGCGCGCCGTCCTGCGCGACAATGTGGGGGTGATCGCTGATTACGTCCCAGAAGCGACGGCGCTGGTCGAACTCGGCAGCGGCGCCAGCACGAAGACCCGCATTCTTCTCGACGCGCTGGACGCCGTCGGTACCTATGTCCCGGTCGATATCTCGGAGGATTTCCTCAGATCCGTGGCGCAGGATATCGATCGCAGCTATCCGGGCCTTGATGTCGTGCCGCTCGCCGGCGACTTGATGGAAGATCTGACCCTGCCCGGCATCGTGGCCGGACGGCCCATCGTCGGCTTCTTTCCCGGCTCGACCCTCGGTAATCTGGAGCCGCCCGAAGCACGCGCCCTGCTGCGCCGGGTACGCAGCTGGCCCGGTATTGCCGGACTCATACTCGGCATCGATCTCGTGAAGGATTCGCGGGTCCTCGAACGCGCGTATGACGACGCGCAGGGGGTGACCGCCGCGTTCAACCGCAACATCCTCGCCCGGCTCAACCGGGAGGCGGGAGGAGCCTTCGATCCGGACAGTTTCGTGCATGAGGCGCGCTGGAACGCTGACAAGTCACGCATCGAGATGCATCTGGTGAGCAGTATCGATCAGGAGGTTCAGCTCGGCCCGGAAACCGTGTCGTTCACGGCCGGAGAGAGCATCCATACCGAGAACAGCCACAAATACACCCGCGCGGGCCTGACGGAGATGGCGGCTGATAGCGGCTGGACGGTTTCCGAATTCCTGACCGATGACGAGGGGTGGTTCGCCGTCACCATGCTGACGCCGAGTGAGACCGGCGGCAACGACGCTGAATGACGGCCTCAAACGCCTGTCACCCGTCATTCTGATGCGCGCGCCTGGAAGCGCTGTCCTGAAGGCCGGATTCCGGACAGCTTTCGGGCATGGTGAGACGATGGCGGCATTCCCGTCTGCACCGGCAAACCGTTGCGTCGCCGGCTCTTGTGCCCCCTCTTTCCGCCCAAGCGTAACGAGGCGGTCGGGAGGGGGCTTGCAAGCAGCTTTTTCAGCGCCATTTTGAATGGCATCGCTGCAGCATCCAATGCCGCCCTCAACCTGGCATTTCAACGATGCGTATCGGAACTTCATGCTTGTCGCCCAGTGAACGGAAACAGACGAAGAATGGTTGGCCATGCCTGATCCTGCGGCACAGATCATCAAGCGCACACATGCCGGTGCGAGCCTGAATGAGTCGAGCGTCGATCCCCGCGCTGCGGAGATCGTCATGGAACCGCGCAACCCGGGAGTGCCGTCATGCCTGTAACCCCGTCAGACGGAGTCGCCTGGGTCACCGGCGCGAGTCAGGGCATCGGCGAGGCCGTATGCCTGCATCTGGCCAAAGACGGCTGGACCGTAATCGCAAGCGCGCGCTCCGCCGACAAGCTCGCGGCGCTGGCCGAGCGCGCCGAGGGCCTGTCCGGGCGCATCGTCGCGCAGGCGCTGGATGTCACCGACGGCGCTGCGGTGGAGGGCGCCGTCAGCGCGATCAGTGCCGAGCATGGCCCCATCGCGCTCGCCATTCTCAATGCCGGAACCTATCTGGTGGATAACGCCGAGAGCTTGTCCGACGAAACCCTGCGCCCGACAATCGATCTCAATCTCGTTTCCGTCGCCAAATGCCTGAAAGCCGTGCTCGCGCCGATGCGTGAAGCGGGCCGGGGGCATGTGCAGGTGGTTGCTTCGGTCAGCGGTTATCGCGGCCTGCCCAATGCCGCCTCCTATGGGGCGAGCAAGGCGGCGCTGATCAACATGGCGGAGAGCCTGAAGCTCGATTTCGATCGCTTCGGCCTGACGCTGCAACTGGTCAATCCGGGTTTCGTCAAGACACCGCTGACCGACAGAAACGAATTTCCCATGCCGTTTCTGATCACGGCTGAAACTGCTGCCGGGAGGATGGTCGCCGCGCTCGGCTCGCGGCGGTTCGAGGTCACTTTCCCGCGCCGTTTCACCTTCATGCTGAAGATCATGCGCTGCCTGCCCTACGGCCTCTATTTCCCGATCGTCCGACGGATGACCGGGCAATGACGGATGCGCCTGATCACCATCGCGACGCCATGCTGGTCCGTGCGCGCCGCTATGCCGATGCGTATGAGGCGCTGGCGCCTGATACGATCGCGGGGCTTTGTGCGCTGGTCGCACCGGATGTGCGGTTTCGTGATCCGTTCAGCGATTTCGCGGGGCGCGAACGGCTGGCTGCCGTGTTCCGGCACATGTTCGAGGGGCTGTCGGAGCCGTCCTTCACGGTGACGGATATCGCGGCGGGTGATCGGGCGGCCTATCTGCGCTGGAATTTCACATTCGGCTATCGCGGTCGCGCCTTTTGCATCGAGGGGATGAGCGAAGTTCATTTCGGCGCGGACGGTCTCGTGACCAAACACCTCGACCATTGGGATTCAGGCAGCCAGGTCTATCTTCATGTCCCGGTGCTGGGCCGGATCATCGCCTTCATCCGGCGCAAACTCGCAGGGTGAGAGGCGCGCATCACTGCGCCACGGTTCCATTTCCGACAGCACGGCTCGCCTGGTCCTCCTCGCCATCGATCCTGCGGAAGAAGATCGACGCGGTACCGACCCTGAAACCCCATTTGGTGACATAGGCCCGATTGATCATGGTTTCGCCATCGGCCTGCAGGAACATCCAGTCGTTGAAATGAACCTTGAAGCTGCGCTCGCCGACTTCGAGATCGAAATGGTATTGCCAGTTGACTGCATTGCCACGGGCGACACCGCTCGCCGTGCCGACGACGCCATCCGCCTCGCCTGTATAGCCGCCTTCGCCATCGGGACGAATCACCCAGATGCGCCGCTCTTCCTCGCCGTCTTCATAAACGAAATCCTCGACGAGGGTCAGCGTCTCGCCATCCCAAGTGCCGTCGATATCGACCGTGAACTGCCGGCGCAGATTGGAAAAGCGGTCCTCGAAGATCCCCCAGGCCCTGGTCTGGCCCTCGAAGAATTCCTCGAGGCGGAATTGCGGCTCGGTCCCGGAAAAATCCTCTGGTTTCATGCTGCTGCATCCTGTCATCGCGATGGTGGTCAGACCGACGATCACGAGGGTCCGGAGACGGGAGAGCAGGCCTGATCCGACCCACTTACGCGGACGTGTTTTCATTGTCCCGCTCCTTGATGCCCGACTGCTCTATGCGCAATCGCATTTCATGTTGGCGTTCGGCCGTAATTGGAAATCCAATCATGAGTACGATAGCCGCGCCCTTGAAGATCACCGGGACCAGCGAATAAAGCACCACAAGGGTGACGAGCGCGCCTTGTGGATTGTCACCGTCGCTGTCGAAACCCGCGAAACTCAGGATCGGGAAGGCCAGCCCGACGGCCAGCGCCAGGGCCAGCTTCGTGGCCATGCCCCAGAGCGCGAAGAAAAGCCCCGCACGGCGCTCGCCGGTTTCCACCGTATCGGCATCGATGACATCGGCCTGCATCGAGGCGGGCAGCACCAGATCCGCCCCCAGTGCCATTCCGGTCAGGACGCAGATCGCGAGGAAGGGCCAGAAGTCGCCCGGGCCGAGCAGCGGCACCATCGCGAACCAGAGGCAGGCCCAGACCATGGCCGCGCACCACACCCGGTGCTTGCCGAAGCGGTAGCTCAGCCTCAGCCAGACGGGGACGGCGAGCACCCCGCACAGAAAATACACGGCCAGCAGGGCGCCGGCCTGTTCGGGAATGGCGAGGCGATGGGTGACGAAGAGCAGGAAGAGCGTTGCGGGGAGCCCGTTGGCGATGCCGTTGATCAGATAGGCGATGATCAGCCGGCGGAACCCCTCATTGCGGGAGAGCACCCGCAGCCCCCTGATCGGGCCGATGGCGCCCTGCATCGCGCGCAGGCGTGAATCCGGTGTCGCGGTCAGGAGCAGGATCACGGCAAGGGGCAGCGCCACCATGATCATGACGGCGATCACGGTGAGCGCCTCCCCGGCATCATCCGCATCGACATGGCCGAAGGCGACAGGCAGCCCCAGTGCCAGCATCGTGCCGAGAACGAGAAAACCCTCGCGATAGGCCGCGATCCGCGAGCGCTCGTGATAATCCGGCGAGAGTTCGGCTCCCCAGGCGCTCAGTGGCAGGATCATCATGGTCCAGCCGAGATAGAGGGCGAGCGACCAAAACAGAAGATGCCAGGCGCCGGCGCCGTCGGGTGGCACGAACAGCGCCCAGGTCGCCGCCAGAACCAGCGGCATTCCGGCCACGATCCAGGGTCGCCGTCGCCCGAAACGCCCCCCGGTACGGTCACTGAGGAAGCCGATCAGCGGATCGGTGATCACGTCCCACAGGCGGGCGAAGAGCAGGATCGCGCCGACGGTGGCGAAACCCAGTCCCATGGAGGTGGCATAGAATGTCGGCAGGTGGATGAAGACCGGCAGGCCGAGCGCCGCGAGCGGCAGGGCCGGGGCGCCATAGGCCACCAATACGCGGCCCGGCAAGGGCTGCGCCGGGGCCTTGGGCCGGCTGGAATCACCGGGCATCGCGGCCATCGCTGTCCCGTAGCAACCGGGTGTGCACGGTATCGGGAAGGTCAGTCACGGGCAATCGCAATCTGTTTGACGTCGATGCAGCCGACTTCGAAGCCGGCCGCACAATAGGCGAAATATTGCTCCCACATCCGTTTGAAACGATCGTCGAAACCCATGGCCTGCAATTGCGGCCATCCCGCCTGGAAGCGGTTGTTCCATTCCCGCAGCGTCCTTGCATAATCCTGGCGGAAACCGAACCCGTCGGTGATGCGCATGCCGGCACGGGCGACTTCCTGCGTCAATGCCGTCATGCTCGGCAACATCCCGCCGGGGAAGATGTATTTCTGGATGTAGTCGGCGCTGCGGCGGTAGCTGTCGTAGTAGCGGTCATCGATGGTGATGACCTGCAACGCCGCACGCCCGCCGCTGCGCAGGCGATCGCGGATCGTTTCGAAATAGGTGGGCCAGTAGCTTTCACCGACGGCTTCGATCATCTCGATCGAGGCGACCCGGTCGAATTGCCCCACCGTGTCGCGATAATCCCGAAGTTCGATGGCGACACGGTCGTTGAGGCCCAGATCCTGGATGCGACGGCTGGCGAATTCGTATTGCGCGCGGCTGATCGTGATCCCCGTGACCCGCGCCCCGACCTCCGCAGCCGCGAACGCGGCGAACCCGCCCCAGCCACAGCCGATCTCCAGCACGCGGTCTTCCGGTTGCAGCCCCATGCGGCGCGCGATTTCGGCGTATTTCCGGCGCTGCCCCTCGGCGAGCGGATCGGCTTGCGCGCCGGTTTGGGCTTCGTCCAGAGCCTCGCTTCCGGAGAACAAAGCCGAGGAATAGGTCATGCTCGGATCGAGCCAGGATTCGTAGAAGCGGTTGCCCAGGTCGTAATGGTAGCTGATGTTCCTGCGCGATCCGCGCCGCGAATTGGGGCGCAGGCGGTGGAACAGATGCGCGATCGCGCGGATCAGGGGCCGCCCGTAATGGATATCGCCGATCACCTGTTCGTTGACCAGGGCCAGGACGAAGAGCGCCTCGATATCCGGGCTCGACCACTGGCCGTCCAGATAAGCCTCGCAGAAACCGAGCGTACCACCGGTGAGAAGCCGTCGCGCGATCGCCTGGTCATGGACGATCAGCCGGGCATCGGGGCCGGGCTTTGCCCCGGTAAAGCGGTGCTCCGCACCGCAGGGCAGGATCACCGTCAGCTTTCCCGCCCGGAGCGATCGCGCCATCGCGAGGAGAAAGCGCATGCTGCGGGTCGGTTTTCCGGACGGGGAGCGGGGGGGCGAAATAATGGACATGCGTGTCTTCTTGTCGGTTGCGATTCAGCGCGGGCTCATCCCGTCGGGGGGCGGCTCGGGGCGGGGATGGTAGCGCGCGCCCTTCCACCAGAGTCTGAGCGCCTCCCAGTGAATTGCGCCAATGACCTTCAGGGTCATCAGGGGGTGAGTGACGAACAGCTTCGCCAGATTGCGGTCGTTGAAGGCGACCGCTTCCCCATGCAGGGTCGCGAGCAGCAGATCGCCTTGCGAATCTGCCTCGCGGATCAGGATCGACAATGTCTCGCCGGGTTCGCGCAGACGGAAACGATAGCGCGGCGTCATGTCGATGAAGGGCGAGACGTGGAAGGTCTTGTCGGTGCCATGGGTCAGGATCGCCGAACGCGCGGCGCTCGCCCGATCGCCGTCATCGATCCGGAACAGATAGACGTGACGATCACCGAAAGTGTTGTGCACCTCGTAGAGGATTGCGGCAAGCTGCCCGTGCGCATCATGGCAGAAGAAGATGCTCAGCGGGTTGAAGGTGTAGCCGAGCACGCGCGGGAAGCAGAGCAGCCGGATACTGCCGTGGCCGATATCGATGCCGGCGGCGTCGAGATGGCGCTCCAGCCATGGGCGCAGGCGCGTGTGACCCGCAGCACCGGGATTGTGCGGATCATTTTCGCGCGGGCCGTGGTCGCGGTCGTGATAGCCGAAGAGATTGAAGCGGTTATGGGAAAACAGCCGGCTCGTGGCCGCGACCTCGTCGATCCGGTCGATATCGATGAGCAGCGAGAACACGCGATAGACGAAACGATGGCCGAAGGGGCGCAACCGGCGATGCATCACACGCCCGACATAGAGCGTGGCGGCCGGATCGGGTGCCGGTCGCGCAGTAACCCCTTCGGATGTATCGATCGCTTCAGCCCGATTCATTCCGCCGCGGCCAGGCCGTAACCGTCAGCCGCCTCCGCTATGGTTGCCGGCGCCGGGACCGCAGGGCGGCAGTTGACTGCCGCCGTGCTCGATTCGCGCACCTGCCAAGGACGCGGCACGCCGAGGGCATGTGCAACTTCCAGCGCCGAAGACAGACCGTCTTCGTGGAAGCCGTAACCCGTCCATGCGCCGCAGACCCAGATCCGCCGCCTTCCCTGAATATCGCCGATCTGCGCCTGCGCGGCAATGGCGCCGGCATTGAAGACGGGATGATCGTAGGCGAATGTGCCCAGAACGCGCTCGGGATCGGGATCGCTCGTGGGATTGACGGAGACGAAGACGTTTTCGGCACAGGGAAGGGATTGCAGCCGGTTCATCCAGTAGGTCACCGAGACGGGGCTCCCGGCGGAAACGGATGCGGGGGACATGTAGTTCCAGCTGGCCCAGGCGCGGCGACGCCTGGGCATCAGCGCCGGGTCGGTATGCAGAATGGCGGTGTTGGGCTGGAACGGGAACTGCCCCAGTACGGCCTCTTCCTCGGGATCGGCATCCGCGAGCAGGGCCAGCGTCGTGTCAGCATGGGTGGCGAAGACCACCTGATCGAAGCTTTCCGGAGCATGGCCGTCGGTCTCGACGGTCACGCCGTCTTCGCTGCGGCTGACGGCGCGCACGGGCGTACCGGTCCGGATCCGGGAGCGGAAAGGGGCTGAAAGCCGCTCGACATAGACCCGCGAGCCGCCATCGACGGTGAGCCATTGCGGCTGGTCATTGACGGTGAGCAGGCCGTGATTGGCGAAAAAGCGCAGAAAGGTGCTGGCGGGAAAATCCAGCATCTCGCGGATATCGGCCGACCAGATCGCAGATCCCATCGGCAGGATATGATCATAGATGAAGGCACGCCCGTAACCACCATCGCGCAGCAGGCGACCCAGCGTGCAATCGGGGATCCGGTCATCGGCAACCATGGCGACGGATTCGCGGTAGAAGCGCAGAATATCCGTGATCATCCGGTAATGAGCCGGGCGAAACAGATTGCGCCGCTGTGCAAACAGGCTGCTGATCCGGTCCCCGGCATATTCGAGCGCACCGTTGCCGACACTCACCGAAAAGGACATGGAACTCGGCTTGGCAGGGATACCCAGTTCTGCAAACAGGGCGTTCAGATTTGGGTAAGTCCTGTCATTGAAAACAATGAATCCGGTATCAACCGGTATAATTTCATCTCCGATTTGCGCATCGACTGTATTCGAATGGCCACCGATTCGGTTGTCGGCCTCGTATACGGTTATGTCATGATCCTTATGAAGCAACCATGCCGCTGAAAGGCCGGCTATTCCCGTACCAATGATGGCTATCCGCATTCTGAATCGTACTTTCTGGTTATTGCGATCTGATCTTTTGACCGAATTGGCGTCACCCAATTCCTACGCATGAGGCGCGAGGTTGGATGACTGCCCGGATGTTTTGTTCACAGCGCTTTTTTGGCCCCCAGGCAAAAGGGCGTCAGCGCGCCGGAGAACTCGTGATCCATTTGTGGTTGGCACACACTTTCCGCGAACGAATTGCATAATTCGGCATCTGATAACACAATTGTTCATGCAACGTGAAATTCCGCCTCGGGAACCGAGTCAACGGCTTTCCCGCAGCGCAGTCGATGGACAGGCGGCCCGGTCGCGTCACGCCGGGTACAGGCCCGTAGTGCCAGGGGCGGCGAAGACCGTGTGTGATGAAGCTTTTGGTCCCCGGTTATCGGGAACTGATGCCGGTTTGAATCCTGCGCTTTTGATTGTGTCGGAGTTCTTCTGCTCATCGTCCATTTCGAGGTCTAATCAGCAGGAGAACGCTTGCATGACAAATAAAGAAGCCTGCACGTGACCTCAATCACTTGCCAAAAGGTGCACGTAAAGGCCGGAAAGACACATAATGACCAACATTGCCCGCTTTTTCGTACATCCCCGACAGAAATGCCAATATCGTGGCAAGCCGCAATCCCGAGCGCAGCCGCAGACGCAACCGCGGCGGACGTGATCGGATGGTTCGGCTCAAATACGTTATCTATCCAATTCTTGTATGGCGGAGACGGGGGCCGCCAAACTGGAGTCCAGCTACGTCCTATTCTGTCTTTAAGTTATTGATTTTGAATATTTTATTTTCAACCCTTGTCCGACGGCATCCATTGCTTTCCTCGGCTATCCCACATAATATGTGGTCGGTAATGTGGTATGGGCGAGTTAGGCGGACACCGTGAAGCGCAAGGGGCGACATCCAGAAAAAGCGCTGACAGCGGTGCAAGTGCGCGCCGCCAAGAAGCCTGGTCGTTATGCCGATGGCAATGGCCTCCATCTCGTCGTGGACCCTAGCGGCGCAAAGCGCTGGGTCCTTCGAACCATGGTGCAGGGGGTGCGGCGCGACATCGGGCTCGGGGGCGTCACTTTGGTGTCGCTCGCGGAGGCACGCGATAAGGCCGCCACAATGCGTAAGTGTCTGACTCATAATTTCAGTCCGTTTAGCAATATCTTGCGAGCCGTCGCGTAACGATGCGGATGTGGGCGACGGTCAGCCATGCAGTGGCGCTCTCGATGGTTTTCTCCCAGTCCTTTGCGAGGCGGCGGCATCGACCGAGCCAGGCAAATGTCCGCTCGACGACCCATCTGCGGGGCAAGACCTCGAAGCCTTTGGCGGTACTGGATCGTTTGACGATATCGATGTTCCATTTACCCATGCCGGCAAGCGCCTTGCGCAGTTTGGGGCCGGCATAACCCCCATCGGCGAAGACATGACGCAGCCATGGATAGGAGCGCCGGATCTGCTTCATCACCTGGGGCGCTGCGTCGCGATCCTGGATGCCGGCGGAATGAACCACTGTGGCGACCATCAGCCCGAGTGTATCGGTCATGATATGCCGCTTGCGACCGTTGATCTTCTTGCCGGCATCATAGCCGCGCACGCCCCCGCTCTCCGTGGTCTTCACGCTTTGGCTGTCGATCACACCGGCAGACGGGCTCGGATCACGGCCTTCCAGCTCGCGAGCTGCCGCGACCAAATGATGGTTGATCCTGTTCAGCAGGCCAGTGTCCCGCCATTCATAGAAATAGCGC
>Ga0076930_100551_pt1 | contig 33342 bp, 28 predicted proteins | sample HotLakConsoUCCRE_FD_71149 | JGI IMG/M metagenome (GOLD analysis project Ga0076930, IMG submission 71149) | Hypersaline microbial mat communities from Hot Lake, Washington, USA - Hot Lake Consortium UCC-RE (version 3) (version 3) ...
GGTCAGCCGGGTCAGGTCGCTCTCGCGGTCGCGCAGCACCTCCGCCGCCTCCGCCGCCCGCGCCTCGGCCTGATCGAGCGCAGCACCTTGCCCCTCGCCCTTCGCGGCAAGCGCCGCCGCCTCCGCCTCCAGCGCCGCGATCGACTGCCCCGCATCGCGGTTCAGCGCCGCCTCGCGCTCCAGATCACGGCCCATCTGCGCGATCCGCGCGTCCAGCGCCTCGAGCGTCGCCCGCGCGCGCGTCTCCTCCTCCACGAGCCCGTCGCGCTCCACCGCCAGCCGCTGCAGCACCGCCGCCGCGACCGCCTCCTCTTCGCGCCGGGGCGGCAGCGCGGCCTCCGCGGCCTCCCGCGCAGCCGCAGACGTTCGGGCCGCCCCCTCGGCCCGGCTTGCCGCCACGACGGCCTCGCGCAGGATCCCCTCCGCCTCCGCCCGCACGCCGTCCGCCTCGCGCCAGCGCATGTAAAGCAGCGCCCCCTCCGCCTGCCGCAGCGCCGCACCGATCTCGCGGTAGCGCGCCGCCTGCTTCGCCTGCCGGGCGAGCTGCGCCAGTTGCGCCGCGAGCTGCTCCACCACGTCGTCCACGCGCGTCAGGTTCGCCTCCGCGCTCTTCAGCTTCAGCTCCGCCTCGTGCCGCCGCTGGTAAAGCCCGCCGATCCCCGCCGCATCCTCCAGCACCCGCCGCCGCGACCGGGGTCGCGCATTGATCAGCTCGCTGATCTGGCCCTGCCGCACCAGCGCCGGCGAATGCGCGCCCGTCGCCGCATCGGCGAACAGCATCTGCACGTCCCGCGCGCGCACCTCCTTCGATCCGACCTTGTAGGCAGAGCCCAGGTCCCGCGTGATCCGCCGCGTGATCTCCAGCACGTCCGCGTCGTTGAACTCGGCCGGCGCCAGCCGTTCGGCATTGTCGATGACGAGGCTGACCTCCGCATGGTTCCGCGCGGGCCGCGTCGCCGCCCCGGCAAAGATCACGTCCTCCATGCCGCCGCCGCGCATCGCCGTGGGCCGGTTCTCCCCCATCACCCAGCGCAGCGCCTCCAGCAGGTTCGACTTGCCACAGCCATTGGGGCCCACGACCCCCGTCAGCCCCCGGGCGATGACGAGGTCCGTCGGGTCCACGAAGGACTTGAAGCCGTTCAGCCTGAGACGGGTGAATTTCATGAGGGGTCCGATTCTGCCTGTCCCGGAACTCTGCCGAACCCCGGCGCGGCATGTCAACGCGCCACCCCCCACATCCGGGCAGCGCAGCAACCTTATCCCCAAGATATAGCGTCATGTCAGGCGAGGTCGCCCGTCAGGGCGGACGAGCGCGCCGACAGGTCGCAAACGAACTTGACGCCGCCACTGTCACGGACGCACAACAGTCCCCGCACGGTGCCCCGTGAAGGCCGCCCAGCGGCCGGGGCTCAAAAGGGAATGCGGTGCGGGCCGATCCATCCAGGAGGCCCAATTCCGCAGCCGCCCCCGCGACTGTCAGCGGCGAGCGGCCTGTCATTCGGCCACTGGGGCATCCGGCCCCGGGAAGGCGACAGGTCGCAGCGACCCGCAAGCCAGGAGACCTGCCGCGCACCCCGTCCAAAAGGCCGGGGAGACAATGCTACGGACGGGGTGTTCCGTTGGGTCTGCCGCGCCAGCCTGCGCCCGGCGTCTCACGAAAGACCCCCTTTGGAACCGAAGGGGTACAGACATGAACCGCAAGACAGTCGCCACGGCCATCGCCGTCGCCACACTCGCCGCCACGCCCGCGCTCGCGCACCACCCGCTCGAGGGCGCGCCCATGGAGACGCTGGCCCAGGGCCTGCTCTCGGGCGTGGGCCATCCGATCCTCGGCTTCGACCACCTGTTCTTCGTGGCCGCCATGGGCATCGCCGCCCTCTTCACCGCCGCCCGCCTTGCCGGTCCCGTCGCCTATGTCCTGGCCATGGTGCTCGGCTGCGGCGCCGCCTACGCGGGCCTCGCCCTGCCGGCGGTCGAGATCGTCATCACAGCCTCCCTGCTGACCGTCGGCGGCCTCCTCGCCTCCGGTCGCACCCTCTCCACGACCGCCACCATGGCCCTCTTCGCAGGGTTCGGCCTCTTTCACGGCGCGGCCTTCGCCGGCTCCCTCGCCGGCCAGGAAGGCGGCGTCGGCGGCGCGGTCCTCCTGGGCTACCTTGCCGGCCTCGTGGTGACGCAATACCTCGTCGCGCTGGGCGCGCAGCTCCTCGCCGCCCGCGTCCTCCATGCCACCGAGGCCTCCGCCGTCAACGCCCGCCTCGTCGGCGCCGCCGTGGCCGGCGTCGGCGTCTTCCTCGCCCTCGAGGTGCTCGAAGGCCCCCTCGTCGCCGTCCTCACCGGCGCCTGATCCCCGGTCCCAGACATCCTGACGGCCCCCCGCGGGGCCGTCCTTTCCCGTGACAGGACAGCCCATGCCCGCGAAGATTCCCGCGACCATCGTCACCGGCTTTCTCGGCGCCGGCAAGACCACCCTCATCCGCCACATGCTCCAGAACGCGAACGGCAAACGCATCGCCCTCGTGATCAACGAATTCGGCGACCTGGGCGTCGACGGCGACCTCCTCAGGGGCTGCGGCGACGCCACCTGTTCCGACGACGACATCATGGAGCTGTCGAACGGCTGCATCTGCTGCACCGTGGCCGAGGATTTCGTGCCCACGATGGAGAAACTCCTGGCCCGGCCGACACCCCCCGATCACATCGTGATCGAGACCTCGGGCCTCGCCCTGCCGCAGCCGCTGGTGCGCGCCTTCAACTGGCCCGGCCTCGCCACCCGCCTCACCGTCGACGGCGTGGTGACCGTGGTCGACGGCCAGGCTGTCTCCGAGGGCCGCTTCGCCCATGACGAGGCCGCCGTGGACCGCCAGCGCGCGGCCGATGACAACCTCGACCACGAGACCCCGCTCTCCGAGCTCTTCGCCGACCAGATCGCCTGCGCCGACATGATCGTGGTGAACAAGTCCGACCTCCTGGGCGAGGCGGCCGCAGAGGCCCTCGCGACCCGCCTCGGCGACGCCGCCCGCCCCGGCGTCCAGGTCCTGCGCACCGCCATGGGCGCCCTGCCGGTCGAGGTGCTGCTGGGCCAGAACATCGCCGCCGAAGGCGACCTCGAGGCCCGCCACGAGATCCACCACCACCATCATCACCACGACGATGACGACGACCATCACGACGACGACGACGATCACCACCACGACCACGACCACGGCCACGACGCCTTCGAAAGCTTCGTCGTGGAGCGCGCGGAAATCGCCGATCCCAGGGCCTTCGCCGAGACCGTGGCCGAGGTGATCCGCGCCCATGACATCCTGCGCCTGAAGGGCTTCGCCGCCGTCACGGGCAAGCCCATGCGCCTCGCGATCCAGGCCGTCGGCCCCCGCGTCGATACCTATTTCGACCGCACCGCCGGCCCCGACCGCACCACGCGGCTCGTCGTCATCGGCGAGGCCGGCCTCGACCGCGCCGCCATCTCCGCCGCGCTCTGCGCATGATCACCGTCGCCCCGGCCGACCCGCGCGACCCCGGTCCGCGGGCCCTGCTCGAGGCGAGCCACGCCCTGATGCAGGACCTTTTCGCGCCCGAGGAAAACCACTTCCTGACGATCGAGGAGCTGACCGCCCCCGACATCCGCTTCTTCGTCGCCCGCGAGGACGACACCTGCCTCGGCACCGGCGCGCTCGCCCTGCGCGGCGACTACGGCGAGGTCAAATCCATGTTCACCGCCCCCGAGGCCCGCCGGCGCGGCGTCGCGGCCATGATCCTCGACCGGCTGGACCAGGTCGCCCGGCTCGAGGGGCTCGACATGCTCCGGCTGGAAACCGGAACCCTGCTGGAGGAGGCGCGCAAGCTCTACGCCCGCCACGGCTTCACCCCCTGCGGTCCGTTCGGGGACTACAGCCCAAACGCCACCAGCATCTTCATGGAAAAGCCCCTGACGTGATCCGCCCGGAGCCCCTTCGTCACCCAGCCAAGCCCACCCGTCATCGGCAGGTCCCCCCATGGCCGACCGACCGCGCGCACCATGAACCGCCCCGGCATGAGGCACCTCCCCTCGCCCCCGGCGCCCGCCCCCCCCATTTTTCTGGCCTGAAATATCCCTCGGGGGGGCGTCGCAGGCGCCCCGCGCTTGCGACGCGGGGGGCAGACAGCCCCCCTCCCCGCGCGCCACGGGGCGGCCCGTCCGATCTCGACCACACGACCGGGGGGTCCGGGGGGCGGCAGCCCCCCGGCGGATCGCCGCGCGAACAGCGCGGCGAAACCCCGCGTGCTTCAGTCCTGCGGCGGGGGCTTCTGCGGATACTTCCGCCCCTTGTCGATATTCTCCGGACCCTGCACCGGCTTCTTGCCGGCCTCGTCGGTGGCGGTCCGGTCCTCGGGCCTCGCGGGCCGGTCGAGATCGGGTCTGTCGCGCTTGTCACTCATACCGGCCCAAGCCCCGCGCCCCGCCCCCGGTTCCGCTGATGCATCTTCTCGCCGCCACCCCCGGCCAGACCGACGACGGCCAGGAGCCCGTGGACCTCGGCCAGACCCCCGCCGAGGTGCTGGTCCTGTCGGCCGCCGACACCGAGCTGGCCCTCCTCGCGCAGGCCCGCGCCGCCATGGCGGAGCCGCCCGGCCTGCGCCTCGCCAACCTCGCCCACCTGCGCCACCCGATGTCCGTGGACCTCCATGTCGCGGCCTGCGCGTCGCGCTGCCGCGTTGTCATCGCCCGCCTCCTGGGCGGTGCCGGCTACTGGCGCTACGGCCTCGCGCAATACTCCGCCCGCCTCTTCGAGGCCCGAGTGCCCGTGGCCTTCCTGCCCGGCGACGACAAGCCCGACCCGGAACTCCGCACCCTCTCCACCGTCGCGGGCGACGACTATGACGCGCTCTGGTCCTGCCTCGTCGAGGGCGGGCCGGAAAATGCCACCCGCTTCCTCGCCCGCGCCCGCGCCCTCGCCCGGGGCGAGGCCGACCGCCCGCCCCCGGCGAAGCCGCTCCTCAAGGCCGGCCTCCACTGGCCCGGAGAGACCGACCCCGACCTCGCCGCGATCCGCGCCCACTGGCCCGAAGGCGCGCCGATCGTCCCGGTGATCTTCTACCGCGCGCTCCTGCAGGGCGCGGGCCTCGCCCCCGTCGCGCGGCTGACCCGCAGCCTCCTGCGCGCGGGCCTCGCCCCCCTGCCGGTCTACGTCTCCTCGCTCAAGGACCCGCTCAGCGCCGCCCTGCTCGCGGAAACCTTCGCCGCGGCGCCCCCCGACGTGATCCTCAACGCCACCGCCTTCGCCACCGGCACCCCCGGCGGCGGCGGCGACGCCAATCCCCTGACCGGCCCCCACGGCGCCCCGGTCTACCAGATCGTGCTCTCGGGCGGCACAGAGGACGCCTGGCAGACCGGCCTCACCGGCCTGTCGGCCCGGGACATCGCGATGAACGTGGCCCTGCCCGAGATCGACGGCCGGATCCTCACGCGCGCCATCAGCTTCAAGGACGCCGCCGGCTTCGACGCGGCCACCGAATGTCCCATCGCCACGTACCGCCCCCGCGGTGACCGCATCGACTTCGTCGCACAGCTCGCCGCGAACACCGCCCGCCTCCGCCGCACGCCCGCCCCCGACCGCCGCGTGGCCCTCGTCCTCGCCAACTACCCCAACAAGGACGGCCGGCTGGCCAATGGCGTGGGCCTCGACACCCCCGCCGCCACCGCCCACGCCCTCCACCTGATGCGCGACGCAGGCTATGCCACCACCCCGCCCGAGGACGGCGCCGCCCTGATGGACCGCCTCCTCGCAGGCCCCACCAACTGGCTCCCCGACCGCGCCACGAAGACGGGCGGCGAGCGCCTCCCCCTCTCGACCTACAGGGCCTGGTTCGACGCCCTCCCCTGGGAGGCGAAACAGCAGCTCATAGACCGCTGGGGCCCCCCGGAAAACGACCCCTTCCTCATCTGGCCCGAAATACTCCCTTCCGGAGACCGGTCTGAGGCGGGCGCGGCCTTCGCCCTCTCGATCCACCGCTTCGGGAACGTGACCGTGGGCCTGCAACCCGCCCGCGGCTACAACATCGACCCCGTGGATACCTATCATTCCCCCGACCTCGTCCCGCCCCACGGCTATCTCGCCTTCTACCTCTGGCTGCGGCAGCACTGGGGCGCCCATGCGATCGTCCACATGGGCAAGCACGGCAATCTCGAATGGCTGCCCGGCAAGGCGCTGGCCCTGTCACAAACCTGCTGGCCCGAGATCGCCCTCGGACCCGTGCCCCACATCTACCCCTTCATCGTCAACGACCCCGGCGAGGGCACGCAGGCGAAACGCCGCGCCCAGGCGGTGATCGTCGACCACCTGACCCCGCCGCTGACCCGGGCCGAAACCTATGGCCCCCTCCGCGACCTCGAGGCGCTGGTGGACGAATACTACGAGGCCGCGGGCCTCGACCCCGCCCGCGCGACCCGCCTGCGCGCGGACATCCTCTCCCTGAGCCAGGCCACGGGGCTGGCCTCCGACGCGGGGCTGCGCGGCGAGGCGGAGACGGATCTGGCGAAACTCGACGCCTGGCTCTGCGAATTGAAGGAGGCGCAGATCCGCGACGGTCTCCACGTCTTCGGTCAGTCCCCGGAGGGCGATCTCGCCCGCGATCTCGCCATCGCCCTCGCCCGCATCCCCCGCGGCGACGGCACGGGCGCCGACGCCTCCCTCCTGCGCGCGCTGGCGGCGGACCTCGGTCTCTCCCTCGACCCGCTCGACTGCGACATGGCCGCCCCCGCCGCGGAGAAACCGCAGGCGCTGGCGGACCTCACTCCCGACCCCTGGCGCACCAACGGCGACACCGTGGAACGCCTCGAGCTCTTCTCCCGGCGCCTCGTCGAGGCCCTGCAGGACGGAAGGCGGGGCGTCCCGCGGGATGGCGGGCGGGGCGTCCCGCGGGACGGCGGGCGGGGCGATGGCGCAGCCGAGCGACGTCCCGCCGGCCCGGCCAGCGCCGCCGTCCTCGCCGAACTCCACCACACTATCCTGCCCACGGTCGCCGCCTGCGGCCCCGCCGAAGGCACGGCCCTCCTGACCGCCCTTTCGGGCCGCGCGATCCCGCCCGGTCCCTCCGGCGCGCCCACCCGGGGCCGGCTCGACACGCTGCCCACGGGCCGCAACTTCTTCTCCGTCGACAGCCGCACCGTGCCCACCCAGACCGCCTGGGCGCTGGGCTGGAAATCCGCCAACCTGCTGATCGAGACCCACCTCCAGACCGAGGGAGACTGGCCCCGCAGCCTGCTGATCACCGCCTGGGGCACGTCGAACATGCGCACCGGCGGCGACGACATCGCCCAGGCCATGGCGCTCATGGGCGTCAAACCCACCTGGGACGCCATGTCCCGCCGCGTGACGGGCTTCGAGATCCTGCCGCTCACGATCCTCGACCGCCCCCGCGTCGACGTCACCTTGCGCATCTCCGGCTTCTTCCGCGACGCCTTCCCCGCGCTCATCGACCTCTTCGACAGCGCCGCCCGCGCCGTGCAGGCGCTGGACGAACCCGAGGGCATGAACGCCGCCGCCCAGGCCCCCGGCCCCCGCATCTACGGCGCGAAACCCGGCGCCTATGGCGCGGGGCTTCAGGCGCTGATCGACGAACGCCTCTGGACCGACCGCGCCGATCTGGCCGAGGCCTATCTCGACTGGGGCGGCTACGCCTATACTGCCGGGCAGGAAGGCCGCCGCGACCGCGAGGGGCTCGAGACCCGCCTCGCCACCGTGGAGGCCATCGTCCAGAACCAGGACAACCGCGAACACGACCTCCTCGACTCGGACGACTACTACCAGTTCGAAGGCGGCGCGGCCGCCGCCGTCGCCACGCTCCAGGGCCGGGACAGGCCGGTCTACCACAACGACCACTCCCGCCCCGAAAGCCCGCGCATCCGCACGCTCGACGACGAGATCGCCCGCGTCGTCCGCTCCCGCGTGGTGAATCCGAAATGGATCGAGGGCGTCAAACGCCACGGCTACAAGGGCGCCTTCGAGATCGCGGCGACCGTGGATTACCTCTTCGCCTTCGCCGCCACGACCCGCGCCGTGAAGCCCCACCATTTCGACCTCGTGGAGAAAGCCTTCCTCGAAGACGACGCCACCCGCGCCTTCATCGCGGAGGCGAACCCTTCGGCCCTGCGGGAGATCGCCCAGCGCCTGCAGGAGGCCATCGACCGCGGCCTCTGGACGCCCACCTCCAACTCCGCCCGCGCCCGGATCGAGACCCTCGCCGCGACGCCGCCCGCCCCCCGCCCGTAGGCCGGGCTTCTGCCCGGCACGCCTCCGGCCCCACCCGTAGGCCGGGCCTCGGCCCGGCCCCCGCTGCAAACCGCGGTCGGGCTACCCCATCAGCCCCGAGAGCCCGGCGAGGGCCAGCATTCCGGCGAAAAGAAACAGCGACAGGCGGGGCGAAATCTTCATCGGGGTCGTCCTTCTGCAAACCTCAGGATCCCGCCACGTCCCGGGCGGGTTCGCCCCGATCCTGACACCCCGCGCGCGTCCGCTCCCGCGAAAATCCCGTGACCCCTCGCCGGGGGCCTTCCCCTTCGGCACATTCCCGCCAGACCGCCCCTGACGCGGCGACCTCCTGCCTATCACGAAGACTTGACTCCGGCCGCGCCCTGGCTTCTGCCTCCTTCATGAGCACGATCCGCACGATCACCCCCACCGACCCCGAAGAGGCGATCCACAAGCGCCTCATCGACTGGCTGTACGATCACGCCACCGCCGAGGGCCATCCGTTCGACAAGACGCCCTTCGCGCTGGAGCTGCACGAGGACGGGCAGGTCGTCGCTGGGATCGCGGGCTCCACGCTCTTCGGCTGGCTCTTCGTGCGCTATCTCGCCGTGGCGCCGTCCCACCGCGGCCGCGGCCTCGGCGCGCGCCTCCTCCGCGAGGCGGAGGACAAGGCCCGGGACGAGGGCATCCTGGGCATCTACATAGACACCTACGGCTTCCAGGCGCCGGGCTTATACGAACGGCACGGCTACCGGACCTTCGGCCGCCTCGGCCATCCGGACCCCGCCCGCGTGCGCTGCTACCTCGCCAAGAGCCTGTCGGACAGCGCACCGCCGGAGCTCCCCCGCTAAAACATTCCTTTTTTGACATGTATCAAACCGGCGACGGCCGACTCAACATATACGAACTGTGTAATGTATCGAATCGGAGCAACGCCATGACACCCAGCCCCCGCCCCGCGGACAGCTATTCGCCGCTCTACTTCCTCGCCTCGCTCGGCGCGGGAGGGCTCGCCGTCACCTTCTTCATGTACCTGATGTTCTGGGTCCCCCATCCCGGCCAGCCGGTGCCCGTGTTCGAGGACATCACCGCCGCCTGGGCCACCGGCGGCACCGCGCTGAAGATCGCCATCGCGGCAGCCGTCACCGGCATCGCGGGCTTCGCGATCCTCAACATCAGGTCGCTCGTCTGGAACCTGCGCCAGATGCAGGCCTTCCGCCGCACCGAGGCCTATGCGAAACTGCGCAGCTCCAACGCCGAAACGCAGCTTCTCGCCCTGCCGCTCGCCCTGGCGATGACCGTCAACGTGGGCTTCGTCCTCGGCCTCGTCTTCGTCCCCGGCCTCTGGGGCGCGGTCGAATACCTGTTCCCGCTGGCCATGGTGGCCTTCCTCGCCATCGCGGGCCTCGCCTTCGCCCAGATCGGCCGCTTTCTCGGCCGCATCCTGTCCGAAGGCGGCATCTTCGACGTGACCGCCAACAACAGCTTCGCCCAGCTCCTCCCGGCCTTCGCGCTGTCGATGGTCGCCGTGGGCCTCTCGGCCCCCGCGGCCCTGTCGACCACGCCCGCCGTCGTCGGGCTGAGCCTCGTGCTGTCGGGCGCGGTCGGCACCGTGGCGGCGCTCTATGCCCTCGTTGCCGCGATCACCGCCTTCAACTCCATGCTGCACCACGGCACGGCAAGGGAATCGGGCCCCACGCTCCTGATCGTCGTCCCGCTCCTGACGGTGCTCGGCATCATGTGGCTGCGCCAGTCCCACGGCCTGCACACGACGCTCGACGCCCATGTCGAGGCGGCCGCCACCTTCATGACCCTGACGAAGATCCTCGCCGTGCAACTCGCCTTCGCCGCCCTCGGCCTCCTGGTGCTGCGCCGCCAGGGCTATGCGCAGGCCTTTCTGACCGGCGACGGCAATTCCCCGGGCTCCTATGCCCTCGTCTGCCCCGGTGTGGCGCTGTCGGTGATGACCCACTTCTGGGTCAACAAGGGCCTCGTCGAGGCCGGCCTGATCGAGAAGTTCGGCACCGGCTACTGGGCGCTGTCCGCCATCGCCGTGGCGCTGCAACTCGCCATGATCGCCCTCGTCTGGCACCTGAACCGGCGGCACTTCGGCCAGGCCCGCACCGGCCACGCCGTCCCGGCGGAGTAATCTTCCCCCACTCGGCCCTCCAAGGCGGCGCTCCCCCGGGGCGCCGCCTTTTTCATGCGCCGAGTGCGTCGAGATTGTTGGAGAGAAACCTGGCCGAATCGTCCGTGCGCAGCTCCACCCACATCGGCAGATGGTCGGAGATCTGGTTCTTGCGCCAGGGATGCCGGTAGTAGCTCTGCGCAAGCCCGTCGTCGTGCGGGATCGCCGCCGCCTTGGCCGGGGTGCCGTGATCCGCCGCCATCCGGGCGCGGTAGTGCCGCCAGTCCTCGTCCCGGAAGACGAAGGGGAACGGATCGAAGACGCCGCCGCTCTCGCGCCCCTCTTGGGTCTCGAAACTGAAATACGCGCCCTCGCGAAAGAACATCCGGTCATAGGCCTCGGTCCCGCCCACGTTCGTGGGACGGTCCTTCGCCCCCTCGTTCTCGCGGAACCCCGCAGCCTCGATCGCCGCCACCGTGGCGATGTCCGCGTCGAAATAGAGGTTCATGTCGCCCACCAGCACGAGGTTCTCCGTCCAGACCTCCCGCGCCTTGTGGTCGAGCGCCGCCAGCAAGAGCCGCACCTCCTCCATCCGCAGCCTGACATCTGCCTGCCTGTCCCCCGGCTGCAGATGCAGGTTGACCATGGCGAACTCCTTCCAGCCCGCCCGGAACCCCGTCACGAACGGCGCCCGCTGGATCTGCTCGATCAGCGCCCCCGGCCCGCGGATCTCCTTCCAGAGCGCGATCTCCGCGGCGAGGCCCGAAAGCTCCACCCGGCGCGTGTTGTAGATGTAGGCGGAGCGCTCGTGGTTGCCGGAGGGCCCGCCGGTGACGTCGTTGACCATGTAGCGCCAGTCGTCGCCGAGGATGCGCATCACCAGCTCCAGCTCGCGCAACGAGGTCCGGACCTCCTGCACCGCGACGAGATCGAAGGCAGCGATGATCTCGGCGAGATAGTAGTAGCTCTCCGGCAGCCGCTGCTTGCTCGCCCCGAACTTCACGATGTTCCAGCTTGCGATCAGCAGGTTCGACTCCGTCCGCCGGGACGCCACGAGGCTCCCGAGCCCGATCTTCAGCCTGAGCAGCCCCTCGATGCAGCGCCGCTTCTCGGCGAGGGTCATGCCGGGAAAGACCAGCGCGTAATCCCGCTCCCGAAAATCGGCCTCCGGCCGCAGATCGTTATAATCCGGCATCGGTCAGTCCCCCTTGCCCGTCACCCTGACCCGCGCCACCATCGCCGCTCAAGCGAAAGGACGACCATGACCGACGACGCCGAACGCCATGCCCAGAAGATGGCCAAGAAAAAGGCCGCCCGCGACAAGATCATGGCCACCAAGACCGAGGAAAAGGGCCTCGTCATCGTCCATACCGGCAAGGGCAAGGGAAAGTCCTCCGCCGCCTTCGGCATGATCTTCCGCTGCATCGCCCACGGGATGCCCTCGGCCGTGGTGCAGTTCATCAAGGGCGGCATGTCCACCGGCGAGAGGGACCTGATTCTCGAGCGGTTCACCGACATCTGCCAGTTCCACACCATGGGCGAGGGCTTCACCTGGGAGACCCAGGACAAGACCCGCGACACCGAGATGGCGCAGGCCGCGTGGAAGATCGCCAGGGACCTGATCCGTGACGAGAGAAACCGCATGGTGCTCCTCGACGAGATCAACATCGCCCTGCGCTACGACTATCTCGACATTGCCGAGGTGCTGGCCTTCCTCGCCGCGGAAAAGCCGCCCATGACCCATGTCGTGCTGACGGGCCGCAACGCCCACCCGGACCTGATCGAGGCCGCCGATCTGGTCACCGAGATGGAACTGGTGAAGCATCCGTTCCGCTCCGGCATCAAGGCCCAGATCGGCGTCGAATATTGAGCGGCTTCGGCATCCGGGACGCGACGCCGCGCGACGCCCGGATGCTGGCGCGGCTCCATGTCGAGACCTGGGCCGAGACCTACCGCCTGATCCTGCCCGCCTCCGCCTTCGCCGCCCGCCCGCTCGAGGCACGGCTGGCGCAATGGACCGGCCAGATCGCGCGCGGCGGCAGCCGCATCGCCCTCGCCCCGGGGCTCGGCTTCGCCCAGATGGGCCCCCAGCGCGATCCTTGCCCCGAAGCGAAACCCTACCCGGACGAACTCTATTGCCTCTACGTGCTCGCCCGCGCCTACGGCACCGGCCTCGGACAGGCGCTGCTGGCCCATGTCCGCGGCGCGGCCCCCTTCACCGCGTCGGTGATCGACGCCAACGCCCGCGCCTGCGGCTTTTACGACAAGATGGGCGGCCGACTGCTCCTGACGCGCCCCGACCGGGTCGCCGACACGGCGATCACCGCGCGGCTCTACGGTTTCGGCAGATAGGGGAGTATTTCTGGCCCGATTGACGCAGGACCGGTTCTTTTCCTCGCCGACCCGCGTTAAGCCGGGCCCGACGAACCCGGAGGCGACCCATGGCAAGAAAACCCGTCGTTCTGTGCATTCTCGACGGCTGGGGCCTGCGCGAGGAGCGCGAGGCCAACGCACCGGCGCTGGCCGACACCCCCACCTTCGACCGGCTCTGGGCGAACAGCCCCCATGCCACCCTGACCACCCATGGCCCCGTCGTGGGCCTGCCCAGGGGCCAGATGGGCAATTCCGAGGTCGGCCACACCAACATCGGCGCGGGCCGCACCGTGGCGATGGACCTCGGCCAGATTGACCTCGCCATGGAGGACGGCAGCTTCGACACCCGCCCCGCCCTTCTGGATTTCATCCAGACGATGAAGGACAGCGGCGGCACCGCGCACCTGATCGGCCTCGCCTCCCCCGGCGGCGTGCATGCCCATCAGCGCCACATGGCCCGCGCCGCCCATGTCCTCGTGGCGGCCGGCGTGCCCGTCGCGATCCACGCCATCACCGACGGCCGCGACGTGGCCCCCCGCTCCGCCGCGGACCAGATCGCGCAGCTCCGCGCCGACCTGCCGGAGGCCGCGCAGATCGTCACCGTCACCGGGCGCTACTTCGCCATGGACCGCGACACCCGCTGGGAGCGCATCGAGAAGGCCTACCGCGTCATGGTGGACGGCACCGGAGAGGCCGGCGCCGAGGATCCCGTCGCCCCCATCCGCGCGGGCTACGACAAGGACGTCACCGACGAGTTCCTGCCCGCCACCGTGATCGGCACCTATGACGGCATGAAGGACGGCGACGGCATCTTCTTCCTCAACTTCCGCGCCGACCGCGCCCGCGAGATCCTCGCCGCCATCGGTGATCCGGATTTCGCGGAATTCGACGTCTCCGCGCGGCCCAGGCTCGCCGCCCGCCTCGGCATGGTCGACTACTCGAAAAGCCACGACCGCTACATGACCACGGTCTTTCCGAAGTCCGAGGTGATCAACACCCTCGGCGCATGGGTCGCCTCCAAGGGCCTGAAACAGTTCCGCCTCGCCGAGACCGAGAAATATCCCCACGTCACCTTCTTCCTCAACGGCGGCAAGGAAGCCCCCGAGGAGGGCGAGGACCGGCACATGCCGAAATCGCCCAAGGTCGCGACCTACGACCTGCAACCCGAGATGAGCGCGCCCGAGGTGACGGACAGCCTCGTCGCCGCCATAGCCAAGGGCTACGACCTCATCGTCGTGAACTACGCCAACCCCGACATGGTGGGTCACACGGGCGATCTTCAGGCCGCGATGAAGGCCTGCGAGGCGGTGGATCAGGGCCTCGGCCGCGCCATGGAGGCGCTGGAGAAGGCGGGCGGCGCCATCGTCGTCACTGCCGATCATGGCAATTGCGAACTCATGGCCGATCCCGAAACCGGCGGGCCCCATACCGCGCACACGCTCAACCCCGTGCCCGTCATCGTCTGGGGCGCCCCAGAGGGCGCGCGGCTCCGCAACGGCATCCTCGCCGATCTCGCACCCACGGTGCTCGACCTCATGGGCCTCGACCTGCCGCCCGAGATGACGGGGCGCAGCCTGATCGAGCCATGATCCGGACAGCCCTCGCCCTCTGCCTCGCCCTTGCCGGGCCTGCCGCGGCACAGGACGAACCCGCAGAGGCCGCCGCCGCCGCCGCCGCGCGGCTGGAGGAGGCCGCCCGCCTGCTCGACCGCGCCGAAAGCGGCCGCGACCGGGTCGATGCCCTCACCGAAACCGTCCGCGCCTACGAGGACGGGCTCTCCGCCCTGCGCGACGGCCTGCGGCAGGCGGCCATCCGCACCCGCGCCATCGAACTTGATCTCGAGGCCCGCCGCGGCGAGGTCTCCCGGCTTCTCGGCGTTCTCACGACGCTCTCCTCCGCGCCCGCGCCGCTCCTGTTGCTGCACCCGACCGGCCCCACCGGCACCGCGCGCTCGGGCATGATCCTGTCCGACGTGACCCCCGCCCTCCATGCAGAGGCCGAGGCCCTGCGCGCGCAGCTGGAGGAGCTGGCCCTCCTGCGCGTCCTGCAGGAGGACGCCACGCGGACCCTCGCCGGGGGCCTCGACGGCGCGCAGCAGGCCCGCGCCGCCCTGTCGGAGGCCATCGCGGAACGCACCGACCTGCCCCGCCGCTTCGACGAGGACCAGGTCGGCATGGCCACGCTGCTTGCCGCGACCGACACGCTCGCCTCCTTCGCCGAAGGCCTGCCGGTCACCATCGGCCCCGAAGGTCCCGCCGCAGCACCCCCGGTGCCGGAGCCCGGGACGCTGCCCCTTCCGGTCGAGGGCACGCTCCTGCGCGACTACGACCAGCCCGACGCCGCAGGCATCCGCCGTCCCGGCTGGATCCTCGCCACCCGCCCCGGCGCGCTGGTGACCGCCCCCGCCGCCGCCACGATCCGCTACGCCGGCCCCCTGCTCGACTACGGGCAGGTCAGCATCCTCGAGCCCGCCCCGGACCTGCTGATCGTCCTTGCCGGCCTCGCGGTGGTCTACGGCAAGCCCGGCGAGGTGATCCCGGCGGGCACGCCGGTGGGGCTGATGGGCGGCGCGGAACAGGCGGATGTTCAACTGATCTTGACCGAAACAGCAGGCACCTTGCCGGATACCCGCTCCGAGACACTTTATGTCGAGGTCCGGGACGGGCAGAGTACCGTCGATCCGGGTGCGTGGTTCGCGTCCCGGCCATGAGGAGACGACTATGAAGAAATTCGCGATGGCCGCCGTCGCCGGCATCCTTGGCGGCGGGATCGTCACAACCCAGGTCGCAGGCCCCCTCCTCGCGCAGGAAAACGCGAACCGGGCCAGCGTCTATGAACAGCTCGATCTCTTCGGCGACATCTTCGAACGCATCCGCGCGCAATACGTGGAAGAGGTGAACGAGAGCGACCTGATCGAGGCGGCGATCGACGGGATGCTGACCTCGCTCGATCCGCATTCCTCCTATCTCTCGCCCGAGGACGCCGCCGACATGCGCGTGCAGACCCGCGGCCAGTTCGGCGGCCTCGGCATCGAGGTGACCCAGGAAGAAGGCTACGTGAAGGTCGTCGCCCCCATGGACGGCACGCCCGCCGATGCTGCCGGGATCATGGCCGGCGATTTCATCACTGCCGTCGACGGCGAAAGCCTGCTCGGCCTCAATCTCGACCAGGCGGTCGAGCTGATGCGCGGGCCCGTGGGCTCGGAGATCACCGTGACCGTGGTGCGCGAGGACCGGCCGGAACCCTTCGACGTGTCGATCATCCGCGACACGATCCGGCTGACGGCCGTGCGCGCCCGCACCGAGGGTCAGGCCGTCGTTCTGCGGGTCTCCACGTTCAACGACCAGACCTATTCAAACCTCACCGCGGGCCTCGAGGAACAGGTCGAGGCGGCCGGCGGCTGGGACGACATCAACGGCATCGTGCTCGACCTGCGCAACAACCCCGGCGGGCTGCTCGACCAGGCGATCCGGGTCACCGACGCCTTCCTCGAAGAGGGCGAGATCGTCTCCACACGGGGCCGCGACCCGATCGAAACCGACCGCTACCAGGCCCGCGAGGGCGACATCGCCGAGGGCAAGCCCATCGTCGTGCTGATCAACCAGGGTTCCGCCTCGGCCTCGGAGATCGTGGCCGGCGCCCTTCAGGATCACCGCCGCGCCATCGTGGTGGGCACGCAAAGCTTCGGCAAGGGCTCGGTGCAGACGGTCATCCCCCTGCGCGGCGACGCCGCCATGCGGCTGACCACGGCACGCTACTACACGCCCTCGGGCCGCTCGATCCAGGCGCTGGGCATCTCGCCCGACATCATCGTCGAACAGCCCGCGCCGCGCCCCCTCGACGAAGAGGCCGACGCGGAGGAGGAGGTCCCGCGCTTCCGCGGCGAGGCCGGCCTCCGCGGCGCGCTGATCAACGACAGCCTGTCGCCGGAGGAAGCCGAGCTGCTCGAACAGGAGCAGGCCCGCGCCGAGGCCACCGCCGCCCTGCGCGAAGACGACTATCAGCTCGCCTATGCGCTCGACATCCTCAAGGGCCTCTCCGCCCTCGGCCCCGCCGCGTCCATCGCGGCCCCGGCACCGGTGGCGAACCCGTAAGGCCCGGGACCATGCGGCGGCGCGTCCCCTCCGCGCCGCCGCGACACCGCCCCCGGGTCGCGACGCGCGCCCCCGCCGCCGCACCCCCTGCTCGCAAGGCGCTTCGCCCGGGGCGACCAGAGGTCGCGACGCGCGCTGTCGCGGCACCGCACGCCGCGTCGCCGCCGGGCCTGCCAAGGCGCTTTCCGCCCGCGACAGCCGCTCCTCCCCTGGCTCGCAGCCCCGCCACACGCCGCCCCGGGCCGGGCGCGGCGGCACTCTCCCGCCGCCCGCCTTGACGCCGACCGCAAAAACGGGACCCTCGGGGGGAACAGGACCGGAGGACCGATGCTCTCGCTGCACTTCCTGCTGACCGCTTTCGTCGTCGTCGTCGCCCCCGGCACCGGCGTGGTCTACACGCTCGCCATCGGCCTCGGTCAGGGACGGCACGCAGCACTCTGGGCGGCGGCGGGCTGCACGCTCGGCATCCTGCCCCATCTCGCCGCCGCCGCCCTCGGCCTTGCGGCGCTGCTCCACACCTCCGCGCTCCTCTTCACGACAGTGAAATACGCGGGCGTCGCCTATCTGCTCTGGCTCGCATGGGACAGCCTGCGCGCCGGTGGCGCCCTCGCCGTCAGGGCGCAGGACAGCCGCGAGTCCGGCTGGCGCATCGCCCGGCGCGGCGCGCTCATCAACATCCTGAACCCCAAGCTCTCGATCTTCTTTCTCGCCCTCCTGCCGCCGTTCCTTTCCGGCGATCCCGCCACCGCGACCGCCGAGATGGCGCTCCTCGGCGGCGTGTTCATGGCGATGACCTTCGCCGTCTTCGTGCTCTACGGCCTCTTCGCCGCCACCGCCCGGACCCGGGTGCTCGGTTCGGAAACCGCCATGCGCTGGGCCCGCCGGGGCTTCGCCGCGGTCTTCGCCGCCCTCGCCGGCCGCCTCGCCCTGGAACGCGCCTGATGGAGCCGGAGCGCCGCCCCTACCGCCCCTGCGTCGGCGTCATGCTCGCCAGCCGCGACGGCCGCGTCTTCATGGGCCAGCGTGCCGACCGGACCGAACCCGCCTGGCAGATGCCCCAGGGCGGCATCGACCCCGGCGAGACCGCGCAACAGGCCGCCCTGCGCGAACTCGAAGAGGAGACCGGCGTCCCCGCCCGTCTCGTGCGCATCGAGGCGGAAACCTCGGACTGGCTCTCCTACGATTTCCCGCCCGGCGTCGCGGACACCCGCTGGGGCGGGCGCTACCGGGGCCAGAGCCAGAAATGGCTCCTGCTGCGCTTCCTCGGTGCGGACGGCGAGGTCCGCCTCGACACCGACCACCCCGAATTCTCCTCATGGGACTGGGTCGCGCCCAAGGATGTCGTCCCGAGGATCGTCCCGTTCAAACGGGCAGTCTACGCCCGCGTGCTCGAAGAATTCGGAGACCTGATATGACCCCCCGCCTCGCCGTCGCCGCCCTCGCGCTTTCGGCCCTCGCCGCCCCCGCCACGGCGCTCTCCTGCCTCCGGCCCGACCCGGTGCGCGCGTTCGAGGAGGCAGAGGCCTCCGAGCGGGTCTTCGCGGTGATCCATGGCCGGTTCAGCTTCGACGCGCGCCGGATGCCCGAGGGCCTGCTGACCGACCGCACCCCCGACGATCCCCAGCCCGACCCGGTGATCTCGGAATTCATGGGCCATGTCCTCGGCCCCGACGGCTTCACCGAAAGCTGGATGGGCCCGGTGATCCTGCAACCCGTCTGCGGCGGCCCGTGGTGCGGCCAGCTCCCGAGCCCGGTGGAGGCGCTGGCCTTCGTCCTCCTTGCCGACGAGGGCCCGACCCTAGTGCTCGATCCCTGCGGAGCCCGCGTCTTCCCCGACCCCTCGCGCGAGACGCTGGCCAAGATGGTCTCCTGCATGCAGGGCGGCGACTGCACCCCTGCGGACGGCGGTTAGGCGCAACCGGAAAGAGTGCAGGGCCGGCCTCATTCCGCCAGAGTGCTGAAAAGCCGGGGAAACCGGGCGCTCAGCACGGCACGACACATGGACACCGCCCGCCCGATGCCGCAAGGCTGTCTCCACCCCGAATGACGACATGATATCCAGAGGTCCGAAATGGACACCGACCTGCCCCCCCTCCCGAACTCCCTTGAGGCGCGCGACCGGCGGTCGCTGGTCCACGGCCTCACCAACCTCGCCCGGCACCTCGAGGTCGGCCCGAAGATCATCGAAAGCGGTCAGGGCGTCTGGGTGACCGACGGCGACGGACGGACCTACCTCGAGGGCATGTCGGGCCTCTGGTGCATCTCGCTGGGCTACGGTCAGGAGCGGCTGATCGCGGCCTGCGAACAGCAGATGCGGAAACTGGCCTACTACCACCTGACCAACCACAAGGGGCATCCCGCCGCGATCGAGCTGGCGGACAAGCTGCTCGCCATCGCCCCCGTGCCCATGTCCCATGTCTGGTTCGCGAATTCCGGGTCCGAATCCGCCGACTGCGCCGCGCGCCTGTGCTGGTACTACTGGAATGCCGTGGGCCAGCCGCAGAAGCGCAAGTTCCTCGCCCATGACAGGGCCTACCACGGCAATACCATCGCCGCCGCGTCGCTGACCGGCACAGCTTACGCGCACGATGGGTTCAACCTGCCGCTCGACGGCTTCCTGCATGTCAGCTCCCCGCACTACCTTCCCGGCGCAGACCCCGGTGAAACCGAAAGCCGGTTCGTCGAACGGCTCCTCGCGGAGCTCGAGGCCCGCATCCTGCACGAGGGACCGGAGACCATCGCCGCCTTCTTCACCGAACCGGTTCTGGCCGCGGGCGGTGTCATCGTCCCGCCCGAGGGATATTTCGAAGGCGTCCAGCGCCTTTTGAAGAAATACGACATTCTCCTGGTCGTGGACGAGGTCGTGACCGCCTTCGGCCGCACCGGAGAGATGTTCGGCACCACCCGGATGGCCCTGCAACCGGACCTGCTCATCCTCGCCAAGGGCCTGACGAGCGCCTACATCCCGATGTCCGCCCTCCTGCTGAATGCCCGCGTCTTCGACGCCATTTCGGACTACTCCGGGCGGCTCGGGATCTTCGGGCTGACCCTGACCTATTCCGGTCATCCCGTCGCCGCCGCCGTCGCGCGCGAAGCCATCGCCCTCTACGAGGACCTTGCGATCCCCCAGCGGACAAGGACTCTGGAACCGCTTCTGCTGGACGGTCTGCGGGAGCGCCTCGGCGCCCATCCCAACGTCGGAGACATCCGCGGCACGGGCCTTCTGGCCGGTGTCCAGCTCGTGGAGAGCCGCGACCCCCTCACGCCGTTCGCCCCCACCACCCGCTTCGGCCCCCGCGTCGCCGCCCTGGCCGAGGACAACGGCCTCATCGTCAGGGCCATCGGGGACACCATCGCCATATGCCCGCCCCTGGTCATCGACGCGGCCGAGATCGGACTTCTGATCGACCGGCTGGCGCAGGCCATCGAAGAGGCCGCCGGAGAGCTTCCGGCGTAGGCACCCGTCCTTCACATCGACGCACCTTTGCGTCATGGCAAGTGGCTCAAGCTCTTCCCACATCAGTCAACCGCTTGTTGACAGTGCACTTTGACAGATCCGCAATTCGGGTCGTGGCGCCGATGCTGGCGCTCTCAACCAAAAGTCGGATGAAGCATGCGCGGATTTGGACATCAAGTTCGTCCATGCTCGTGAGGCAAGGAACGTGCCGACCCCCGTCAAGCATGCAGCGAGTGCAAAAGTTGGGGATTCACAACACTTGAGCAACATGCTATATTGTAGCACGGTGAACGGAGGGGCATGCCCCTCCGCTCTTGGTCCCCCTACGGGGCTGCACATCACAGGTGCTTCGAAGTCATCCTGTGATCTGGAGGTCGGGTAATGGCGGCATGACCGTCACCTCCGATCTGGTTGCCCGGCATCTTCCAGTGCCGGTTCTGGCCTGCGGGGTCAGGGAGATAGTAAGAACGCGTCCCTCGTAGCATCGCGTTCTTCCTGCTGGGAGGAAGTGTCACCTTCCTCAGCTTCCGAGCCGCCTTTGGGCGGCTCGTTCTCTTTGTGGTCATGCTTTGATGACCGCCAAATCTTCGTTGATGGTTCTAACGTCACGGCGTTGTCCGCCTTTGCGCGGGACAGTTGCGACGAGATACTGGCCTGCGAAATCTCAACGCCAAAATCCTCACGCACCCACTTGATGACCTTGTCCGAAGTCCCCCCTTCAGGCCGCCGATCGAGCGAAGCGACGATCATTTCGCGGTGCGTCATTCGGTCTGTACGACGGGCGGGGGCATCCTCATTCTGCTCGCCGTCTATGGCAGACTTAGCGGCGCGCAGCTCCCGAAGCTCATCATTTAGAGCCCTGATCTGCAATTTAATCTCGGCCTCGCGAGCCGCAATGAAGTCACGAAGTGTCTGTGTCATATGTACGCATGTAGCCTTGCGGGTGATCGCCGTCAAGGGACGATTGCAAGCTGCGCACTCATCAATCAAGAAGCTTCCAGCGGTTGATTGGACTTGATGAAGCTAATGGGCCGGAGGTACTATCCTCAGGCCCGGCGGACGAGTGGCAGACAGTTCGTCAAGTCCGCTTGATCGCCTGCAACCTGACCACAGACACCCCTCCCGCGACGCACAAAAAGGTTAACGCGGCAAGGCGTCCACACCAAAACCCCATACCTTTCCACAAGATAACAGCTCGTCCACACGTGGACGCCCCGCTTACCTCAGCCGCTCCAGCAGCGCCGGCGAGCCATAGCCGTCCGGGACCAGCCCCTCCGAAACCTGGTAGGCGCGGATCGCCGCCACCGTGTTGGGCCCGATCTTGCCGTCGACCCCCAGCGTGTCGAACCCTGCCGCCGTCAGCCGCTCCTGCAATTCCATCCGGTCCGGCCCCGAGAGCCCGCCCAGATGCCGCGGCCACGCCACGCTGATCCCGGGCTCCCCCCGGATCCGGTCGGCCAGATGCCCCACCGCGATCACATAGGCATCGGCGGTGTTGTAGCGCTCGATCACGCCGAAATTCTCGAACACCAGAAACGCCGCCCCCTCATGCCCCGCCGGCAGCAGCACCGCGGCCGCGCCATGGTCCGGCACCGGCGCCCCGTCGAGCCCCACGACCCCGATCTCCGCCCACTGCCGCGGCATCCGCTCGATCTCGCGGTCCGCCAGTCGATAGTCGAACCCTTCGGGAAGCTGCACCTCGACCCCCCAGGGCTGCCCCGTCACCCAGCCGAACCGCGCGAGATAGGCCGCCGCGGAGGCCAGCGCATCCGCCGGATCGTCGCCCCAGATATGCCGCCGCCCGTCGCCGTCCCAATCCACCGCGAAGGCAAGATAGGAGGTCGGCATGAATTGCGTGTGCCCCATGGCGCCCGCCCAGCTTCCCTCGAGGTCCGACAGCTCTGCATCGCCCGCCTGCAGAATGCGCAGCGCCGCGATCAGCTGTCCCTCGAAGAACGCGCCCCGCCGCGAATCAGCGGCCAATGTGGCCAGCGCCGACAGCGTGTCCGTGGTGCCGCGATAGGTGCCATAGGCGCTCTCCAGCCCCCAGATCGCCACCACCACATGCCGGTCCACGCCATAGCGCGCCTCGATCTCGCGCAGCAGCGCCTCCTGCGCCGCCAGCGCCGACCGCCCGTTGACGATCCGCGCCTCAGAGACGGCTGTATCGAGATACTCCCAGATCGGCTTGACGAATTCCGCCTGGTTGCGGTCCAGCCGAATGATCTGCTCGCTGTAATCCATCTGCGGCAGGGCACGCTCCAGCGTGGAAGCGTCGATGCCCCGGGTCATGGCCCTCTCCCGAAACTCCTCTTTCCACGCAGCGAAGCCGCCCGCCCCGATCTCCTCGCCCCGCACGCCATCCTCCGTCGCCAGGTTGCCAAGCGCGCCCTGGGCCATGCCCGGCGACGCGGCAAGAACCGCCAATATCAGAAACAACGCGCTCGTTATCCGCACCGGTTCCCCTTTCGGATCCCACCTCTGCCGCAGCCTAGCCGAGCCTGACCGCCCGGGGCCAGCCTAGCGGCGCGTGCGCTTCACCTTGCGTGCCGTTTTGGCGGCTTTCTGCTTTGCCTGCGCCATCTTCCGGCGCGGCGGCTTGCCCCTCGGCCCGCCCTTGCGGACAGGATGGCCGCCACCGCCACCCGGCATCTCGATCATGTCGAGGATCAGCCCGCCGGTCACCGGCGCCACCTCGCGGATGCGCACCTTCACCCGCATCCCCATGCGGATCTCGATCCCGGTCTCCGACCCCATCAGCGTCTGGCTGTCCCGGTCGTGGTGGAAATACTCGTCACCAAGGTCCCGGATCGGCACCAGCCCGTCCGCCCCCGTCTCGTCGAGTTTCACGAACACCCCGAACTTCGCGATCCCCGCGATCCGCCCGCCGATCACGACACCCACCCGGTCGGCGAGATAGGCAGCCAGATACCGGTCCGTCGTATCCCGCTCCGCCGCCATCGAGCGCCGCTCCGTGTCGGAGATATGCTGGGCCGTCGCCTCCAGCTCGTCGATCTCCTCGCGGCTCAGCCCGTCGTCGCGCCCGAGCGGCGCACCAGCAGCCGTGCCCCAGCCATGGGCGGAGATCAGCGCGCGGTGCACGACAAGGTCCGAATAGCGGCGGATCGGCGAGGTGAAATGCGCATAGTTCCGCAGCGCCAGCCCGAAATGCCCGAAATTCTCCGGGCTGTAATAGGCCTGCTGCATCGACCTGAGCGTCGCCATGGAGATCAGCTCGCTCTCCTCGGTCTGTGCGGCCTGTCCCAAAAGCCGGTTCAGATGCGCCGTCTTCAGCACCTGCCCCTTGGCCAGCGTCAGCCCCGCCGCCTCCACCACCTCGCGCAGCGCATCGAGCTTGTCCGGATCGGGCTCCTCATGCACCCGGAACAGAAGCGGCGAGCGTTTCGCGATCAGCGTCTCGGCGGCGGCCACGTTGGCCAGCACCATGAACTCCTCGATCAGCCGGTGCGCGTCCAGCCGCTCCTTCTGCTCGACGGACACCACCTTGCCGTCCTCGCCCAGCACGATCTTGCGCTCCGGCAGGTCCAGTTCCAGCGGCTGCCGCCGCTCCCGCGCGTCCCTCAGCGCATGGTAGGCGGCGTAAAGCGGCTCCAGCACCGGCGCCACGAGCGGCCCCGTCCTGTCGTTGGGCGCGCCATCCACCGCCGCCTGCACCTCCTCGTAGTTCAGCGAGGCGGGCGAGCGCATCAGGCCGCGGTGGAACGAATGCCCGATCTTCTCCCCCGCGGCGTCGATCCGCATCCGCACGGCAAGACAGGCCCGCGGCACGCCCTCGTGCAACGAGCAGAGATCCCCCGACAGCCGGTCCGGCAGCATCGGCACCACCCGGTCGGGGAAATAGGTGGAATTACCGCGCTTCTTCGCCTCCCGGTCGAGCGCCGAGCCGGGCCGCACGTAATGGGCGACATCCGCGATGGCGACCCAGATGACATGCCCGCCGGGGTTCTTCGGGTCCTCGTCGGGATGGGCGTAGCAGGCGTCGTCATGGTCCCGCGCATCGGACGGATCGATGGTGATCAGCGGCAGGTCCCGCAGGTCCTCGCGCCCTGAAAGACCGGCGGGCGTCATCCCGTCCGCCTCCGCCACCACCGCATCGGGAAACCGGTCCGGGATCCCGTGCTGGTGAATGGCGATCAGGCTCACCGCCCGCGGCTCCGACGGGTCGCCCAGCCGCGCCACGATCCGCGCCCGCGGCAGGCCCAGCCGCGCCTTGGGTCCCGCCTGTTCGGCCTCCACCAGCTCGCCGTCCCGCGCGCCATGGTCCTCGCCCGGCGCCACGGTCCATTCCTTGGTGGAACCCTTCTCCACCGGCACGATCCGCCCGCCTTCCGATCCCTTGCGGAACACCCCGAGGATCTTCAGCGGATTGGACCCGATCTTGCGAATGAGCCGCGCGCTGTAGGCATGATCCTCGCCCTCGACCTCGGTCAGCCGGGCAAGGATACGACTGCCCGCCCCCAGCGCCGGATCGCTCTCCCTCGGGATCACGAGGACCCGGGGCTCGGGCCCCTCCCCCTGCCACTCGAGGGGCCGCGCGAAGAGATCGCCGTCGGCATCAGGCCCCGTCACCTGCAGGATCGCCACCGGAGGCAGCCTGTCGGGGTCGCGATAGCTGCGCCCGCGCTTCTCCAGATGGCCTTCGTCCTCGAGCTCCCGCAGGACGCGCTTGAGGTCGATCCGCGCCGACCCCTTCAGCCCGAAGGCCTTGGCGATGTCGCGCTTGGAGGTGAGGGCGGGATTGTCGGAGATCCACTTGAGGACCTCCTCCTTCGAGGGGATCTGAACCATGCTCCGGACCTAGCACGCCCGCCGGGTGCCGTCATGACCGAAAGCCGGCAAGGCCCCCACCCCGTAGGGTGCGCTTTCAACGCGCACCAGCGACCTCACCGCCCGCGCCCACGAGGCCGGGCCGCCGGGACGGCCGAGCATTGCCCGGGCCGCTTTCGTGGCGGCTCCGGGCTGCGCGCTCAGCCCGTCCGCAGACTTCCTCCGCCAGCCAATCGCCCTCGCCGCATTCCAACGCGCCCCGACCCCGAAATCTTTGGGCTTCAAATATCCGGGAGGGGGTTGCCATCGTCGCGCCATCGGTCCGAGAGACGATGGCGACGGGAGGGCAAGGCCCTCCCCCGGCGGATCGGACCGCGCAGCGGTCCGAAATCCGCAGCAATTCACCCCGCGAAATACCGCTCCAGCACCCGCCGGTAGATCGCCGACAACCGCGCGACATCCTCGACCGGCACCCTCTCGTCCACGGCATGCATCCCCCGGCCCACGAGGCCGAACTCCACCACCGGGCAATGGTCCTTCACGAAGCGCGCGTCCGATGTCCCGCCCGTGGTCGACAGCACCGGCGTCATCCCGGTCTCCGCCTCCACCGCCCCCGCGACCAGATCCGACAGGGGACCGGGCGGGGTGAGAAAGGCCTCGCCCGACACTTTCACCCGGACCGAGATGGCCACGCCATAGGCGCCGCCCACGGCCTCGGCCTCCTCTTCCAGCCACTGGGTCAGCGAGGCGCCGGTATGCAGGTCGTTGAAGCGGATGTTGACCGTGGCGCGCACGGTCTCGGGGATCACGTTCGTCGCGGGGTTTCCGGTATCCACCGTCACCACGGCGAGGGTCGAGGCGTCGAAATGCTCCGTACCTCCGTCAAGCCGGTAGGAGGCCAGCCGGTCCGCCAGCCGCACGACCGCATGGATCGGGTTCCGCGCGCGGTCGGGATAGGCCGAATGCCCCTGCACGCCGGTCACCGTCAGGAAGGCGTTGAGCGATCCGCGCCGGCCGATCTTCATCATCTCGCCCAGTGTTTCGGGGCAGGTGGGCTCTCCCACGAGGCAGACATCCATCCGCTCGCCCCGCGCCTCCATCCAGTCGAGAAGCGCCCGCGTGCCGTCCACCGCATCCCCCTCCTCGTCGCCGGTAATGGCGAGGATCACCGCGCCGTCCTCGGGCGGCGTTTCCGTGACAAAGCCGATGGCGGCGGCGACAAAGGCCGCGACGCCCGACTTCATGTCCACCGACCCCCGCCCCCAGAGCGCGCCGTCCGCAATCTCTCCGGAGAAGGGCGGGCGGCTCCAGGCGGTGACGTCGCCGGGCGGCACCACGTCCGTATGCCCGTTGAACCCGAAACGCCGCGCTGCGTCCCGCTCTCCCCAGCGCGCGAAGAGGTTCGAGACGCCGCCCCGCTCCACCCGCGTGCAGGCAAAGCCCGCAGCACCCAGCGCCTCCTCCAGCACCCCGAGCGCGCCCGCGTCGGCGGGGGTGACGGAGGCGCAGCTCACGAGGGCGGCGGTCAGGTCGACGGGATCGGGGATCGGGGACATGGGCAGGCTCCTTCGGGTCCAGCGCTACCGCGAAGCCGCCCCCGCCGCAACGCCACCCCTGTGGCGGCGGGGCGACAACCCCCCTTCGCCGCACAATGCCTCGGTGACACAAGGTCAGCGGGCGGTTACGCTTTTGCCCAACGAGAACCCCGAGGCAGGGTCAGACGAGCAGCATTCGGGACGACCCGGCCCGCACCCGCGCGGACCCTCCGATGTGGTCGGACCCGCCTCTTCCTGCGCGAAGGTGACGATGCCGCCGACCCCGAAGCCGACCCGGAGGACCCGCGGCCCGACCCCCCTCCGCGCGCGGCACCCCCTCGACGCCCCCACGCCGGTCCCCGGGGACGTCCGGTGAGCTGGCTCGCCCTCCGCACCGAGCCGCCCCGACCCGACGGCGCGCGCCTCGTGCCCGGTCCCGCCGCGCCGCAGGACTGGCCCGTGGCGCGCGGAACCGTCCTCGTCGACTGGCGGTTCGAGCCGGGCTTCGCGCACATGCCGCTCCTCGACTACGCGGCCCGCGCGCCCTGGGACGCCGGCGTCACCCTGCGCTTCGCCCGGGACCGGCTGCGGCTCGACATCCGGCAGGGCCCCGGCCTCGCCACCGCGACGCTTCCCGTCGATGCGGCGCGCGCCGTGCATGGCTACCTCGTCGCCTTCGCATGGGACGGACCCGCCCGAAGCGGACGGCTCGCTCTCCTCGATCCCGACGGCCGCATCGCCGCGGAGACCCCCCTCGCGGCCCCCCCGCCCCTGACGATGCGCGACGTGACCCGGATCTGCGCCGACCGCACGCTCTGCCGCGTCGCCCCCGGCGTGGCCATGGTCGCCATCGCGGATCACGAGCTTCCCGCCGGCCCCTGGCCCGGCCTCACTCCCGACGCGCCGGTGATGACCGAGGCCGGTCCCACCCGCCTCGACCGGCTCCGGGTCGGAGATCTCGTGCGCTGCACCGATGGCGATCTTGCGCAGGTGCGCTGGCTCGCCGGGCTGGAACTGCCCGCCGCGGGCATGCTCGCGCCGGTCCGGATGCTCTCGCCCTACATGGGCCTCTCGCGCGACATCTCCGCCCTCGGCGCGCAACGGTTCGAGCTGACCGGGTCCGACGTGGAATACCTCTTCGACACCGACCGCGTCCGCTGCACGGCCTCGCAGCTCCTGCGCAGCCCCATGGCGCGACCCGATCCCGCGCCCGTGCTGATGCGCTACGTCTCGCCGGTGCTGGACCGTCCCGCGCTGCTCGACGTGGCGGGCCTCGGCTGCGAGACGCTCCGCCCCGGCCCCGAGGCCCTGCACCCGCGGACAGTGCTCGCCCGGATGCCGCGCACCCTCTGCCCGCGCGAGGACGCGGCACCGCCCCGGACGCTCGCCGATTACGAGGCGATGGACCTTCTCCACCGCCGCAGCGCGGCCTGAGCCGTCAGACCATCAGTCGTAGAATGGCGTCATCTGCGCCACGATCACGGAATTCTCCTCGAGGGCGCGGGCCATCAGGGCCCGCTCCTCCTCGGGAATGTCGTGGCCCTCGGCCTCGCGCTCGGCCAGCGTGCCGTAGCCCGACACGTCGAGCGGGGCGAGATCGGCGCGCTTCAGGATCGCCACGGTCTCCCGCACCGCCTCGGCCTCGTCCACGCCGCTTGCATAGATCATCAGGGCCGCCCCGGTCGAATCCTTGGGCAGACCGTCGCCGGCCTTGCGGCCGACCTCCACGAGCAGGGTATAGACCTCTTGCGCCATGCCCTCCTGTGGGTCGGCGGCGGGCCGGCGTCAAGCCCGGCCCGCACCGGCCCGCCTCAGGCGGACTTCTTGAAGAAGCGCGCCACCCAGATCAGCAGGCTGGCGCCGAGGAAGCCCGCGATCAGCGACCCGATCCAGCCGTAGGTCGTCGTGCCCAGGATCAGCGACAGCAGGAAGTTGAACACGATGGCCCCGACGATCCCCAGAAGGATGTTCATCAGGAGTCCCATGTTCGAATTCATGAATTTCTCGGCCAGCCATCCGGCGATCCCGCCGATGATGATGGCCATGAGCCAGCCTACACCGTTCATTGCGCGTTCCTTTCCATCCGTGCACCCGGCCGCGCCGGGCATCTGCCTCGGCAACGGCCGGGAGGGGGCGGTGTTCCGCCGCCTTACGGACAGGCGGCGGTATAGGTGCCGCCGGTCTGCGGATCGCGGTAAAGGCAGTTTCCGTCCCGGGTGCGCTGCAGGACATCCTGGGCGATGGCGGCGGTCGCACCACCGATCAGCGCGCCGCGCACCGGCTCGTCATCGTCGATGAGCGCGCCGGCAGCCGCGCCGGCGGCCGCAGTGCCCGCAGGGTTCTCGCAGGCCGCCAGGAGCCAGATCGGGGTCAGAAGAACGGCTAGACGTGTCATGGGGATACCTCCGTATGGGTCGGAGCGCCCGGCCCGGGCCGGCCGGTTCGGGCGCATGGTAGAGAGGGAACCTCTTCCCGCCGCGGGTGTTCCGGCCCCGTCCCGCGCGCCCTCCGTAGGCCGGGCTTCAGCCCGGCAGCCCCCGCCCCGATCCCCGAGGCGCCGCGCCACCGGCAGGCCATCCCACGCCGCTCCTCCGGTACGCGCCCACGGCCAGTAGCCGGGCGTCAGCCCGGCCACACCCGGTCCGGCAGCACAAATCCCTAACCATCACGCAACCTTATCGTCCCGATTCCGTTGCGCGCCAATTTTACAATAAAATCCGTATCTTGAAGGTCAGTCCACGTGTGGACGCCCCCGGCTCCCCGCCCGTCCAGCCCGGACAGAACGTCCCGCCCCGGCCTGCCGAGAGGCCTCAGTCCCGGAGCAGCTCGTTGATCCCTACCTTCGACCGCGTCCGCTCATCCACCCGTTTCACGATCACCGCGCAGTAGAGGTTCACCCCGCCAGTGGAGGGCATCGACCCCGAGACCACGACCGAATAGGGCGGCACCTCGCCATAGCTGACGCTGCCCGTCTCGCGGTCCACGATCTTCGTGGACTGGCCCAGATAGACGCCCATCCCCAGCACCGAGCCCTCGCGCACGATGCAGCCCTCCACCACCTCGGAGCGGGCCCCGATGAAGCAGTTGTCCTCGATGATCGTCGGATTGGCCTGCATCGGCTCCAGCACGCCGCCGATACCCACGCCGCCCGACAGATGCACGTTCCGGCCGATCTGCGCGCAGGAGCCCACCGTGGCCCAGGTGTCCACCATCGTGCCGTCGCCCACATGGGCGCCGAGGTTCACGAAGGAGGGCATCAGCACGACGCCCCTGCCGATGAAGGCGGACTTGCGGACCACGCAGTTCGGCACCGCGCGGAAGCCCGCCGCGCGCCATTCCGCCTCGCCCCAGCCGGCGAACTTGCTGTCCACCTTGTCCCACCAGCCGCCGCCCTGGGGCCCGCCGGGCTGCATCTCCATGTCCTTGATCCGGAAGCCCAGCAGAACCGCCTTCTTGGCCCACTGGTTGACGTGCCACTGCCCGTCGTCTCCGCGCTCCGCCACCCGCAGCGCGCCGCTGTCCAGCGCGTTCAGCGTGGCCTCGATCGCCTCGCGGGTCTCTCCCCCGGTGGCCGGCGTGATGCTGTCCCGACCTTCCCAGGCGGCCTCGATGACGGGTTCCAGGTCGTGCAGGGACATGCCTCGCGCTCCTCTCATGCTGCTGTCCCGGCCTTGTGCCGCAACGTCCCCCCCGGCGCAATCGCGTGAAGACGCGAAAAATCCGCGGCTTTCGCCCGGGGGCCGCCACATCCGGACCGCGCCCCGGCCGGAACCGCCCGGCACAAGGCCCTGTCCCTCGTCGCCAGGAGCCTCTCCATGCCCAACCTCCTCCCCCTCGCCGCAGCCCTGCTGGCGGCCCTTCCCCTCTCCGCCATGGCCCAGCAAGCGCCCCGCGGGTCCGCCCCCGCCATGACGCAGCAGGCCTCCGGCGACTACTGGATCGACCCCGCGACCGGATGTTCCTACGCCCGTGCCCATGTGCCGGGCTGGCCGCCCTCCTGGCACCTCATCCGCAACGGCGCGCGGATCGGCCTGACCAACGCCCGTCCGGGCTGCGCCGTCTCCCTGCGCTCCGGTGGCTGATCCCGCGACGGGCGCCCGCCATCCCGTGCGGGGCGCGGCGGCGTCCCGCGTTGGACTTCCGCGCCCGAGCCTGCCATCTAACGTCCGACCCCGGCCTGATGCCCGGAAAGGACACGCATGGACGACAAGCAGCGCCATCCCCTGCGCGACAGCCGCCTCGACCGCTCGACGGCCGAGCACCGGCAGGAGACGCCCCAGGCCCTCTCCCCCACCTACCGGCTGGCGTTCGACGACCCCGAATTCCTGACCCGGCCCGAACTGCGGCCCGTCCGGCTTCAACTGGAACTGCTGAAGCCCGAACTCGCCATGGACGAGGCGGGCATCCTGTCGACCGTGGTGCTCTTCGGCGGCGCCCGCATCCCCGAGCCCTCCCGGCGCGACACCGCCCGCACCGAAACGCTGGCCGAGCTCAGCCGCTACTATGACCAGGCCCGCCGCTTCGCCCGGCTGGTGACCGAGCGCAGCCTCGCCTCCGGCGGAACCGAGGACGTCATCGTCACCGGCGGCGGTCCCGGCGTGATGGAGGCCGGCAACCGCGGCGCCGATGACGCCGGCGGCCGCTCCATCGGCCTCGGCATCGTTCTGCCCCACGAACAGAGCCCGAACGCCTACATCACCCCCGAACTCAGCTTCAACTTCCACTATTTCGCGATCCGCAAGATGCATTTCCTGATGCGCGCCCGCGCGGTCTGCGTCTTCCCCGGCGGCTTCGGCACGCTGGACGAACTCTTCGAGAGCCTGACGCTGATCCAGACCGGGCGGATGGAACGCATTCCGGTCCTGCTCTTCGGACGCCCCTTCTGGGAGCGCATCGTGAACTGGGAGGCCCTCGCCGACGCAGGAACGATCTCCCCCGAGGACCTCGACCTTTTCCGCTATGTGGAGACCGCCGAGGAAGCCCTCGAGGCGATCGACACCTGGGAAGGCGCTGGCCAGCGCCGGGTGGTCATCCCGGGCCGGTAGCGGTCAGCGCCTGTCGCCCACCCCGCAGGATCGGTTTCCAACCCATCTCCCCCGAACCCTCGCCCGCGCGTCAGTTCACCCGCCGAGGCGCCAGTCCCACGGCCTGCCGCTCCTCCTCGAGCCGCAGCGCCGCGCGGGCGAGGTTGTCCCGCGCCACGGCGCCGCCAACCCCCTCGGGCAGGACCTTCTGCGCCTGCACGAGGTCACGCCCCCGTTGCTCCAGCCCGATCCGCCTGAGCCCCATCGCAGCGCGTGCCTTCGCGGGAACCGGAAAGCTCGGCTCGAACCGGTCGAGCTGCGCCGCGACCCGCTCCAGCCCTGCGGCGTCGCGCACCTCTCCGACCCGGTGCCGGTAGCTCACCCGGTTCGGCAGGCAGAGCCAGGCCGACAGCTCCCTCGCCCGCTCCACCAGTTGCACGACGAGGTAATCCGTCCCCTGCACCAGGTCGAAGGCGCAGACCGGCTTCAGCCCGTCATAGGGCGCGAGCGGCACGACCTTCCGGGCCACGGGCACCACCCCGCTGATCGCCTTGACCGCCTCGGGCACCGAGGTCGCCCCCGTCGCCTCCAGAAACCGCGCGCCCTGCCGCGTCGCCTTCGCCGGATCGGGCGCCACCGCCCCGCCCTTCATCACCGCGGGCGCGAAGAAGACCAGCGCGTTGGGCAGGGGCACGGCGCCCTGCTCCGTCACCGGCCCGTGAAAGCGGGCCGCCTCCCCGTCCCAGGACCATACGACCCGCGTGCGCACCTGAGCGACCACGGGATCGCGCAGCACCGCCGCAGCGGTGGGCGCAGGGACGGACACGACGTCGAAAGCGATGCCGTTGATGGTCAGCCGGTCGGCCATGGCAGTTCCCCGTCAAAGAGAGGTCGGACCCCGATACAGCCCCGCGCGCCGGAGCGGAAGGCTCAGCCGAGCCCGGTCTCCGCGGCGATCTCCGCGCGGCTCTTGCGCGCCCGCTCGGTCGCCGATTACAGCTGCCCGCAGGCCGCCATGATGTCCTCGCCCCTTGGCGTGCGGATGGGGGCGGCATAGCCCGCCTTGTAGACGATGTCGGCAAAGGCCTCGATCCGCTGCCAGTCCGACCGCTCGTAGGGCGCGCCGGGCCATTCGTTGAAGGGGATCAGGTTGATCTTCGCCGGAATGCCCCTGAGCAGCGCCACGAGCCGCCGCGCATCGGCGTCGGTGTCGTTCACGCCCTTCAGCATCACGTATTCAAAGGTGATCCGCTCGCTGTTGGAGGCCTTGGGATAGGCCTTCAGCGCCTCCAGCAGCGTGGCGATGTTCCAGCGCTTGTTGATCGGCACCAGCCGGTCGCGCACCTCGTCCGTCGTGGCATGGAACGACACGGCAAGCTGACAGCCGATCTCCCGGGCCGTGCGCGCGATCTCGGGCACGACGCCGCTCGTCGACAGGGTGATCCGCCTGCGCGACAGCGCGATCCCCTCGCCGTCCATGGCGATCTTCATCGCGTCCCGCACGTTCTCGAAATTATACAGCGGCTCGCCCATGCCCATCAGCACGATGTTCGACAAAAGGCGCGGGCCGTTGTCGCCGGTGCCCTGCCCCGGTTCCGGCCATTCGTCCAGATCGTCCCGCGCCAGCATGATCTGGCCCACGATCTCGCCCGCGGTCAGGTTGCGCACCAGCTTCTGCGTGCCGGTGTGGCAGAAGGAACAGGTCAGCG
>Ga0076930_100554_pt1 | contig 33101 bp, 27 predicted proteins | sample HotLakConsoUCCRE_FD_71149 | JGI IMG/M metagenome (GOLD analysis project Ga0076930, IMG submission 71149) | Hypersaline microbial mat communities from Hot Lake, Washington, USA - Hot Lake Consortium UCC-RE (version 3) (version 3) ...
CGGGGGGTTCGGCGGAGCCTGGATGGCCCGGAGGGGAGGCCCCGCCCCATCCAGGCCGGAACCTCCCCCCCCGTCCCTGCCCCGCCTCTCGCTCCGTCAGTCCCCGAACACCCGGGGCACGATGGTGAAGATGAAGACCGTCACGACGACGATGGAGATGAGGTTCATGAAGAACCCCGCCCGGGCCATCTGCTGGATCGTCATCCGCTCGGCGCCGAAGACGATGGCGTTGGGTGGTGTGGCCACAGGGAGCATGAAGGCCATGGACGACGCCAGCGCCGCGGTGGCCATCAGGGTCACGGCATCCGTGCCGAGGGCGGCGGCCACACCCACCATGAGGGGCATGGCCATGGTGGAGGTGGCGGTGTTGGAGGTGATCTCCGTCAGGAAGATGAAGAGCGTGGCCACCGCCGCCACCAGCACCACCAGACTCACCCCTTCCAGCCCCACCACGCCCTCACCGATCCAGCCAGCGAGACCGGAGCGGTCCATGGCCAGCGCCAGGGAGAGACCCCCTCCGAACAGGAGGAGCACCCCCCACGGCACGGACTCCGTGTCCCGCCAGGTGATGGCCTGGACCCCCTTCGACGGATAGACCGGAATCAGGAAGAGGGCCACGGCGGCGGCCATGGCGATGGTGGAGTCCCGGATCCCCGGGAAGAGGGTCGCCAGCCCCGGCAGGCTCACGAATCCCAGATCCAGGGGAGCCCGGAAGACCCAGGAGAGCGCCGTCAGGAAGAAGATCACCGCCACGATCCGCTCCCCCCTCCCCATGGGCCCCAGGGAGGCCCGCTCGCTGGCCAGGATCCCCGACGCATTCCCTCCCAGCTCCTCGGGCGGGTACATGTAAAGGAGCATTCCCCATGCGATGGGGAGGAAGACGATGGTCACGGGGAGCCCCACGGCCATCCACTCCACGAAGGAGATCTCCACCCCCACCAGTTCGGCGCTGGCCGCCGCCAGCACGGCGTTCGGGGGGGTCCCGATCAGAGTGGCCACACCCCCGATGGAGGCCGCGTAGGCGATCCCCAGGAGGAGGGCCACCGGGAAGTTGGAGGGGGCCTTCCCCTCCACCTTCGGGGCGAAGAGCTCCGACACCGCCAGGGCGATGGGGAGCATCATGGCCGCCGTGGCCGTGTTGGAGATCCACATGGAAAGGAAGGCCGTGGCGGCCATGAACCCGAAGAGGAGGCGCTTCGGGGTGGCCCCCACGAAGGCCATGATGGCCAGCGCCAGCCGCTTGTGGAGGCCCCACCGCTGCATCCCCGCCGCCAGGATGAACCCCCCCAGGAAGAGGAAGATCACCTCATTGGCGTACGGGGCTGCCGCCGCCGGCATGTCCAGGATCCCCAGGACGGGGAACAGGACCAGGGGGAGCATGGCGGTGGCGGGGATGGGAAGGGCTTCCGTCATCCACCAGATGGCCATCAGCGTGGCCACGGCAGCGGTGCGCCATCCCACCGGCTCAAGGCCGCTGGGTGCGGGAAGGGCCAGCATGATGAAGAAGACCGCCAGACCCCCTGCCAGGGCCAGCAGGCGGATGGTGGGCATGGGTCCCTGTGGATCCTGGGAGTCCGACAACGAAGAACCTCCGGGAAGACGGGCTCAGGGCCCGACGCACTGATCGATGATGGCGGGGGAAGGCGGCGGACAATGTGAAGGGGGGGGAGGGCCCGGGCAAGCAGGGGGAGGGGAACCGGTGGGGGAGGGCGGGGTTCTCGGGCCTCGCATCCCCTCTTCACCCACCCCACCAACCAGGACCTCCAACGTGAATCCCCTCCCCGTCGGCACCAAGGCCCCCGATTTCGCCCTTCCCCTCCGGGTGGGAGAGGCCCCCCTTCGCCTCTCGGACTACCTGGGGGAGCGGAACGTGGTGATCCTCTTCTTCCCCCTGGCCTTCTCGGGGGTCTGCACCCAGGAGATGTGTCAGGTGCAGGAGGAGCTGGCCGCATGGGGAGAGCTGGACGCCACCGTCCTGGGGATCAGCGTGGACTCCATCTGGGTGACGCAGCGCTTCGCCGCGGAGCACGACCTCTCCTACCCCATCCTCTCCGACTTCAACAAGGAGGCGATGACGGCGTACGGGGTGCGGAACGACGACTTCTTCGGGATGAAGGGGGTGGCGAACCGGTCGGTCTTCGTGGTGGACCGGGAGGGGACCATCGTCTACTCGTGGATGAGCGAGGATGCCGGGATCCTGCCGGACTTCCAGGCGGTGCGGGAGGTCCTGGAGACGGTGCAGGCGCCTTCCGCCGGCTGATCCCGGGGAGTGTGTCCGTGCGGACACACTCCCCCACCCGACCTCCTGGGCCCGCAACCGCGCCGGGTCAGCCCCTCTGCAGCACCATGGCGAAGCCCAGTCCCCCGGCGGCGCAGACGGTGATGAGGCCGAACTCCACATCCCGGCGGCGCATCTCGTTGGCCAGCGTGATGGTGACCCGACCCCCGGTGGCGCCGAAGGGGTGCCCGATGGCCACCGATCCCCCCATCACGTTGATCCGGTCCTCGTCCGGGTGCCCCACCGCCTCGCTCCGCCCCAGCTCCTTCCGGGCAAACTCCTTCGAGTCCAGGGCCTGCAGGTTGGAGAGGACCTGGGCGGCGAAGGCCTCGTGCATCTCCATCAGCCCCACGTCCTTCATGCTGATCCCCGCCCGCTCCAGCGCCAGGGGGGCCGCCCAGGCGGGCCCCTGCAGGAGCTGACCCGCCGGGTCCACGGCGGTGAAGGCGTAGCTCCGGATCCAGGCCAGCGGCTCCACCCCGTTTGCCTCCACCGCCGCCTCGGACATGAGGAGCACCGCAGAGCCGCCGTCCGTGAGAGGGGAGGCGTTCCCGGCGGTCACCGAGCCATGGGTCCGGTCAAAGACCGGTCGGAGCTTCGCCAGTGCTTCCATGGAGGAGTCGCTCCGGATCCCGTTGTCACGCTCCACCACCGTCTCGTACTCCGGCGGCACATAGATGGGGTCGATCTCCGCTGTGAGCCGGCCATCCTCCGTCCCGGCATGGGCCAGGGAGTGGGAGCGGAGCGCCCACCGGTCCTGCTCCTCGCGGGAGATCCCGTTCTCCTTGGCCATCCGCTCCGCCGACTCCCCCATGGACTCCCCGGTGGTGGGCTCCGCGATCTGGGGGGTCACCGGAACCAGGTCCCTCGGCCGCAGCCCGGTGAAGAGCGCCACCCGCTCCTTCAGCGTCCGGGCCCGGGAGGCGGCCATCAGCGTCTTCGCCAGTCGGTGGGATACGGTGATGGGGATCCGGGAGAGCGATTCCGCGCCGCCGGCCACCACGATGTCGGCGTACCCCCGCTCGATGAGGTTCACGCCGTCGGAGATGGCCTGGTTCGCCGAGGCGCAGGCCCGGGAAACCGTCCACGCCGGAACCCTCTTCGGAAGGGTGCCCAGCCCCACCTCCCGTGCGATGTTGGGAGCCTGGGGATCGTGCACCACGGTTCCGTACACCAGGTGGTCCACGGCCTCCGGAGACACATTGCTCCGGGCCAGGAGGCTCCGCACCGAGGCCTTCCCCAGATCGATGGCGGTGAGTCCCTGGAGTGTGGTGCCGCTCTTCGAGAAGGGGGTCCGGCAGCCGGCAACGAGGGCGGTGCGCATGACGCGGATCTCCATCGGTTCGAGGGGCACGCTTCCGATCCCATCCAAGCTCCCTTACCCTACACCGTATGTCCAGCGATTCTCCCCCCCCGGCCGGAACCGGCGATCCCCCCGGTTCACTCCGTCTCCGCCTCGCGGCACCGCGGGACATCCCCCTCCTTGCCGAGCTCTTCAACCTGGCCTTCCCCGGGGAGCGCACCGTGGAGGATCGGGCCCGGGGGCTGAGGGCCGGTGGGGTCTTCGGCGGCCTGGAGACCACATACCTGGCCGAGGGCTCCGAGGGGGTGGCGGGCGCCTTCCGGGCGTACCGGTTCGCCATGCACCTCCACGGGCGGGTATGGCCCACCCTGGGGCTGGCGGCTGTGGCGGTTTCCCCCTCCTTCCGCCGCCGCGGGGTTGGGCGCTGGATGTGCCGGCGGGCCTTCCGGCTGGGGCGGGAGCGGGGGGATGTCCTCTCCGCCCTCTACCCCTTCCGGGTCTCCTTCTATGGCAGCCTGGGATACTCCCCGGCGGGAACCTTCCACCGCTACAGGTTCAAGCTGGATGACCTGGCCCGGTCCCCCGGCTGGGAGCGGGTCACCTGGCTCTCCCGGGGGGAGACGGCGCCGGTGCGGGAGGTCTACGCCCGGGTGGCCGCACGGAGCAACGGGCTCCTGGAGCGCACCGAGCGGATGTGGGGATTCCTGGCCAAGGAGCGCTTCTCCACCCATCTCTACCGGGATGCCGCAGGGGCCCCCCGGGGGTACCTGGTGGTCTCCTTCCGCCCTGGCACCAACGGCCCGGTGCTGCTTGTGCGGGAACTCCTGGCGGAGACCGGGGAGGCCTACGAGGGGCTGCTGGGATGGCTTGCGGCACAGCGGGACCAGGCGGTGGAGGGAGTGCTGGATACCCTCCCGGGGGAGGAGTTCCACCGGCGGCTGGGACACCCCCGGCGCCCCCGGAGCCGCCCGGCCCGGGAGCTCTGGTTCGAGAGCGCCCGGGTTCTGCAGGGCCCCATGGTCCGGATCCTGGACGTGCCGGGAATGCTGGCCGCCACGGGACTCCCCGCCGGGGCGGTCGGCGAGGTGGACGACGAGGATCCCGTGGGCATGGCGGATCTCACCCGGCGATTCCTGGCGGGGGCCCTCCCCGGGCAGGAGCCGGCCCAGGGGTGGAGTCCCGTGCGGGGGATCCACGACCACCAGCTCCTGGACCAGTTCTGACCGCCCCATGCGCGCCGTGACCTTCTCCGTCTCCATCCCCGGCTTCCTCCTGGCCCGGGGGCTGGGGCGCTGGACCGACAGCGTCGTCCACGGAGCGCTCAGCGGTCTCCGGCTCCGGGAGGTGCCTGTCCCTCCCCTTCCCGGCCCCGACTGGGTGCGCCTGGATGTGGAGGCGTGCGGCGTCTGCGGGACCGACCTCGGGAACATCACCTTCTCTGCCTCCCCGGCCATGGAGCCCTTCGCCTCCTTCCCTGCCGTCCTGGGGCACGAGGTGGTGGGGGTGGTGTCCGCCCTGGGCGAGGAGGTGCAGGGGGTGGCGGTGGGGGACCGGGTGGTGGTGGACCCCATGCTCTCCTGTGCCGCACGGGGGTACCCCGGGGGCGACTGGTGCCCGTCGTGCACCGCCGGACTCCACTCCACCTGCGAGCGGGCCGGGGAGGAGGGCCCCCTCCAGATCGACGGCCGACCCCTCTCCCGGGGGATGATGATCGGCTACCACCGGGATCTTCCCGGAGGGTGGGGGGAGTCCATGGTGGTGCATCGGAGCCAGTGCATCCCGGTGGATCCGGCCCTCTCGGACAGGGCCGCAGTGCTGCTTGAACCCCTGGCGGTGGCACTCCACGCGGTACTCCGGGGTGTTTCTGGGGGGGCCACCGGTCCCGTCCTGGTCATCGGGAGCGGTACCATCGCGCTGTCCACCGTCTGGGCCCTCCGCGCCACGGGCTTCCAGGGGGAGATCACGGCGCAGATGAAGCGGCCCCATGAGGCGGAGCTGGCCCGGGCGCTGGGGGCCACCACCGTGGTCACCCCCGGGGACGCCGCCCGGGAGGCAGTGGTCTCCACCGGGGCCACGGCGTACATGCCCCTGGTGGGCGAGGAGGTGTATGCCGGCGGGGGTTTTCCGCTGGTCATCGACTGCGTGGGGAACCAGGGTTCCCTCTCCCAGGCTCTCCGCTATGCGGCACCCCGGGGGCGGGTCGCGATGCTGGGGTGCTCCTCCGAGATCCCGAAACTGGATCTCACCTTCACCTGGGCCCGGGAGCTGGAGATCCGGGGTTTCCTGGGGTACGGGATGGAGGAGTGGAAGGGAGAGCGGATCCACACGATGGAGCTGGCCCAGCGCCTGGTGCTGGAGTCGGGGGCGCCGGTGGAGCGGATGGTGACGCACACCTTCCCGCTGGCGGAATACCGGAAGGGGCTGGCTGCGGCGGGAAACCACCGGGCCAGCGGGGCCATCAAGGTGCTCCTGGAGCCTTGAGCGGGAAGTTTTGCCGGGCGGTTGTGCGTATACCTTTGAAGTGGTGGTCGACATCAGGGGATCCCGGCGGAGGATACCGGGGGGATCCCATTCCTGTCTGCTTGAACGACGGCGGTCCATGACGCCCTGGGTTACCCGGCTCCTCATTGCCAACGTGGCGGTCTACCTCCTGATTCCGGTGGGGTCGCCCCTCTGGTTCCGGCTGATGCTCATCCCGCAGGCGGTGGGAATGCAGCCCTGGGGGGTGATCACCTACATGTTCCTCCACGGCAGCTTCACACACCTCCTGTTCAACATGATCGGGCTCTTCTTCTTCGGGCCCCGCCTGGAGGCGCTGCTGGGAAGCAGGGACTTCCTCCGCCTCTACTTCCTGAGTGGACTGGGGGGGGCAATCTTCTCCTTCCTCTTCGCCTTCGGGGCCAGTGTCGTGGGGGCCTCCGGGGCGGTCTTCGGGATCCTCCTGGCCTTTGCCATGTTCTTCCCCCGGGAGCGGATCTACATCTGGGGTGTGCTCCCGGTGGAGGCCCGGTTCCTGGCCATCTTCCTGGCGGTCACCTCCCTCTTCAGCGGGATCACCGGGGCGGGGTCGGGAACGGCCCACTTCGCACACCTGGGGGGATTTGCCGGGGGCTGGCTCTTCCTCCGGTGGAGGAAGCGGAAGCGGGGTCCAAGGCCGGTGGAGAAGCCGAAGACTGCCGCGTTCACGCCAATACCGGGGGCCGCCGACTCCGAGGCCCGGAAGGCCTGGGAGGCGATCAAGCTGGACGAGCTCCACGAGTTGAACCGCTTCGAGGTGGAGAAGCTCCTGGGGAAGCTCCGGGAATCGGGGGTGCGGAGTCTCAGTCCCGATGAACGGGCCTTCCTGGACCGGATGGTGCGCCGCTAGCGTTCCCCTCAGGCCCCCCCTCCCGCACGCTCCACCCGGATCAGGACACATCGATGAGCCATCGCCACCCCTCCCGGCCACCCTCCCGTTTCCGGGGGCTGCTCCCGGTCCTCTCCGCAGCGCTGCTCCTGGTGGGGCCGCCGGCGTGTTCGGCCCAGAACACCCTTGTGCCGCCGGGGTCGGACCACTATGCCCCGGGCCCCATCCCGGACCGGATCGTGCTGACCTTTGCCGGGGACCCCGCCACCTCCCTGGCGGTGTCCTGGCGCACCGACGAATCGGTGCCGGACGCCGTGGCGGAGATCTCCGTGGCCCACGACACCCCGGGGCTCCACCTCACCGCCTGGCAGGTCCCTGCCCGCACCATCCCGCTGGAGCGGGAGAACGGACTGGCCCACCATCACCAGGTGGTGTTCACCGGGCTGGAACCCAACACCCTCTATGCCTACCGGGTGCAGGGGGGAGGCACCTGGAGTGAGTGGTTCCAGGTCCGGACCGCCTCGGCGGAGCCGGAGCCCTTCTCCTTCCTCTACTTCGGGGATGCCCAGAATGCGGTGAAGTCCCACTGGTCCCGGACCATCCGGCAGGCCTTCTCGGATCTCCCCTCCGCCCGCTTCATGCTCCACGCCGGGGACCTGGTGAACCAGGGCTCCACCGGGGTCTGGGACGACGAGTGGGGGGAGTGGTTCGACGCCGGGGGGTGGCTGAACGGGATGCTCCCCAGCATCGCCGCTCCGGGGAACCATGAGTACGTGGTCCTCCAGATCGGATCTCCCCGGGTGCTGAGTCCCGCCTGGAATACCCACTTCTCCATGCCCCGCAACGGACCCGCCGGCTTCGAGGGGACGGTCTACCATGTGGACTACCAGGGGGTGCGCTTCATCGCCCTGGACTCCTACGCTGCGCTGGAGAACGAGGGGGCGGCGGAGGCTCAGGCCCGCTGGGTGGAGCCCCTCCTCCGGGACAATCCCAACCGCTGGACCATCATCACCTACCACCACCCCATGTTCTCCGTCTCCCAGGGGCGGGACAATCCGCTCCTCAGGGCGCAGTGGAAGCCCCTCTTCGACCGGTACGGGGTGGACCTGGTCCTGCAGGGCCACGATCACGTCTACGGCCGGCGGCATGAGAATGTGGCCGAGGGGGCCCAGACCTTCGAGGGGGATGCCGGGACCATGTACGTGGTGTCGGTGTCGGGACCGAAGATGTACTACGTCTCCGACGCCGCCGAGCAGACCATGACCCGGACGGCGGAGGATACCCAGCTCTATCAGCTCATCCACCTGGCCGGCGATACCCTGCGCTTCGAGTCCAGGACGGTGACGGGGGAGCTCTACGACGCCTTCGACCTGGTGAAGGGGGAGGAGGGGCGGAACCGGCTGGTGGACAGGTCCCAGGGGCTCATGGAGGAGCGGCGCTGTGGCCGCCCGGAGATCCCCGGCTACCGGGACGACCGCTGCTGGGAAGGGACGGATCTGATCCGTCCCCGGGGAGGGGGCTGACCGCACGCCCGGACCCCTGATCCGGGCGGAAAGGGGGCTCAGATTGCTCCCCCGGGCGTCCGATACTGGAAGAGGACGAGTCATACCGTACCTCTTCCCGGAGCCCAACACGCATGTGGAGCGGGCATCACGATCCGATGCTGGCGGCGCTGTCCATCATCATCGCCCTCGTAGCCGCCTATGCGGCCCTGGACCTGGCAGGGCGCGTCACTGCGTCCAGGGGCCGGGCGCAGCACCTCTGGCTGACGGGCGGGGCCCTGGTCCTGGGGACCGGGATATGGTCCATGCACTACGTGGGGATGCTGGCCCTGAAGCACCCCGTCCAGGTGCTCTACAGCGTCCCCCTGGTGGTGCTCTCCTTCCTGGCCGCCGTCATCTCCTCCGGGCTGGCCCTCTTCCTGGCGAGCCGTTCGTACCTGGATGCCAGGAGCGCCATTCCCGGCGGGGTGGTCATGGGGCTGGGGATCGCCGGAATGCACTACATCGGAATGGCCGCGCTGCGGATGGATTCCGTGGTGACCTACCATCCCATGCGGGTGGTCCTCTCGGTGGCGCTGGCCATCGGAGCCTCGCTGATGGGGCTCTGGCTGGCCTTCCACCTCCGGGGTAGCTCCCCCTCCCGCTGGAGCTGGGCCAAGGTACAGGGTGCCGCCCTCCTGGGCTTCGCCATTCCCGCGATGCACTACGTGGGGATCTGGGCTGCGGAGTTCACCCCCTACCCGGGAGCCGTGGGGACCTACTCAGGGGTGGACCTCACCACCCTGGCGGTGGTGGCAGTGGCAGGACCCGCCCTCACCCTCCTCCTGGCCGCCATCGGCACCGCCATGGTGGATGACCGGCTCTCCCGGGGGAAGGACGATCTCAGGCGCACCAACCGCCGGCTCCGGGGGGAGATCGAGGACCGGATCCAGGCCCAGGAGGAGCTGGCCCGGGTGGCCTCCATCCCCTCCATGAGCCCCATCCCGGTGATGGAGATCCGGGATGGCGCACTGTCCTTCATCAACGAGGCGGCCTTCGAGCACTTCCCCGATCTGGAGGAGCTGGGGGTGGAGCACCCCACGCTGCAGGGGATCGTGGAGGGGGACCAGGAAGGTCCCTGGGCCGGTGACCTGGTCCGGGAGGTGGAGTACGGGTCCCGCCTCCACGAGCAGTGGGTCCGGAGAGTGGGGGAGCGGATCCTCATCTACTGCATCGATGTGACCGATCGCCGGGAGGCGGCGGCCCTGCTGCAGGCGGGGAAGGAGGCGGCGGAGGCGGCCAATCGCACCAAGAGCGAGTTCCTGGCCAACATGAGCCACGAGATCCGGACCCCCATGAACGGGATCATCGGGATGACGGAGCTCCTCCTCCAGACCGAGGTCACCTGGGAGCAGAAGGACTATCTGCGCCTCATCGACGCCTCGGCGGATGCCCTCCTGGGTGTGGTGAACGAGGTGCTGGACTTCTCCCGGATCGAGGCGGGGCGGGTGGAGTTGGAGCCGGTGGGCTTCTCCCTGCGGCCCATGCTGACCTCCGCCCTGGACCCCCTGGGGATCCGGGCCCGGGAGCGGGGACTGGAGCTGGTGGTGGAGGTGGCTCCCGAGATCCCCGACGCCCTGGTTGGGGATGCGGGGCGCCTGCGGCAGGTCCTCCTGAACCTCGTGGGGAATGCCCTCAAGTTCACCGAGAAGGGGGGGGTCCGGGTGGTGGTGGAATCCCGTCCGGCCCCCGGGGACAACGTGGGGCTCCGCTTCTCGGTGCAGGACACGGGGATCGGGATCCCCCGGGACAAGCACGGCATGATCTTCGAGCCCTTCACCCAGGCCGACAACTCCACCACCCGGCGCTACGGCGGGACCGGCCTGGGGCTCACCATCGCCTCTCGCCTGGTGGCGATCCTGGGGGGAACCCTGGCCGTGGAGAGTGAGCCCGGGGAGGGGAGCACGTTCCACTTCGCGATCACGGTGGCCCCGGAGCGGAGGACCCGGAACCGGGAGCGGGAGCCCATGCTTCCGGAGCAGCTCCGGGGGAAGCGGATCCTGGTGGTGGACGACCACTCCACCGACCGCCACCTCCTGGAGGAGGTGCTCCTGAAGTGGGAGATGAGACCCACCGTCTGCGCAACCGGGGAGGAGGGAATGGCGCTGATCCAGCAGGCGCTGGCGGTGGGGGACCCCTTCCCCATGGTGATCCTGGATGCCCGGATGCCGGGGATGGACGGCTTCGACCTGGCCCGCCGCCTCCGGGAGGGGGACCCCACGGGGAGCCGCACCGTGCTCATGGTCTCCTCCCGGCTGGACGGCCCCTCACGGCGGGAGCTCCGGGACCTTGGGATCCGCCGCTACCTGAGCAAGCCGGTGAAGCAGTCGGAACTCCTGTCCGCCCTCCTGGGGGAGGAACCGGAGGTCACCGGGAAGGTTCGCAGCGTGGCCGGCACCCCACCGGAGGCTGCGGTGACCCGGCAGGCCGTGCGCTCCCTGAAGATCCTCCTGGCGGAGGACAACCCGGTGAACCAGCACCTGGCGCTGACCCTCCTGAACAAGTGGGGGCACCAGGTGGTGGTGGCAGGAACCGGTCGGGAGGCGGTGACGGCGCTGCGGAGTTCGGCCTTCGACCTGGTCCTCATGGACCTCCAGATGCCCGAGATGGGGGGGATCGAAGCCACGAAGATCATCCGGGAGGGGGAGAGGGCCACGGGTCAGCACATCCCCATCGTGGCCATGACCGCCCACGCGATGAAGGGGGACAAGGAGCGGTGCCTGGCCGCCGGGATGGACCACTATCTGGCGAAGCCACTCCAGTTGGAGGAGTTCTTCGACGTGGTGGAGATGAGCACGGTGCAGAAGGTGTAGCCTGGTGGACTGAAGCTCGGCTTCATCCGGGGAGCCCCATCGGGGTCGGCCCCCGGGGAAAGGGGTTGCCCGGGCCCGGGGCGATGACGGAGGTTGGAGTCTGAGGGATCTCGTAGCGCCCTTCTTTCCAGCCGTGCCCCTTGAGGTCCACCATGCCCTGTTCCCGCCTTCTCATCGGCGCCATCCTCCCGATCCTCCTGGTGGTGGGGGCGACGCCGGGCTCCCGTCCGGAGGGGGCCTCCACCCCGGTTCCTGCCCCGACCCTGCCCCCGGTTCCTGCCTCCGCCTTCCTTCCCCCTGCCCCGCTGGACGACGGCGTGACGGCCTTCGTCGGGGTGCATGTCCTTCCCATGGACGAGGAGCGGATCCTCCGGGACCACACCGTCGTGGTTCGTCAGGGGCGGATCGTGGAGGTGGGTCCCCGGAGCCAGGTGGAGCCCCCCGCCGGGGCCATCCTGGTGGAGGGGGAGGGGCGCTTCCTGATGCCCGGCCTGGCCGAGATGCACGGGCACACCCCGGGGGGGGAGATGGAGGAGCCCGTGATGTTCCTCTACGTGGCCAACGGGATCACAACGGTGCGGGGAATGCTGGGGAACCAGAGCCACCTGGACCTCCGGAGGCGGGCGAACACCGGGGAGTTGCTGGCCCCCACCCTCTACCTGGCCGGTCCCTCCTTCAGCGGCGGCACCATCCAGTCCGCCCCCCAGGCGGACCAGCGGGCCCGGGAGCAGGCGGCGGCGGGGTGGGACCTCATCAAGGTGCACCCCGGACTCACCCGGGAGCAGTACGACGCCATGGCCATGGCCGCCCATGACGCAGGGATCCGCTTCGCCGGCCACGTCCCGGCGGATGTGGGTCTTCGCCATGCCATCGAGATGGGACAGGAGACCTTCGACCATCTGGACGGCTACATCGAGTTCCTGGACGCCTTCGAGGAGCCGGTGGACCGGGCCCGGCTGGACGAGGCGGTCCGGATGACCCGGGAGGCCCGGGCCTGGGTCGTCCCCACCATGGTGCTCTGGGAGGTGGGGATCATCGGGCTGGGGGATGCCGACGAGATGGCCGCCTGGCCGGAGATGCGCTACTGGCCCCGGGAGAACATGCCCATGGTGACGGAGGGTGTGGAGGGGTGGGCGGGGCGGCAGCGGAATGCGGCGCGGAATGCCGCCCAGGACCCGGCCAGGGCCCAGCAGTGGGCCGCGAACCGCAACACCGTCCTGAAGGCGCTGGCCGACGGGGGTGCCGGGGTGCTGATGGGAACCGACTCACCCCAGATCTTCAGCGTTCCCGGCTTCTCCCTCCACCGGGAGATGCAGGCGATGGTGGACGCCGGGATGACCCCCTGGCAGATCCTCGTGTCGGGAACACGGAATGTCGGTGAGTATTTCCAGGGGAAGGACACCTTCGGGACGGTGGCGGTGGGGCGGAGAGCGGATCTCCTCCTCCTGAACCGGAACCCCCTGGAGGATGTGGCCCACGTGGCGGACCGGGCGGGGGTGATGGTGCGGGGGCGGTGGCTCCCGGAGCTGGAGATCCAGGCGGGGCTGCAGGAACTGGCGCAGCGCCTCGGGAACTGAACCTTCGCAAGGGGTTCCCCCCACCAGGCCCGTGGGGGCCCGGCGGGGGGGCTTGCCTCCTCAGCGGGCGCGACCGCTCATCAGGTCCGCCATGGTGATCTCCCGGTAGCCCTCCGGGATCTCGAAGACCGAGGCGTCGATGGCACCCCGGTCCACCCGCACCAGCTCCTCCACACTCCGGAGCAGGGTGCTCTGGGAGGGGGCGGCAGGCGCCTCCTCCGCAGGGGGGGGCGGCTCCTCGCGGTTCCGGCGGCCCAGCAGGCCACCCCCCAGGCGTCCCAGGGCCCCCCGGGCGGCGCTGGCTGCAGCACCCCGGGCGGCCTCTCCGGCGGCGGCCCCGGCCACGGCACCCATGGAGCGACCCAGCTCGCCGGTGAGGTCCGTCACGGCCCGCTCCTTGTCGAAGGTGGCCCCCGGGGGCACCAGCACCATCAGGGTGATGGTGCGCACCGCCGTCCCCTGCATCTCCTCCATGGCCTGCTGGTTCTGCTCGATCATGACCTGGAGCTGGGGGTTCATGGCGAAGACGGGGGTCATCCCCTCTTCGAGGTCCATGGACTCCATGATCTCCTCGCCGAAGGCCTGCCAGACCCGCTGCTGCTCCTCCCCCCCCGGGACCTCGGCGCTCATCCAGAGGTCGGAGAAGGCCACGGTGCTCCCCATGAACATGGGATTGCCCCCCTCCTCCTGGACGTCGAAGTCCGCCGTGACGGTGAGGTACCACTCCTCGGCATCCAGGCCGGCCACGGACTCCCGGCGTCCGGTGCGCTCCGTCTCCACACGGGCCTCAACCGTCACCTGTGGGTCTCCGGCAGAGCGGGTGGGAGCCTCGGGCTGGGCGGCCTGGATGGAGTCCATGGCGGCCTCCATCCGCGCCCGGGCCTCCTCCCCCATCTCCCGCATGGTCTCCGGGGTCATGATGATGTAGGTCCGCTCCTCGTGATCCACCTGCACGAATCGACGGGCCTCCGCATCCACGATGAGGGAGGAGTCGTCGCCATCGTCCGTCCGGAGCCTCAGGCCACTGATCCGTGTGATGGTGCGGGAGGGAGCGCTGAGATCCCCCATCCCCGGCATCATGCTCATCATCTGACCCATCATCCCGCCGAACTCCATGCGGGTCTGATACTCCAGGGTCAGATCCTGTCCCACCAGCGACGCCGGGAGGGCGGGGAGAAGCACCACCGCAGCGGCGATGATGCAGCGTCGCAGCGTGGGGGCGACGATTGGGGAACGCATGACAGGCTCCTTGCGGAGGTGGGGGGACCCGGGCCGCAGAGGGTTGCCGGGGACAGATCTACGCGGGCCCGGGGAGGATTGTTCACCTCCCCGCCCTTCCCGGGCCCCAGGGATCAGAGTCCGGGGATACTCCGGGAGGGGGTGGAGACCAGCCTCCAGGCCATCAACCCCATGGCCAGCAGCATGAACGGGACCAGAAAAACCCAGATCCACCAGAAGGGATTCCGCCCCCCGTCATCCTCCGGGGGATCCCCCAGACCGTAGAGGGCGGCGAGGCGGCGGGCCTCCGCATCCTCCCCCGGGTCGGCAGAGGAAGGTACCCCCCTCTCCATCCGGGCCATGGGGTCGGAATCGCCGGGATCGCGAGCCCCTGCGTGGGATTCCCTCGGGTCGAGGGACCCGGGATCCTCGAACTCCCCGGAACCCCGGGTCCACTCCGGTCCGGGGATCATCGGGGATCCGGACGGCGCCACCGCACCGGGGGAGCGGGCTCGGGTTGGAGCTCCACGGCCTCCGTCTCCAGAAGCCGCAACGCCTCCTGGACGGCGGCCTCCAACTGGGGATCCCGTCCGGCGATGACCTCCGCCGGGGTCTGGCGCACCTCGATGTCCGGAGCCACTCCAACCGCCTCGATGGCCCAGTTCCCGTCCACATCGTAGAAGCCGCCCCGGGGAGCCACCATCCGCCCCCCATCCACGAAGGGGGGGGTGTCCCAGGTCCCCACCAGCCCGCCCCAGGTCCGGGTGCCGATGAGGGGGCCCACCTCCTGCCGCTTGAAGAGGTAGGGCATCAGGTCCCCTCCCGAGCCCGCCCGCTCGTTGATGATCATCACCTTGGGGCCCCAGAGCCCCGCCATGGGAACGGTGAAGGGGCGCCGGTCTCCTGCACGGGAGTTGAAGTAGCCGTGGAGGTCCCGGGCCAGGACGTCGACGATGTAGTCCGCCGCCGAGCCGCCGCCGTTGTTCCGCTCGTCGATGACGGCTCCCTGCTTGTGCTGCTGGGCGAAGTAGTAGCGGTTGAAGTAGGTGTACCCCCCCTGGCCCGTGTTGGGCACATATACATAGGCCAGTCGCCCTCCGGACAGCTCGTCCACCACCCTTCGGTTGTCCTCCACCCAGGCCCGCTGCCGCAGCGCTCCCTCATTGGCCAGCGGCACCACAGTGACGGTGCGGGCCCCCTCCAGGGCGGGGCGGTCGTTGACCTGGATCACCGTCTGCCGGTTCGCCGTCCCCTGGAAGAAGGCGTGGAGGTTCTCCGGGGCCACCACCTCCACACCGTCCACCGCCAGGAGGTAGTCCCCCTCCCGCACATCGATTCCCGGGGCGGAGAGGGGGGAGCGGAGCTCGGGATTCCAGTTCTCCCCGTCGTAGATCCGGGTGATGCGGTACCGACCGTTCTCGATGGCGAAGTCCGCCCCCAGCAGCCCCCCGGGGACGCTGGGGACATCGGGGAAGTCGCCGCCGCTGGTGTACGAATGCCCCACAGCCACCTCACCCCCCAGGATGTCGATGACGTAGTTCATGTCGCTCCGGTGCCGGACATGCTCCACCCAGGGGCGGTACCACTCGAACACCTCGTCCCAGGGCGCCCCATGGACGTTGTCCACGTACAGGAAGTCCCGCTGGTAGCGCCACCCCTCCCGGTAGATCTGTCGCCACTCGTCCCGGGGATCCACCATGATCCGGAGGTTCCCCAGGGCCAGCCGGCCATCCCCCATGGAGGGCGGGGGGCGCTCCGTGTCCACGATGCCCCAGGTGGTGCCGCTCCGGTACAGGAGCTTCTTCCGGTCGTGGGAGGTGGTGGCCACCAGCACCGGGCTCAGGAAGCGGGTGCTCTCCCGGTCCGCCAGGCTGTACCGGTGCAGGGTGGCTCCCCCCTGCTGCCCCGGGACCTGCTCCAGGTAGAGAACGTGCCCTGCGGGAGACGGCACCAGCCCCGTGTAGTCCCTGAGGGGGACGTCCAGCGCCAGGATCCGCTGGTCCATCCCCTGGAAGTCGATCCGCACCGTGGGGGTGGAGGTGGTATCGTTGCCGCTGCCGGAGCGGGCACCGCCCTGGCCCCCGCCCTCCCCTGATCCGGCCCCCTCCTCCTCATCACTCCGGGGAAGGAGGGGCGAGGGCTCGTCGTCGGCCAGCACCGCCAGGTAGATGCCCCGGGTCACCGGCCGCTCGTAGGAGCTCATGTCCAGCCAGCCGGTGTTCAGCCCGTAGTCGGTGGAGGCCAGGAACCAGAGGTACTTCCCAGAGGCGTCCCACATGGGGTCGATGGCGTCGGACATGCCGTCGGTGAACTGACGGCTCTCCCCGGACTGTGTGTCATGAACGAAGATCGCCCGGAGCTGGTTGTCCAGCCGCCGGGAATAGGCGATCCACCGGGAGTCCGGGGACCACACCGGGTTCATGGTCCGCTCCGGATGGGCGAACCGGTCCGTGTCCACCACGGTGGCGGCTCCACTGGCCACATCCACCATCCAGATGCGGTAGTGGGTGTCGGTGAAGGCGATCCGCCGGGAGTCCGGGGACCAGGTGGGACGGAAGTAGAAGGAGGGCTCCGGGAGCTCGATCCTCCGGGGCTCCGTGAGGCCGTCCTGGCCCCCGATCATCAGCCCGTACTCCCCTCCCTCATCCGAGAACCAGGCGATCTGCCGACCGTCGGGGGCCCAGGCCGGGGCCCGCTCCGCCGTGCTGGAGGAGCCGGTGAGGTTCCGCCAGTCCCCTTCCTCGGCGGGGACCGTCAGGATCTCGCCGCGGTGCTCGAAGAGGGCCCGCACCCCGGTGGGGGAGAGGGAGGGGTTCAGCAGCCCCTGGGCCGGAACCTCCACCATGCGGGGACGGGCCTGGTTCATGTCCCCCCGGACGTGGATCTCCAGCTGCCGGGAGCTTCCGGTGCCGGGGTCCATCCGGTGCAGCCAACCCCCCTGCTCGTAGACCACCACTCCCCCGCCGGCGTCCAGCGACTTCACGTCGAAGTCGGAGTGGAAGGTCCGCTGCACCAGCTCCCCGGAGTCCGGGTTCCAGGACCAGACGTTGTTGGCCCAGTCCCGCTCCGACAGGAAGAAGACCTCGTTGCCCACCCAGACGGGGTCGGTGTGCCGCTCATCCTCCCGGGGGGTGGTGCGGAGCGAGAAGTCCTCCATGTCCACCACCGAGATGGGCTGGGCCTGCCCACCCCGGTAGTTCCGCCACTCCGGATCCCAGAAGGAGATCTCCTGGTAGGCCATGTGGCTCCCGTCGGGGGAGAGTTCCCCCACATGCCCCTGGGGGAGTGGGAGGGGCTCCGGCATCCCTCCCGTGGTGGCCACCGTCCAGAAGCGGGAGATCCGGGTGGGGACGCCGTCCCGTCCCGACCGGAAGAGGACCCTCGATCCGTCGGGCGTCCACCCCGACACCACGTCGGGCCCCGGGTGCCAGGTGAGGCGTCGGGGCTCCCCCCCCTCCACCGGAACGACGAAGACGTCGGTGTTCCCGTCGTACTGGCCGCTGAACGCCACCCATCGACCGTCGGGAGAGAAGTGGGGCGCCTGCTCGCCTCCCACGTGGGTGGTGAGGCGCACGGCATCGCCCCCCTCCCGGTCCACCCTCCAGAGGTCGTTGGCATGGACGAAGACGATGTGCTCCTGGCTCACCGTGGGCTCCCGGAGGAGGCGGGTGCCCTGGGCTTCGGCCACTCCGGGGAGGAGGGCGAACAGGGTCAGGAGGAGGATGCCGGGGACGGACGCGGGGGCGGGGACGTTGGACTTCATGCGCAGGCGCTCGCAAAGGCGGGGAGGAGGACCCTGGGGGTGAGTGGGGTCCACAAGGGGCGCAACCCTCCCCCAAAGCTGCCGGGAAAGGGTCCTGTGGAAAAGGGTGTCGGTGCGAAGGGGGGGTCGGCGCCCGGGGGTCAGTCGGCCCCGGAGAGGCTGCCCCGGACGGCGTCGGCGGCCAGGAGCGCGCACCGGATGCGGACGGGGAACTTCTGCACCCCCTCCAGCGCCCGGAGATCTCCCAGCGAGCGGTCCCGGGCGGCGCCGGCATCCCCCTTGAGCAGATCCGTGAAGCGGTCCGCAAGCGCCAGCGCCTCCTCCGGCGTCTTCCCCTTGAGGAGCCCGGTGAACATGGAGATGGAGGCCTGGGAGATGGAGCACCCCTGTCCGGAGAAGCGGGCGTCCACGATCTGCCCGTCCGCCACGTGGAGCGTCAGTCGTACCTCATCGCCGCAGGTGGGGTTGTGGACATGGGCGCTGTGGGTGGGGAGGTCCAGCTCCCCCCGGTTCCGGGGGTTCCGGTAGTGCTCCAGGATGAGCTGCTGATAGAGGGAGCCCAGGTTCACGGCCCCTCCCCTGGATCCGCCGCCCGTACCTCCCTCGCTCCCGGTCATCCGAAGATCGCCTGCACCGAATGGACCGCCTCGATGAGCCGGTCCACCTCTTCCGGGGTGTTGTACAGGTAGAAGGAGGCCCGGGCGGTGGCGGGGACGCCGTACCGCTTCATCACCAACTGGGCGCAGTGGTGTCCCGCCCGGATGGCCACCCCTTCCGCATCCAGGATGGTGGAGATGTCGTGGGGGTGGGCGCACTCCATGGTGAAGGGGACCACGCTGCAGCGCCGGGCGGGATCCGAGGGCCCGAAGACCTTCACCCCGGGGATGGACTGGAGCCCGGCCACGGCTGCCTCCACAAGCGCCGCCTCATGGCGGAGCGCCCCCTCCCGGTCCACCCCCATGAGGTACTCCGCCGCAGCCGCCATCCCGATGGCCCCGGCGATGTTGGGGGTACCGGCTTCGAAGCGGTGGGGGACACCGGCCCAGCTGCTCCCCTCCTTCGACACCAGGGAGATCATCTCCCCTCCCCCCTGCCAGGGATCCATCTCCTCCAGCAGCGAGCGGCGGGCCCAGAGCGCCCCGATCCCGGTGGGTCCGCACATCTTGTGTGCTGAACACGCATAGACGTCGCACCCCAGCGCCTGCACATCCACCGGGAGGTGTGCCGCCCCCTGGGCCCCGTCCACCACGAAGAGGGCGCCGGCGGCCTTCACCTGCCGGGCGATCTCCTGGATGGGGTTCAGGGTCCCCAGGGCGTTGGAGATGTGGTTCAGCGCCACCACCCGGGTCCGCTCCGTCAGCAGCTCCGGGAGGAGGTCCAGGCGGAGCTCCCCCTGGTCGTCCAGCTCCAGGTAGCGGACGGTGGCCCCGGTGCGGGCGGCCAGCATCTGCCAGGGGACCAGGTTGGAGTGGTGCTCCATCTCCGACAGGAGGATCTCGTCCCCCTTCCCCACATTCCGGTTCCCCCACGCCGAGGCGATGAGGTTGATCCCCTCGGTGGTACCCCGGGTCCAGATGACCTCCGACGGCTCGGCCGCTCCCAGGAAGCGGGCCATGGTGGCCCGGGCCGCCTCGAAGGCATCGGTGGCCCGCCGGGAGAGCTCATGGATCCCCCGGTGGACGTTGGCGTTGTCGTTCCGGTAGTAGTGGACGATGGCGTCCAGCACCACCTCGGGCTTCTGGGTGGTGGCGGCGTTGTCCAGGTACACCAGGGAGCGCCCGTTCACCTCCTGCCGGAGGGCGGGGAAGTGGGCCCGGGAGGACTCCACCTCGAAGGGGGAGAGTGCGGTGGCCGGGCTCATGGAAGCTGCACGTGGATGGCGTCGTCCCGGATCTCCACCGGGTACACCGGGACTCCCCGGACGGCGGGGAACCGCTTCGCCTTCCCCGTGCAGACATCGAACTGCGCCCCATGGTGCACGCACTCCAGGGTGGTCCCCTGCAGCTCTCCGTCGTGGAGGGGGAAGTCGGCGTGGGAACAGCGGTCCCGGAGGGCGTAGACCGCTCCCTCCACCCTGGCCAGCACCAACCGCTCTCCCCCTGCCTCCACACCCAGCAACGCCCCCTCGGCCAACTCCGCCTCGGCGGCCACCCGATGCCACTCAGCCATGGTGCGCCAGCTTCTCCTCGATCACCCGGGTGACCTTGGTGGCCACTCCCCCCAGGGGGAGCCGCCCCAGGACCTCACCCAGGAAGCCCAGCACCACCAGTCGCTCTGCCTGGATCCGGCTGAGCCCCCGACTCATCAGGTAGAAGAGCGCCTCCGCATCCAGCTGCCCCACGGTGGCGCCGTGGGAGCACTTCACGTCGTCCGCCTCGATCTCCAGGTTCGGAAGGGAGTCGGAGCGCGCCTCGTCGGAGAGGAGGAGATTCCGGTTGGTCTGGTAGGCGTCGGTGCGCTGCGCCCCCTTGTGCACCCGGATGATCCCCCGGAACACCGTCCGGGAGGTGCCGTCCAGCGCCCCCTTGTAGAGGAGGTCGCTGTTGGTGTTCGGCGAGATGTGATCCTGCCGGGTGTTGTGGTCGAAGTGCTGGTCGCCGTCGGCAAAGTAGAGACCCAGCATGTCGGAGTTGGCTCCGGGCCCCAGGAGCTGGGCGCTGAGGTCCACCCGGGCCACCGAGGCCCCCAGGGTGACGTTCAGCGTGTCCAGGGTGGAATCCCGGTAGGCCAGGGTCCGCTGCGCCGACTGCTGGAACGCCTTCTTCCCCAGCCGCTGCACCGACACGTACTGCACCTGGGCGCCGTCCCGGGCGATGACCTCCACACCGGACGAGGTCAGGGTCTGGGCCTTCAGGTCGTCGGAGAGGAGCTCATCCACGTACGAGACCCGGCTGTGGGGCTCCGCCACGATGAGGGTCCGGTTGAACACCGCTGCCCCCGAGCGGGAGATCCACCGGGTGACCCGGATGGGGAGCTCCAGGTGCACGCCCTTCGGGACGTGGAGGAAGATCCCGTCGGTCCAGAGGGCGGCGTTCAGCGCCGGGAACTTCCCCTCCTCGGGGGGGAGGGCCTCCACCGCCAGGTGCTTCCGCACCAGCTCCCCATGCTCCTCCACCGCCCGGTGGAGCGACATGAGGATCACCCCCTGCCGGGCCAGCTCCTCCTCCAGGTCGGCCCGCACCACCTGACCATCCACCAGCACCAGGTGACCGGAGGCCGCCTCGTCCTCGTCCATGGCCTCCTGGAGGCGGATGGGGAGGGTCTCCTTCAGCTCGTCCAGATCCACCCCGCCGTCCCCCTGCAGGGTGAGGGAGTCCAGCTTGAGCACCCGGGAGAGGTCGGTGTAGCGCCACTCCTCCAGACGGGTGGTGGGCATGGGCGTCCTCTCGTACACGGACCAGGCATGGGCGCGGCGCTCCCTGAGCCACTGGGGCTCGCCGGCTCCCTGGGCCTCCACGGCCTCCCGGTTCAGCGCCTGGGTGACCCCTTCCACAATGCCGTCCAACGGCATCTCCACAGCGACCCCTTCCGTCATCCGACCGACCCCTCCATCTCCAGCTCGATGAGCCGGTTCAGTTCAACGGCGTACTCCAGGGGGAGCTCCTTGGCGATGGGCTCGATGAAGCCCCGGACGATGAGGGCCATGGCCTCCTCCTCCGACATGCCCCGGCTCATCAGGTAGAAGAGCTGCTCCTCCCCCACCTTCGACACCGACGCCTCGTGGCCGACGTTGGCGTCCTTCTCCTCGATCTCGATGTACGGGTACGTGTCCGTACGGGAGGTGTCGTTGATGAGGAGGGCGTCGCACTCCACGTTGGAGCGGGCGTGATGAGCCCCCTCATACACCTTGGCCAGCCCCCGGTAGGTGGACCGCCCGGTCCCCTTGGAGATGGACTTGGAGATGATGGTGGAGGTGGTGTGGGGGGCGGCGTGCACCACCTTCCCCCCCGTGTCCTGGTGCTGCCCGTCACCGGCGTAGGCGATGGACAGGATGGAGCCGTGGGCCCCCTCCCCGATGAGGTAGCAGGACGGGTACTTCATGGTGAGCTTGGAGCCCAGGTTGCCGTCCAGCCACTCCATGGTGGCGTGCTCGTGCACCTGGGCCCGCTGGGTCACCAGGTTGTACATGTTGCTGGACCAGTTCTGGATGGTGGTGTAGCGGAACCGGGCGTTGGGGCGTACCACGATCTCGATGACCCCCGAGTGGAAGGACTCGGTGGTGTAGACCGGAGCCGTGCACCCCTCGATGTAGTGGGCCTGGGACCCCTCATCGGCGATGATGAGGGTCCGCTCGAACTGCCCCATCTTCTCCTGGTTCACCCGGAAATAGGCCTGGAGCGGGGTGGTGAGGTGGACCCCCTTCGGGATGTACACGAAGGAGCCCCCGGACCAGACCGCGCCGTTCATGGCGGCGAACTTGTTGTCCTGCGGCGGGATGACGGTGGAGAAGTACTCCCGGAAGAGCTCCGGATGGAGCTTCAGCCCGTTCTCGATGGACTCGAAGATCACCCCCTGGTCCTCCCACTCCTTCTTCAGCGAGTGGTACACCATCTCGGACTCGTACTGGGCCCCCACCCCGGCCAGGATCTTCTGCTCCGCCTCGGGGATCCCCAGCTTCTCGAAGGTCCGCTTGATGTCCGCCGGGACGTCGTCCCAGGAGTGCTCCATCTTGTCCTGGGGGCGGATGTAGTAGGTGATGTCGTCCAGCACCCGGTCCAGGTCGCTGAGGTCACCGCCCCACGTGGGCATGGGCTTGGAGTAGTAGATCTCCAGCGCCTTCAGGCGGAAGGCCAGCATCCACTCCGGCTCCTCCTTCATGGCCGAGATCTCCCGGACGATCCCCTCGTTCAGCCCCTTCTCGGTGCGGAAGACCGGGGCGTTCTCGTTGATGAAGTCGTACTTGTACTGATCGAGGCCAAGGCCTTCGACGAGATCATTGCGGGGCATCGTTCATCCTCCTCGGGCGGGTCGGGGGCCCCGTCCATCGACGGCGCCCCCGGAAGACCCGGCCATGCGGGCTTGATTCCACTGTGGTCCGGCCTCCGGACGTGGAGACCAGGAAACGACTGTCGTGCTGCGAGGCGTCTGCTCAGCCTTCCGAGGCCGCCGCGCCCTCCAGATAGGCCTCGTACCCCGCATCCTCCAGTTCCAGTGCCAGCTCCGGGCCCCCCGAGCGCACCACCTTCCCCCGGACCATGACATGCACATGGTCGGGCTGGATGTAGTTCAGGAGCCGCTGGTAGTGGGTGATGAGGAGGATGGTCATCTCCGGGTTCTGCTCCCGGAGGCGATTGACGCCGCTGGACACGATCCGGAGGGCGTCGATATCCAGCCCCGAGTCGGTCTCGTCCAGGAGGGCCAGCGTGGGGCGGAGGACCGCCATCTGCAGGATCTCGTTCCGCTTCTTCTCACCCCCGGAGAAGCCGTCGTTCACCGGGCGCTCCGCGAAGGAGGGGTCCACCTCCAGGAGCTCCATGGCCTCCATGAGCTGATCCTGGTAGTCGAAGAGGTCCAGCTCCTCGTCCTCCCCCATCCGGGCCTGGAGCGCCGTGCGGAGGAAGTTGGCGATGGAAACTCCGGGGATCTCCACCGGGTACTGGAACGCCAGGAACACCCCCTCCCGGGAGCGCTCGTCGGGCTCCATCTCCAGGAGATCCTTCCCCTGGAAGTGGACCTCACCCCCGGTGACCTCGTATCCGGGGTGACCGGCCAGGATCTTGGCCAGAGTGCTCTTCCCCGAGCCATTGGGGCCCATGATGGCGTGGATCTCTCCAGCCGTCAGGTCCAGGTCCACGCCACGGAGGATGTCCAGATCCTCGTCGGCGACCTTGGCGGTGAGGTTGCGGATCGACAGAATGGGGGAGTCGGCCATGCAGGGAAACCCGAGTTGTGGGGCTTGTTATCAAGAATGATTCCTACTTTCAGTAAGTTGCCCTCACCCCCCGGTCGGGTCAAGGCCGCGGTACCTGCGGCCAGCGGGGGTCCGTCCTGATGGCGGGACCCGTGACCGGCGACGGCGGGAATCACCGGGGGGGCCTGGGCCCGTGGGAGGGTCCCGGCGGCCTGCAGGTCCTGGGATCCCGCCCCTGGCTGGTGCTGGGAGGAGGGGGGCTGAAGGGGATGGGGCACGCAGGGGCATGGCAGGCGCTGGGTGAGGCGGGGTTCCGCCCGGAGGGGCTGGTGGGGACCAGCATCGGCGCTCTGGTGGCTGCTGCGCTGGCCGGGGGGATGTCCTGGGGGGAGCTGGCGCCCCGGGCGTTTGCCCTCCGGAAGGAGGACCTGGTACGGATCAACCGTCGGGTCCTCTGGGTGAACGGTCTCCGGGCCACCAGCGTGTTCCAGGCGGAGCCGCTCCGGAGCTACATCGAGGCCCTCCTCCCGAGGAAGGAGTGGGACGACCTGGAGCTTCCCCTCCAGATCAACGCCGTGGATCTGGCGTCAGGGGAGACCCACTGGTTCGGGGTGGGTGCCCGGACCGACGTGCCGCTGGTGGACGCGGTCTACGCCTCGTGCGCGCTTCCGGTGCTCTATCCGCCGGCGCAGCTGGGGGAGGGGTGGTTCGTGGATGGCGGAGCAGTGGACGCCCTCCCCCTGCAGCGGGCCGAGGAGCTGGGGGCCACCGGAATCCTGGCGCTGGACGCTGGCTCCGGAGTGGAGGTGGACGCCGGGGTCACCGTGGCCTCGGGGCTGGTGGGGATCCACTCCCGGATCTTCTCCATGGCGTCCGGTCGGCGGCGCAGGGAAGCCATCCAGTTGTGGCGGGGAATCCCCCTCCGGCTGGTGCGCCCCCGCCTGGAAGAGTACGGCTCCTTCGATTTCCACCACGCAGGATACTTCCTGGAGGAAGGGTACCGGTCCACCCGGGCGGCGCTGCACCGCTGGGGTGTCCCGGTGGATCCGGCGCCCGTGACCGGAGTCATGGTGAAGCCGCAGCTACCAGCGGCGGGCGGCCTCCAGGACCAGTCGGTCGATGGCGCCCCGCACCGTGCTGGAGGGGAGGCCGGAACCGTTGGTGAGGATGCTGAAGACCAGCGTCCTCCCCGAATCGGTCACCAGATATCCGGATAGTGTGGTCACGTTGGTGAGGGTTCCGGTCTTCGCATGGACCCGACCCCGGAGTTCCGGCAGGCGGCTCTCCAGCGTGGTATCCTCCTCGCCCGGCTCCGGAAGCGCGTCCCGGTAGAGGGGGGCCCACGGGGCCCGTGCGGCCCGCTCCAGCACCTGCACCATGGCCCTGGGGGTCACCAGGTTCTGCGCCGACATCCCCGACCCATCCCTCTGCTGCACGTCCAGGGAATCCACCCCCGCCGTACCCTGAAGCCACCCCCGCTCCAGCCGCATCCCCTCCCGCCAGTTTCCACCCGCTCCCAGCTCCGCCCCCAGCGTCCGGAGGAGCTGCTCGGTCATCCAGTTCTGGGACGGACCCAGGATGGCGTCCACCACCTCGTGGAGGGGGGGTGACACCCGGGTGGCCAGCGCCCGGAGGCCGGGACACCCCCGGCGGGGAGCGGGACCATTCACCGCACCCTGCGCCCCCCGGGGATCCGAGGGGGGAGCACAGGAGCGGAGGGCGGGATCAGCAGGGTCCCAGGCCACCCGGGCTCCCCCCTCGACCTGGATTCCCCGTGCTTCCAGCGCCGCCACCAGCCCCCGGGCCGACTCCGCCACCGCTTCCCGGACGGCGGCCCGGAAGACCCGGCGCTCCCCGGGGGCAACCCCTCCCACCAGCCGCACCCGGCCACTCTCCGGCAGGTGGACCAGTCGGAGGGACGGACCCCCTCCGGCCCGGGTGACCACCTGGTTCTCCACGAAGAGGCCGTCACCGGGGGGGTCCCAGGTGACGGCTGCCGTGTCTCCAGCCGCCTCTCCCCCCACCACCTCGAACTGAAGGAGCCCCAGGCCCACGGAGAACACCCCGCCGGAGGCCCCGGACACCCCCTCCAGGTCCTCCACCATCCAGCTTCCCGGAACGGCGGTGGAATCCCAGTTGGACGCATCCACCACAAGGGCTCCCTGGATGCTCCGGATCCCGGCTCCCTCCACCACGGCGGCCAGGGAATCCAGCGCCGCCCCCGCGGAGGGGTGGAAGGGGGGACCCAGGGTGGGATCCCCGCCCGCCAGGAGGACCAGATCCCCCGGGAGCGCCCCCGACCCGTCGGGGCGGCTCCCGGAGTGCAGGCTCACCTGCCACCGGAAGTCCGGCCCCAGGAGATCCATGGCGGCGGCGGTCACCGGCACCTTCCGGTTGGACGCCGGGATGAACCGACGGGAGGCATTCAGGGCATAGAGGACCGCGCCGGTCTCCAGGTCCACGAAGAGGATGCCCCACTGGACCCCGTCCATGGGGGGGGTGATGGGGATGGAGCGCAGCTCGTCCAGGGGAGGGGGTGCGGGGGGGGAGAGGGTGGTGGCGCCCGGGCCCCCGCACGCCAGGGTGAGGAGGGTCAGCAGGGCGATTCCACTCCCCCGGAGGGAGGCGGGTCTCACGACCGCTCCCCCCCGGCAAGCGCCGACAGGGGACGCCGCTGGAGGGATCTGCGGCGCCGGGGGCGGGGGGGATGGATCTCGTCCAGGAAGGCTTCCACCACGGCCTCGATTCCAAGAAAGGTGGACAGGTCGGAGGGGGTGAGCCCCGCCTGCTGACGCATGGCCCTCCGGAGGGCCGATGCGCTGGAGTACCCCAGGCGGAAGGCCACGGACTCCAGGGTGGCTCCATTCCCCCGCATCATCTCGGCGCAGCGCAGGAGTCGACCCCAGAGGAGCATCTTCGCCGCCGAGGGGAGCCCCCCCGCCCGGAGGCGGACATTCAGGGCCCTGGCACTCATACCCACCGCCTCGGAAAAGCGTGCCACCCCCGGCGAGTCCCGGGCGTGCTCCACGGCCCAGCGGAGGGCCGACACCCCCACCGGGTCCAGCCGGCCCCCGAGGCGGGTGATGACCCACCCTGCCAGGGCGGTGGCCAGGGCCCGGTCCACCACGTGTCGGATGAGGCCGGGGTCGTCGTCCCGTCCGGCCAGGACCACGCCGTCCACCCCCAGACGTCCCAGCAGGAAGAGTTCCAGCTCCCGCCCGTCGAAGTCGGTGTAGACCACCAGGGCCAGCCCCGGGTTCCCCAGCCGGATCTCCTCCAGGGGACGCAGGGCGTCCTGGTGGGAGCACCGCTCCAGGTCCAGGATGCAGCCGTCCACGCGGTGGGTGGACAGGAGCTCCCGGAGACGATCCCACCCGGGGGAGGCCAGCAGGACGTGTTCGTCTCCCAGCGCCTCCAGGAGGCGGGCCGTGCCCCTGGGGTCATGCTGCAGACAGGCGAGGACAGCCATTAGCCCCTCCCAGCGGAAGTCGCGGACCCCTCATGATGACGGGGTCGCATGACAGAGAGGCCGCTACACGGGTGTGATCGTTACCGCAGTTCCGTAACAGAGCATCTCTGCGGCACCCTTCATCACCTCGGTGGTCTGGAAGCGCACGGCAACCACTGCATTGGCTCCCAGCGATTCGGCCTCGTGCAGCATACGGTCTATGGCCTGTTCCCGCACCTCCGCCATCAACTTGGAATACTCCTCGATCTCGCCCCCCGCCAGGTTCCGGAGGCTGGCCAGGATGTCCCGGCCCAGGTGGCGGGACCGGATCGTGCTCCCCCGGACCAGTCCGTGGGTCTGCTCGATCCGGTAGCCGGGGACGTCGGGGGTCGTGGTGACGATCATCGCTGGATATCCCGGTAGGGGTCGGTCAACCACCGCTGATACTGCTCCCAGATCACACTTCCCAGGAGGAGGAGGATGCCGATTCCGATCCCCCCGGTGGCCACCTTCTCAAGGATCTCCCCGGGATAGGTGAAGTAGACCCACAAGCCGTACACCGCCCAGAGGACGGAACCCGCCACCAGCGCGATCCACCCCACCGGACGGGTGAGTTTTCGATTCACCACGTCCCAGGCGGAACGCCCGTTGGGGCGCACACTGAAGGAGAGCCCCAGCAGGTCCTCCTTCAGTGTCCGGAACACCATGAGGTCCCGCTGGAGCTCGGTGGAATCGGCCAGGGCACCCTCGATGCGGGCCCTCTCCTCACCGGACAGCTCTCCATCGAGGTAGCGCATCAGCTCCTCGTCGGAGACGCGCCCACTGGTCATCCGCTCATCCATCATTCCCGACTCCCAGTTCCTCAAGGGCCTCTTTCAGGGCCCGTCGAGCATGGAACAGCCGACTCGCCACGGTTCCCTCGGGGATCTCCAGAACGGTGGCGATCTCCCCGTAGCGGAGTCCCTCCAGCTCCTTCAGCACCAGGATCTCCCGATGCTCCGGCCCGATTCGCTCCAGTCCCCGCCACAGGACTTCCTTTGCGGCCGATCGCTGCCGATACCGCTCCGGGTCCGAGTTGGCATCCCGCTCCGCAGGCCGCCGCTCCAGGTCCTCGTCCAGCGTCTCCACCTTGAAGCGGGCCTGTCGGCTCCGGAGCATGTCCCGGCACTGGTTCCGCAGGATCTGGAAGAACCAGGGGCCGAAGGGCCTCCGCAGGTCGAAGCGGTCCAGCGAATTGAAGGCCTTCACGAATGCATTCTGCAGGGCATCCCAGGCATCCTCCCCGTTCCCCAGCATTCCCAGTGCGAGCCGCAGGCCGGGACGTTCGTAGGCCCGGACCAGTGGCTCGTAGAATCGGGCGTCTCCGCCCTTGCACTTTCGCAGCAGTTCCCTCTCGACCTCTGGGCTCAAAGCGTCTCCTTCCTGGTGTCTCCCCTTCTACGCACCACCCGGGGAGATCCTTCACCACCCACCGACGCCGGAATCATGCAGCGGCTCCGGAGGGACCCCGTCCCACCAGTTCCTCCAGGGCGGCGGCCAGTTCATCGATCTCCCACGGGGTGTTGTAGGCGTGGGGGGACACTCTGAGCGCCGTCTCGATTCCCCGGGCGTCGAAGTCCAGGACCGCAGAGACCCGGGTGAGGGCGGATGTGTTGATGCGCCGCTTCCGGAGCTCCGGCACCAGCGCCTCGGCGTTCCAGCCGTCCACGGCCAGGGTGACGATCCCTCCCAGCTCCGGGCCCCGATCCAGGACCTGGATTCCCTGGAGGGTGGCGAGGGTCTCCCGGGCGTACCGCGCCAGCCATCGGATCCGGTCCCGGAGCGCAGGAAGACCGCAGGCGGAGGCGTAGCGGGCCGCCGCACCCATTCCCAGCACCAGGCCATGGAAGAACTCCCAGTTCTCGAACCGCCGGGCGTCCGGTGCGGGCTGGTAGAGATCGGCGTCCACCCAGTCGGCCCCCCGGAGGTCCGGGAAGAGGGGCTCCCACCCGGCATCCAGGATCCGCGGTGACACGTAGAGGAACCCGGCCCCCCGGGGCCCCCTGAGGAACTTCCGGGCGGTGGCGGAGAGAAAATCGCAGCCGATCTCCTCCACATCCAGCGGCATCTGCCCCACCGACTGGCAGGCGTCCACCAGGTAGGGGATCCCCCGGCTCCGACACATCCGTCCCACCTCCGCCACCGGCTGCACCAACCCGGAGTTGGTGGGGATGTGGGTCACCGCCACCAGGCGGGGCCTGCGGCGGTGGATCAGCTCCTCCATGGCCGGAAGATCCAGTCCGCCCTCTTCCGCGTCAGGGGCCCGGACCAGCTCAACCCCCATCCTCCGGGCCAGGGAGAGGTACTGGATCTGGTTCGAGGCGTAGTCGTCCCGGGTGGTGAGGAGGACGTCCCCCGGCTTCCAGGGAACGGATGAGAGGGCCTGGGTGAAGGACTCGGTGGCGCTCCCGGTGAAGGCCACCGTTCCCGGCGCCGCCTCCAGCAGCACCTCCACCTCGGCATAGGCCTCGGCGATGGCCTCCTGACGGGCCGCCGCCGCCTCGTAGCCCCCGGTCTCCTCCTCCAGCCTCAGGTGCTCCCGCACCGCAGTCACCACCGGGATGGGCATGAGCGCTGCCCCGGCATTGTTCAGGTGGTTCCGGTGGGCACACCCCGGCGTTTCGCCCCGTAGGCGATCGATATCCAGGGGGGGGGTGGCGGACGGCTCGGTCATGGCAGGCAGCGGGCGGAGGGAGCGGAGACCCATCCGGGAACGGATCCGGCCCGCCGCCATTGGGGCGGGGGCCGGAGCGCGCGGACCTGCTCAAGATGGCGTCCGCGAAGGCGATCGTCACCACCCCCCGGGTGGAGCGCCGGGGGGGGTGCACCGTCCCGTGTCAGTTCTCCCGGTCGGAGGAGGAGGTGGCCCGTTCCTGCTTCGCCTCCTCCACCATCCGGGCCACATCGGCCAGGAGCTGCTTCGCGTCGTAGATGATTCCATCCTTGATCGTGTAGCGTACGCCACCCACCCGGACCACCTCGCCGCTCTCGTCCAGACGGAGCGTTCCGGTGCCGTAGAGCACCTTGAAATCCTGCACCGGGTTGTGGTCAAGGAGGATCATGTCCGCCAGCATCCCCGGCTCGATGGTGCCGAACTCCGGGGGTTGCCCGGTGGGGGCCGCCAGCGTCTGGGCGCCGTACATGGTGGCGGAGCGGATCACTTCCAGCGGGTGGAAGCCCGCCTCCTGGAAGAGCTCCAGCTCACGGATGTACCCGAAGCCGTAGAGCTTGTAGATGAAGCCCGAGTCGGAGCCGGTGGTCACCAGGCCGCCCCGGTTCTTGTATTCGTTGATGAACTGCATCCAGATCCGGAAGTTCTCCTTCCAGGCGATCTCGTCGGCGGTGGTCCAGGAGAACCAGTAGGAGCCGTGGCTTGTGCGGCTGGGGCGGAAGAAGTCGTGGAGGGTGGGGAGGGTGTACATGTCGTGCCACTCCGCCTCCCGCTCCCGCATGACGTCCCGGCTGGCCTCGTAGATGGTCAGGGTGGGGTCCAGGACGAAGTCCAGCTCCAGCAGCTCCTCCATTACCTCGTTCCACCGGTCCGACCCCTGGGGGGCCGCCTGGGCCCAGAGCCGCCCCGCCTGGGCGAAGCGGTGGTACTCGTCGTTGTAGTTGTAGTCGTAGGGGTAGTCCTGCACCGTCTGCCCGTCGAAGAGGGCTTCCGGGAGGCCGTACCAGTGCTCCATGGAGCCCAGCCCCAGGCGGGCCGCATCCAGGACATTCATCCGGGCCACCCCCAACTGTCCCAGGTGGGCCTGCGTTCCCATCCCCTGGATCCGGGCCTCGTCCAGGAGGGCCTCCATCACCGCCGGGGGGTAGGAGACCAGCTTGAAGCCGTCCGCCCCCTTCTCCCTGGCCCAGCGAACGTACTGCCGGGCCCGCTCCGGCGTGGTCACCGGTCCCTGGTCCCACCCGGCCCCCGGGCGGACGTAGGTGAAGATGCGGGGAGCCACGATCTCGTTCCGGGCCGAGCGCTCCCGGGCGTTGATGGTCCAGTCCACACCATTCCCCGACCCCGGGTCCCGCACCGTGGTCACCCCATGGCCCAGCCAGAGCTTGAAGACGTACTCCGCGGGAGTCCCCTGGGCGGCGCCGCCGATGTGGCCATGGAGGTCCACGAAGCCCGGGAGGAGGTACATCCCCTCCGCATCGATCTCCCGGTCGGCGTTGTCCGCGCGACTCCGGGTGATGGGCACACCTGGCGCCCCTACGCTCCGCACCTCGGTGATCCGGTTTCCCTCCACCACGATGTCCATGGGGCCCACCGGGGGAGCGCCGGTTCCGTCCACCAGGGTGACTCCCCGGATGATGAGCCGCTGGAAGGGGCCCTCCCCCTCGTCGGCACCCCGATCCGGGGCGGGAATGACGGGCCCCACCTGTGCAGCGGCAGGGCTCGCCGCCAGGGCCAGCGCAAGGAAGAGGGAGGCGTAGCGGGCCAGGGGCGGGGCGCTTCGAGCCATGGGGAACCTCGGGGAGGGAGAACGGGGGCCTGTCACGTCAGCGTATGCCCTTCCCGCCTCACCGACAAGCTTCCCGTTTCCCTCCCCGGCAGGCTTCCGACCTCAACCGTTGCCGGTTTCCTGCAGGCTCTTCCAGCTGTCGTAGCGCATGCGGAGCGTGCGGACCGGGTTGGAATCCTCCGAGGGGAGGGTGTTTCCGGGCCAGACTCCGATGTAGAGGTGGTAGTCCCCGAAGTTGTACGGCGCCCGCAGGTCCTCCGGATGGTTGATGCTGAAGGTCCCCATGGGATCGTCCGGATCGGCAGCCAGCAGGTAGGCCACATGGGAGGTCTTCCCGTTGCACGCCTCCGCAGGGAGGGGCTCGGTCTCGCAGGTGCAGCGGGAGTCCCCTCCCATGGCGTCGGTGGCCTCCATGGCCAGCATCACCCGGTCGATGAGGGGGGAGGTGTCCTCCCTCATGATGCGGGCCGCCTCCTCCAGCGCCGCCTCCGAGGCGATGATGTTCCCCTGCACCATGAAGACGATGCCGTCCTCGGACTCCCCGGAGAGGTGGATGGCCGCCGCCCGGTTGTTGGCGCCGGTGCGGCCCGCGGTGCGGCTCATCCGGTCCACGATCCCGAACTGCCGGGACTCGATGTTGGGATCCAGCTCCAGCATCCGGATGATCTGCTCCGGGTGGGTGCGCTTCTGCATCTCCTCGAAGATGAGGCGCTGGTTGGCGTGGGTCCGGTCCACTCCCGCCTGGGCGGCGGCCACACCGATCCCCGGGACCACGATGGCCTGGAGCAGCTTCAACTGGTTGGGGCCGGTGGCGGCACAGGTGGCCGACGAGATGATGACCCGCCCGGTGCGGGTGTCGATGGCGATGATGGACCAGGTGGCCCAGGCGTGGGCCGGGGCGGCGAGGATCAGGAGGAGGACCCAGAGGAGCCGTTTCATCGCGGGGACCTTCGGTAGAGGGGAAGGAGGCGCCTGCACCCGGACATCCTGGGGTGTGGGGTGGCCCGCCGTCAAAGAGGGGGGGGACCAGGGTCCGGTCGGGTCTGGGCGGAGGCGGGTCCGGTGATTACCCTAAGCCCGGTTGCCCCCGTCCCCTCCACCACGGCTCCCTCCGTGTCCATTCCCGACCTCGATCTTGATCTTCCAGACGATGCAGCGGCGCTGGGGGAGCAGGAGGCCTCCCGGATGGCCGACACCCTGGCCGCATGGCTGAGGGTCCAGGACCACCGCTACTACGTCCTGGGTGAGCCAGCGGTGAGCGACGCCGTCTACGACCGGGTCTACCGGACGCTGGTGGCGCTGGAGGAGGCCCACCCGGCGCTGGTCTCCGCCGACTCCCCCACGCAGCGGGTGGCGGAGGTGCCCCGGGACTCGCTCCCCACCCTTCCCCATGCCGCCCCCATGCTCTCCCTGGACTCCACCCAGGACGAGGGGGAGGTCCGGAGGTTCGACGAGCGGGTGATT
>Ga0076930_100557_pt1 | contig 32992 bp, 33 predicted proteins | sample HotLakConsoUCCRE_FD_71149 | JGI IMG/M metagenome (GOLD analysis project Ga0076930, IMG submission 71149) | Hypersaline microbial mat communities from Hot Lake, Washington, USA - Hot Lake Consortium UCC-RE (version 3) (version 3) ...
GAGGCCTCGGGCTTTGTCGTGCAGGGCTTCGCGCCGGCGCGGGCGGCGAAATCCACCGCGCTGACGATGACGTTCAAACAGCCGCACGAGGTGGTGGGAAACCATATCGCCAAGTACCAGTCGCTGCGGCTGGCGAAGATGCTGATGGCCTATGATTTCGAACGGCGGCTGAATCCGTTCGCGGAACTTGGCGGGTTCATCTTTACCTTCATGGGCGACGGCAAGCCGGGCACGGGCAAGACCACGCTGATCCAGATGATGGCGGGGCTGATCTCGGGCTATTGCGAGACGGCGGGCTATACCTTTCGCTATCAGAACCTGTCCACGGACAATATCGACAGCTACCAGGGGAAGTCCGGCCAGAACGCCAAGGCCTTCATAAATTCAATCATCGACCCCAATGTGATCGGGTTCGGGACCATCGACGATATCGACCAGTTGGCCGGCAAGCGCGGGGACCGGCAGTCGAGCGCTGGGCAGCTGGAAATCACGGCCGTGCTGATGGAAAGCTTTGCCGGGGCGAATACGGTGGTGCGGGGAAATTGCACCTTCGGGATGTTTTCGAACTACCCCGAGAATGTGGATGACGCGCTGCGGCAGAGGGCGGGGGCGCGGTTCCTCGTGGACGGGCCGCAGACCCGGGAGGATTACATCGACATCCTGCATCTCTTGATGGGGCGCAACCACGCGATTCCACTGGGGGAGCACGAGCTATACGCCGCCCAGCAGATCGAGCGCGCGGTGGCGCGGTCCTACGAGGCCCATGCGCGGCCGCAGGAGGCGGGGCTGATGCGCGTCTTCGATGAGGTTCATGACCGGATCGGGGAACTGGAGACCATCGCCAAATTGGGGACCTATCTGAAGGCCATTCAGGAAGCGGACGAGCGGTTCACGGGACGGGCGATCAAGAACATCACCGACGCGGTAAAGGTGCGCGCGATGGATTTCGAATTGCCGGACGAATGGATGGAAGAGCCGGAGCTGTTCCTCTTCAAGAGCTACGACGAGAAGGCGGCGATGATCCGGGAATTGCGGCGGCCGATCACGACGGACATGGTGATCCAGGAGATCAACAGCTATGCGGACGCCGAATTCCGCTATGCCGATACGTCCGACGAGGAGGCGATTGCGGCCATGGTCCGCGATTTCGGCCGGCAGGAGGAGGCGCGGCGGCGCTATGCTGCGGAGAGGGAATGACCGTCGGCGCGGGGCTGATCCTGCCCGCCATCGGGTTGATGATGCTGGGCTGGCTGGTGCCGCGGGGGCTGTCGCTCGTGTTTCCCGAGGGGGTGAAGGCGCTGTTCGTGCTGGCCTTCGTCGCGACGCTGGTGATGGGCGTCCTGTCGATGGCGGTGTGGCTGGGGCTCTACCTTGTGCAGGGGCTGACGCTGGCGGAGTATTTCGCGCCGGGGGTCTGGGACGGACTCTGGCACCTGTTGCAGCTCGCCGTGGCCTCGGCGCTGATCTGGGGGCCGGTGCTGGTGCTGTCGGTGGCGAGGCTTCCGAAGCACTGGGTGGAGGAGACGTGGTGAGGGGCCGGGGGAGAGACGGGTTGGAAACCCATTCTACAGTCATCTGGGGTAGGATGGGTTTCTCAATATATCTTGCCTCGAATGGAGAGTGGCGGCCGTGAAACACCTCATCCAGCGTGGCCTCATGTTCGGGAACCTCGTGCCGGTGCGCGCGCCGGTGCTGGTGGAGCGGTATAACAGGGCACTGAAGCATCTGACGGGCAAGACCACCTCGCTGGATGATTTTCACGTGGATATCTCCGGTTATTCCCCAGAGATCGGGGCGGAACTGGGCGATCCGCTTTACCTCAACCATGAGGGCGTCAACCGGCAGTTCATCCTGCTGACGACCGATCAGAAGCGGGCGCCGCTGCTCGAGGCGCAGTTCTCCACCTGCCGGGGCATCCTGCGGCAGTTCATCGACCGCAACGAGGCGCAGCTTTTCGGGCTAACGGCGAAGGACGCGGTGGCCGGCGAGCTGGTGAATTCCGTGTTCCGGGCGGAGACGGCGGCGGATCTCCTCAACATCCGGCGGATCACGGTCGAGGCGGACACCACCGGCGGGACCGTACGCACGGCCGAGCGGTTGGGGCATCTCGTGGACCGGTTCCGGCGCGAGGAGGGGGCCTGGCATGACGACGTGCTCATCGCGGAGATGATCGGGCTGGCCAAGGAGACCGGCGACATCATCCGCAACCCGGTCCGGCTCGAAGCGATGACATTCGAGCAGGAGAATTTCTGGACGGCGAAATTCGGCGGTCTTTACGTGTTTCGCGGGGTGGCGGAGCCCGCGGCCATCGGGGCGGGCGGCCGGACGGCGCTGGGCACGCTGCCCATCGGCAAGACGCTCGATCTGCGGGACCGGACGGGCATCGCCACCTTCCTGCAGGAGAACGGGCTCGCCGAGCCTATCGTCAAGGCACGCGGGATCGACGCCTCGGGCATCCTGCGCCAGAAGATGGATTTCATCGTCGCGGCCACGGCCGCCGACCGGGGCGAGGACCTGACAGGCGCCACGCGCACCGACCTGCGTCGCATGGGCCGGCGCCATGCCGGGGACCTGCCGGAGGAATACAAGGCGCTGGCGGCCCTGTTGCGCTGGGCCGAGGCGGGCGGGCCATGGCCGCGGATCACCTCGGAGCATCCGGCCTATTTCTACACCCTGCGCGCGGCGGACGTGCCGGATGCGGACCTCGTGAACCGACTGCTGGCGGAGCTGTCGCCACTGGACGTTCGGCAGCTTTTCATCTGCCACAAGGAGGCGTTCTACGCCGCCTATACGGGTTGGCCCGAGGCCAAGCAGCTGTATGTGGCGGAATTTCTCGAAACCGAGTATCAGATCGACAAGGCCGGAACCCGCGCCGCCCTTTTCGGCCATGAGCCGGCGATGGAGGAGCCGCAGGAGGCGGGTCCGGCCGCCGGGGTGACCGAAGACCTGGTCAGGCGCGTCGGGCCTTGGGGCGCTGTGGGACGCAGGAGGTGAGGCCATGCAGTTCGTGCGCTTGATCGTGATCCTGGCCGTGGTGCTCACGGTTCTCTACGTCTGCATCTCGCTCTATTCCCGCTCCGTCCGGCGCGAGCGGCTTGAGGAGACCTGGGACGCGGCGCCGCAGGGAGACGCGGGCGCCCGGCGCAGGTTCATCGAGCAGGGTATGGCGGATTACGAGAATTCGCTCAGAAAGCGGCTTATCCTGTTGGTTTACGTCATTCCGATCTGTCTCATCGCCCTCATCATGTACATGATCAACTGAAAGTTGCCCCATGCGAAACATCCGGCGTGCCCTCCGCATCACCTTCCTCGTCGTGCTAGCCATGTTCCTTCACTACGTCCTGCCGCAGCAGGACGTGGGCCGGATCGTCGGCACAGAGATCATCCGCACCGATTTCTCCGGAGTGAACCGGATCTTCTATGCCCAGGCCGACGCCGGCGGGGCGCAGAACGAGACCCGGGACCTGCGGCTGATCAACACCGTCCGGAAACGGACCTATCTGCTCGGGCTGGTGCGCGCGGGCGATCAGACGATGGTCTACCGCAACGAGGACACGGGCTGGATCTATCCGCCGTATTTCAAGTTCGACAGTTCCGACCTGCAGGCCGAGGCGAACGATCTGACCTCGACGTCGGCAGACCCGCAATGGGTTGCCGTCACCCATTACGGCTGGCGAATCCGCTGGCTGACCGTATTTCCCAATGCCGTCTCGATCCGGGAGGTGTCGGGGCCGGATTACAGGCCGATCCCATGGGTGAACCTGCTGGTTCTCGCGGGGCTGGTGGCGCTCGGGTTCTTCCTGCGGGCGATGTGGGCGCAGTTCCGGGAGCGGACGATCGATCCGATCACGGATGCCGCCGGTGACCGGATCGACCGGGCACAGGCCGGGGCGCAGGAGCAGCGCGGGCGGATTCGGCGGTGGCTCGGCAGCTGGAAATCCTAAGCGGACAGGGCCCCCGGGAGGGCTATGTCCTCCCGGACCCTGCCGGGATATTTCAGGCCGGAAAAGGGGCGAGTGTGCGCTAGGGCAAGTCGGTCAGAGGCCCTGCCCCGCACCAAAGCGCCTGCGACGGACGCGGTTCTCGTCGCCCGCCAGAGTCGTGAGGTCGATGCAGGAGATGGTGCGGGCGAGCCAGGCTGCCTGCCAGTCCTTCTTGGTCGAGCGGCGGCCGGCAGCGTCGCGCGGTGTTCGATCGCCGAGGCTTTGGTGCGGGCCGACCGGACCCAGCCCATGTCGAGCTGCATCGGACCGTGCGCGGGTCGTGGACCGAGAGCAGAGACCCGGTCCGGTCAGGGGCGGTCGTGTCCAACGAGGCTCTGGCGGTCGGCGAAGCGTGGCACCGTGGCCTGCCTTTGGCAAGGTTTGGCCGGGTGGTCAAATCCTCGTTGCGCAGGATCAGCCGGGCTGGATCAGATCGCGCTGGTGGGTGCGGCGGTATTTCTGCGGCGTGATGCCGTGGTGCTGGCGAAAGAGTTTGTGGAAATGGCTGAGGTTCGGGATGCCGCAGTCTCTGGCGATCTCTGACAGGGTGTCGGAGGTGCCCGTAAGGCGCTGGGCTGCATAGGTCATGCGCTGGGCGTTGACGATCTCGGAGGGCGATTTGCCCAGGTATTTCCGCGCGGTGCGGCTGACATGGGGATGAGCCCGCCCGGCGATCCGGGCGAAGCCCGCGGCCCCTTCGCGGAACACGCGGGGGTCCTCCACCGCGGCGCAGGCACGGGCGAGCCAGTCGGGGGCACCCACGGGCACCATGCTGGCTCCGTCGAGGAGAGAGGCGAAGAGCGGCAGCAGGAAGGCCTCTGCCTCCAGCGCGTCGCGGCGGGAGCGTTCGAGCCGCAGGGCGCCCTGGTTCATCTGGGCGAGTTCGCGGATCGACCGGGAAACTCGCACGGGCTGGGGGCCGACGGACCAGAAGAAGCGTCCGGCCAGAGCCTGATGGCGATCCGCCAGAGTGTCGATAAGACCGGGATCGAAGACGAGGAGCACCGCCATGGTCTCCTCGGCCCGGGCCTGCAGCGCGTGGGAGTCGTGGCTGCGCAGGAAAACGACCTCGCCTTCGGCGAGATCCATCCGCGCGTCGGGCAGGTGCAGGCGGACGGTGCCGTTTTGCACCCAGAAGAGAACGGGGAAATCGCGGCTGATAAGGCCCTTCGGTCGGCGTGGCTCGACCGTGGCGCGCACCATCTGGAAGGCGGCGCCCGCGGGGAGGAAATCGATGGCGCTCAGGTCTGTTTGCAACATGGGACTCATCCGCGACTTACTCAGCGGAATGTGCGACTTATGCTGCACTGCGGCAAGAGGCAACGCCGCGAAACGCTACGTCCGGAGGGCAGATTGCTTGCAGATGCCCGAAAACTGGACGTTCGGGGGTCATCCGTTCGGATCGGCGGGGTTCCGGGCCCTGCCTCCAAGAGGATATTTCGGGATTGAGGTTTGACGGAGGGATGTGCCCGGGGGCCTGCTTGGTGTGTCAAGAGGGTTTTTCGGGTGTCTTCGCAGGCGTGGAGAGGGCGCGCAGGGCGTCCATGCCGCTTTCGCCCAAGCTGACCGCCGCGAAGGGGCCGCCTACGCGGGTCTGGGCGAGGTCCGTGGGATCGGGCCTGTGGCGCGCGAGCAGCGGCGCGGCGTAGTTTTCCGCGTTGTCCTGGGGGTGGTAGCCGAGAAAGCTCACCTTGGCATTGGACAGCGGGGCGCGGGCATTGGCGGAGACGCCGTAGGCGAGGGTGAAGCCCACCACGGGGGTCTCGATGGCGCGGGTGACGAGCTGCACGAGGTCGCGGTGGCTGAGCCATGTGCCGAGGCTGCGGGCGTTCTGCGGCTCGGGCGTGCAGGAGGCGATGCGCAGGCAGACGGCCTCGAGCCCGCGCTTCTCCCAGTACATGCGGCCCATGTCCTCGGCGAAGCACTTGGCGAGACCGTAGAAGGTGTCGGGGCGGTGCGCCGTGTCGGTGTCGACGCCGGACCAGGTCTCGGCCATGCCGACGGCGTGGATGGAGCTCGCGTAGACGACGCGGCGGGCGCCGGCACGGTACGCGGCCTCCCAGACGTTGTAGGCGCCGACGTAATTGGGGCCCAGCAGCTCTGGGAAGGGTTTCTCGTCCACGATCGCGCCGAAATGGACGACCATCTCCGCATCCTCCATCAGCGGCGCAATCTGGTCGTAGCTTGCGAGATCGGCTGTGGCCCAGGTCTCGTTGGGCATCAGGGTCCTGGGCTGTTCGAGGATGTCGGTGGAAATCAGCGTCCCGGCCATCCGCGACAGCGGCGCGCGCAACACGCTGCCGAGGGCGCCGTGGGCGCCGGTCAGGACGATCTTCTTCAGGGTCATGGCGCGGTCTCCGGGATCAGATGACAGCCCGTTCGAGCAGCGGGCGGTTCGCGGCGACACGGTCGATGGAGAGCGGCGAGAGGTCAAGGGAGCGGTAGCCGCCGTGGACGATCAGCTCCGCGATGCCGCGGCCCACGGCGGGGGCCTGTTGCAGGCCATGACCGGAAAAGCCGTTGGCGGCGAGGAGGTTGCGGCACTCGGGATGGGGGCCGAGAAGCGCGTTCTGGTCCAGGGTGTTCCAGGCGTAGTGCCCGACCCAGGAGCGGCGCAGGCGCAGCCGCTCGAAGGCGGGGATGCGGGCGGCGAGCGCGGGCCAGACCTTCTCCTCCCAGAGGGTCGGGTCCTCGGTGACGTCGTCGGGGGCGACGGGGCCGTCCTGCCGGGGCGCGCAGCCGGCCATGTAGCCCGCACCGTCCTGGCGGACGTGGATGCCCGAGGGGTCGATGGTCAGGGGCAGGGGCTGGCCCAGGTCCTCGGCCTCGAAGCAGTAGGTCATGCGCTTGCGCGGCTCCACCGGCAGGGCGAGCCCGGCCATTGCGGCGGTCAGGGCGGCGCGGGGGCCGGTGGCGTTGACGATCCAGCCGGGGCAGAGGCGCGCGCCGGAGGCGAGGGTCAGGGCGGTGGCGCGGCCGCTCGAGGTCTCGATGGCGGTGACCTCGTCGGCGCGCCAGCGGACGCCGAGGTGCCTGGACTTGCGGCGGAACCAGTCGAAGACGGTGGCGCCGTCGAAATAGCCCTCGTCGCGCGTTCCGTGGGACCCGAGGAGGAGGTCGTCCGTCCGGTAGAACGGGTAGTCGGCCGCGATCTCTTCGGGGGTCAGGAGCCGCGTGCCCGCGCCGAGGCGTGCCTGGAGCGCCTGGGCGCGGCGCAGGGCCTCGGCCGCGGGATCGGTGGCGGCGAGGTAGAGATAGCCGAAGGTGTGGAAGGGGATATCGGGGGCCGCGTCGTCCTCCATCCAGTTGCGGAAGGCACGGATGAAGCCGGCGGCGAATTGCGAGATGCGGATGTTGATCTCTGTGCCGAACTGCTGGCGCAGGCAGGAATTCGTGTGGGTCGTCGAGGCGAATGCGTAGCTGGGGTCTCGCTCGATCACCGTGACGCTGCCGGTGAATGCGGGGTCGCGGGCGAGCCACCAGGCGACGGAGGCGCCGATCATGCCGCCGCCGATGATCGCCACGTCGGGCCGCTCTTCCGCCGTCACCGGCGGTCTCGCTCTGGGTTGGTCCGTGTCATGGCGGAGAGAGTAGAAGCGCGGGCGGCGGCTGTCACGCCGCCCGCGTCGGGTCTCAGGCGGTGAGGGTCAGAGTGCCCTCGTGCGCGAGGTAGGCGTAGCCGTTGGGCGGCAGCGACAGCGTGCCCGAATCGAGCGAGGCATGGTGTGGGCCGTCGATCCGCGCCGGGCCGCTCAAGGCGACGCTGTGGTGTTCGGGCGAGAGGTTGAACACGCAGGTCAGCGCGCCGTGGCCGTCCGCCCGGCGGAAGGCGAGGAAGGGCTCGGGCAGGTCGAGGAAGTCGGTCGTGCCATGGGTCAGGGCGGCCGAATGCTTGCGATAGGCGATGGCCGCCTTGTAGGTGGCGAGCACGCTGTCGTTCTGCGCCGCCTGCCGGTCCACGGCGCGGTCAGCCTGGGGCGCCTTCACCGGCAGCCAGGGCGTGCCGGTGGAGAAGCCCGCGTTGGGGGCCGCGGCCTCCCAGACCATGGGCGTGCGGCAGCCGTCGCGGCCTTTCACCTCGGGCCAGAAGCGCAGGGCGGGCGGGTCGGTCAGTTCGGAGTAGACGAGCTCGGTCTCGGTCTGGCCCAGCTCCTCGCCCTGGAAGATGCCGATGGTGCCCGGGAAGGACATCAGCATCGCCACTGCCTGTTTCGCGAGGCTGTCCGGGTCGCGGGCGTGGTCCTTCCAGCGGGTGACGTGGCGGACCACGTCGTGGTTCGAGAAGGACCATTTCGGCCAGCCGTCCGGCGCGCCCTTCAGGAAGCCCGCGATGCAGCGGCGGAAGTGGTCGGCGGTGAACTCGGGGCTGAGCATTGCGAAGCTGTAGGCCATGTGCAGCCGGTCGGTGCCGCGGGTGTATTCGGCCATCACCTCGATCGATCGGTCGCCGTCCTCGCCGACCTCGCCCACCATCATGATGTCGTCGTAGCGGTCGCAGAGCGCGCGCATCCGCTCGAGAAAGGCGAGGTTCTCGGGCTGGTTCTTGTCATGCAGATGCCGCTGCCAGGGATAGGTCTCGCGCGGGGTCTTCGTCAGATCGTCGCGCGGGAAGTTGCCGGGCGGATTGTCGGGCAGTTCGGGGTTGTGGAAATAGTAGTTCACCGTGTCGAGGCGGAAGCCGTCGAGCCCACGCTCGAGCCAGAATTCCATCGTGCTCAGCAGCCAGTCCTGGACCTCATGGCAGTGGAAGTTGAAGTCGGGCTGCGAAGTCAGGAAGTTGTGCAGGTAGTACTGCCGACGCCGCGGCTCCCATTCCCAGGCGGAGCCGCCGAAGACCGAGGCCCAGTTGTTTGGCGGGCTGCCGTCGGGTTTGGGGTCTGCCCAGACGTACCAGTCGGCCTTGGGCCCGGTACGCGAGGCGCGGCTTTCCTCGAAGAAGGGATGGGCCGAGGAGGAATGGGAGAGCACCTGATCGACGATGACCTTGAGGCCGAGGTCATGGGCCGTGGCGATCAGCTCGTCGAAATCGGCGAGGGTGCCGAACAGGGGATCGATGTCGGTGTAGTTCGACACGTCGTAGCCCATGTCGGCCATGGGCGAGGTGAAGATCGGGCTGAGCCAGATCGCATCCGCACCCAGTTCCGCCACATGGGGTAGGCGGCGGGTGATGCCCTTCAGGTCGCCGAGGCCGTCGCCGGTGTCGTCCTGAAAGCTGCGGGGGTAGATCTGGTAGATGACGGCGTCGCGCCACCATTCGCGGGTTGCCATGGGCGGTGCCTCTTTGCTGCTCCGATTCGGGTCGCGCGACGCTTAACACTGGCGCGCCGGGTGTGAAACGCCGGGGCGGGAGCGCTAACGGCGGGGGCGGCGCAGGTGCCCGGATTTAGGGCAGCTCTGGGCGTCAACTGCCGCGGTAGGTCGAATAGCCGAACGGCGAGAGCAGCAGTGGGACGTGGAAATGCGCGCGATGCGACATCGAAAAGCGGATCGGTATTGTGGAGAGAAAGCTCGTGGGCTGCCCGGTGGCGGAGAGATAGCCGCCGGCGTGGAAGACGAGTTCGTACTCGCCGGTCTCGAAGGCGACCTCAGGCAGGATCGGGGTGTCGGTGCGACCGTCGGCATTGGTGATCTTCTCGCCGATCCTCTCGGGCCCGCCGTCGATGCGGTAGAGCTCGATCCTGAGCCCCTCGGCGGGCCGTCCCCGGGCAGTGTCGAGAACGTGGGTCGTGAGATAACCGGACATGGCGCCTCTTTCGGTCGCGTTCGTCCCCATTCGGCAGGGCGGCGGGCTGAATTGCAAGCCCCGCGCTTGCCTGAGCGCCGCCGAGGACGCATGAAACGGGCATGGACAGATATCCCCGTGACACCTGGGGCTACGGCCCCAACCCGCCCGATCCGCGCTGGCCCTATGGCGCGAAGATCGCCGTTCAGATCGTCATGAACTACGAGGAGGGCGGCGAGAACTGCGTGCTGCACGGCGATGCCGCCTCGGAGGCCTTCCTGTCGGATATTCCGGGCGCCCAGCCCTGGCCGGGGCAGCGGCACTGGAACATGGAATCAATGTACGACTATGGCGCGCGGGCGGGGTTCTGGCGGCTGCACCGGCTGCTGGCGGGGCGCGGGGTTCCGGTGACGGTCTACGCCGTGGCGAGCGCGCTTGCCCGCTCGCCGGGGCAGGTGGAGGCGATGCAGGATGCCGGGTGGGAGATCGCCTCGCACGGGCTGAAATGGATCGAGCACAAGGACATGCCCGAGGATGAGGAGCGCGCGGCCATCACCGAGGCGGTGCGGCTGCACGAGGAAGTCACCGGAGAGCCGCCGCTGGGCTGGTACACGGGTCGGTCCTCGGTGAACTCGGTCCGGCTTGCCGCCGAGACGGGGCGTTTCGCCTATGTCGCCGACGCCTATGACGACGACCTGCCGCACTGGATGCGGATCGGGGGACGGGATCAGCTGATCGTACCCTATACGCTCGAGGCGAACGACATGCGCTTCGCCACGGCGCCGGGCTGGGTGACGGGGCAGGATTTCGGGCAGTATCTGTGCGATGCCTTCGACGTGATGCTGGCCGAGGGGCGCGCGGGGCGGCCCGGGATGATGTCCGTGGGGCTGCATTGCCGCCTTGTGGGCAGGCCCGGAAAGATCACGGGGCTGATCCGGTTCCTCGAGCATGTGGCGGCCCATGACGATGTCTGGCTTGCCCGGCGCATCGACATCGCGCGGCATTGGGCGGAGGTGCATCCGCCGGTGGGGAGGGCAAGGGCGTCGGGCCTCGACCAGGAGGCCTTCGTCGCGGCCTATGGCGGGATCTACGAGCATTCGCCCTGGATCGCCGAACGCGCCTGGGCGCTGGAGCTGGGGCCGGCCCATGACCATCCGGGGGGACTTGCCAATGCGCTGGCGCGGGTGTTCCGCACGGCCTCGAGGGAGGAGCGGCTGGGCGTTTTGCGGGCGCATCCGGACCTTGCCGGCAAGCTGGCCTCGGCCAAACGGCTGACCGCCGAGAGCACGGCGGAACAGGCGAGCGCGGGCCTCGATGGGCTGACGGATCAGGAACGGGCGCGGTTCACGGAGCTGAACAAGGCATATGTGGCGAAGCACGGGTTTCCCTTCATCATCGCGGTGCGGGATCACGACAAGGCAGGCATTGTCGCGGCCTTCGAGGCGCGGATCGCGAATGATACGGAGGCTGAATTCGCCACCGCCTGTCGACAGGTGGAGCGCATCGCGCGGTTGAGGCTGGAGGCGTTGTAGAGCTGAAGGCGGTCAGAGAAGGCGGTTGGCCGTGATCTCCGTAACCTCTCCGTGCTCGATCACCAGTTCGGTGAGAGAGAGCGGTTCGATCTTCTGCGCGAGGATGTCGTAGACGCGGCCGCCGCGCGCGCGGTGGAGCTGGGTCAGGATCACGCCGAGGTGCGCCACGGCGACGATGGCGGCGCCCTCGTGGGCGGCAGTCAGCTCCTCGGCCGCGGTGGTGACGCGGGCTGCGACGTCGTTCCAGCTTTCCCCGTCGGGGGCGCAAAGCTCTCCGGGCTCCTCCCAGAAGCGGCGGGAGAGGACGGGGTCGCGCGCGGCCACCTCGGTATGGTGCAGCCCGTCCCAGGCACCGAAGTCGAATTCCCGGAACCGCGGCTCATGGGACAGGCGCCGGCGGGTGCCGGCGAGGGCGTCCGCGGTGGCGCGGGCGCGCAGGAGGTCCGAGGAGATCACCAGCGCATCGGCTGGCAGGGCGGCCTGCAGCCGGGAGAGCGCGGCGAGGTCCGTCAGATCGGCGGCGACATCGCGGTGCCCGGTCATCGTGGTCTGATGCGTCGGTCCGTGACGGACCCAGAACCAGTGGGTCACGGAAGCTGGCCCTTCAGCACCAGCGGCAGGCCCGCGATGACCTGCACCACGAGACCCGCCTCTGCGGCGAGGACCTGGTTGAGACGGCCCTGGGCGTTGCGGAAGACGCGGCCCATGGCCCGCTCGGGGACGATGCCCTGTCCGACCTCGTTGGAGACGACGACCACGGGGGCCGGACATGCGCCGAGGGCGGCGAGCATCTCGGCGGGAGCGGCGGCGAGATCGGCATTCGCCAGAAGCCTGTTTGAAAGCCAGAGCGTCGCGCAGTCGAGCAGAACGATGTCGTTCGGCGATACGGCGGCGAGGGGCGCAGCGATATCCTGTGGCGCCTCTACGGTGTGCCAGCCCGCGCCGCGCGCTGTCCGGTGGACAGCGATTTTCTCGGCCATTTCAGCATCGAAGGCCTGGGCCGTCGCAAGGTAGACGCGCCCGCGACCGGCACGGTTGACCAGCGCCTCGGCGAAGGCGGACTTGCCGGAGGCTGCGCCTCCTAGAACCAACGTTAGTTTTTGCAAGGCTTGCTGTGCAACCATGTGTGATCCGGGAACGTTCCGGCCGCGTAGACATCTCAGAAGTTGGCGAGAGGCCAAACCATTTTCTCGGGGGTAAGTCGATGGCACTTGACGCGATAGCCGATCAACGCCTGTCCCGCCGCGCGATGCAGGCGGAACTTCTGGATGCGGAGACCGAACTGAGACTCGCCTATGCCTGGCGCGACCAGCGCGACGAGCAGGCGCTCCATCGGCTGATCACCGCCTACATGCGCCTCGCTATCTCCATGGCCGCGAAGTTCAAGCGCTACGGCGCGCCCATGAACGACCTGATCCAGGAAGCGAGCCTCGGCCTCATGAAGGCCGCCGACAAGTTCGATCCGGACCGGGGCGTGCGCTTCTCGACCTATGCCGTCTGGTGGATCAAGGCGTCGATCCAGGACTATGTCATGCGCAACTGGTCGATGGTGCGCACCGGCTCCACCTCCAGCCAGAAGTCTTTGTTCTTCAACATGCGCCGGGTGCAGGCGCGGCTGGAGCGCGAGGCCGCCGCGGCGGGCGAATCCATCGACAAGCAGAAGATGCGGGAGATGATCGCCAAGGAAGTGGGCGTGCCGCTTCACGACGTCGAGATGATGGAGGGGCGTCTGTCGGGCTCCGACTACTCGCTCAACGCCACGCAGTCGGTCGATGACGAGGGGCGCGAGTGGATCGAGGCGCTGGAGGACGACGGTCCGCAGGCCGCCGAGACCGTGGAGAACAGCCATGATACGGAGACCCTGCGCCAGTGGCTCCTGAGCGCGCTCAGCACGCTGAATGACCGCGAGCGGTTCATCGTTCGGGAACGCAAGCTGCGCGAGGAGCCGCGGACGCTGGAGAGCCTTGGCGACGAACTCGGCCTGTCCAAGGAGCGGGTGCGGCAGCTGGAGGCCGCGGCTTTCGGCAAGATGCGAAAGGTGCTGGAGACCCAGTCGCGGGAAGTCCACAACTTCCTCGGGTGATCCGCGCGGCGATCCTGTGCCTCTGGGCGGTGCCGGCGGCGGCGCAGGATATATTTGTCCTGGGCGAACTGCATGACAACCCCGCCCATCACATGGAACAGGCGCAGCGGGTAGCGTTGATCGAGCCGACCGCGCTGGTCTTCGAGATGCTGTCGCCGGAACAGGCGGCGGCGAGCGTGGGCGCGGACCTGCTGGACCGGCTCGCACTGGAAGAGGCGCTGGGCTGGGACGGCTCGGGCTGGCCCGATTTCGCGATGTACCACCCGGTCTTCGCCTCGGCCCCGGGGGCAATGATCTATGGCGCTGCGGTGCCGCGGGAGATGCTTTCGGCGGCCATGGACGAAGGTGCGGAGACGGTCGTGGCGCGACCTGATCTGCTGCCGCCGGTGTCGGACGCAGAATGGGCGGCGCGGATCGCGCTGCAGGGGCAGGTGCATTGCGGGGCGCTGCCCGAGGAGATGCTGCCCGGCATGGTCGAGGCGCAGCGGGTGCGGGATGCGGGTTTCGCCCATGTGGCGCTGGAAGCTTTCGACGAGACGGGCGGGCCGGTGGTGGTGATCACCGGGAACGGCCATGCGCGCACCGACTGGGGCGTGCCGGCGGCGATCGCGCGGGCGAGGCCGGATGTGGAGGTCTTCGCGCTGGGGCAGTTCGAGGGCCCTGTGGAGGAGGGCGCGCCCTTTGACGAGGTGGTGCTGACCGAGCCGATGGAGCGCGGGGACCCATGCGAGGCGTTTCGGTGAGCGTGCCGGGGTAACAGGGTGGCTTGCGGCGGAAATCCTGTAACCTAGGGTAAAGGTGATGGGAGGCAGGCATGCTTCAATGGTTCTATCTAGGCGCAGGTGCATTGGCGGCAGTCTGGCTTTTGGTGCATGTGATTGCTGGGGGGCGCGACGTCGTCCGGCCTCTGCGGGACAGCACCGCCATTCCACCAGTGGTGCGAGATACGCTTTATGTCTGTTGGCATTTTACAAGCGTGTCGCTGGCTCTGATGGCCGGGTTGTTCTTTCGGGCCGGTATCGCCGGCGATGACACGGGGGGGTCGTGGCCACCGTCATGGCGGCCGCTTTCGCACTGGTCGGTATCGGGCTGGCCCTGCGACAGGGGGCGAGCCATCTGCAGGTGCCACAGGGCTGGTAGTTCGTGCCCGTGGCCGTTCGGGGTTTCATCGACATGGTGCAGTGACGGACGAACGGCGTTCCCCAGTTGAGAGTCACGCCGGGAGTGGTCGATGCACTCAAGTTCCAGCGGAAGAGGGTGCGCGTTGAAAGCGCACCCTACGGTGCGGCGCGGGAGACAGCGGCCGCACTTGAGGCTGAGGGCGGCAGGGGCTAGCGTCGCGCCATGGTCGCGGGCAGGCACATTCTTCTGATCATCGGCGGCGGCATCGCGGCCTACAAGGCGCTGGAGACGATCCGGCGCCTGAAGGAGCGCGGCTGCGTCGTCACCCCGGTGATGACCCGCGCGGCGGGAGAGTTCGTGACGCCGCTGAGCGTCTCGGCGCTTGCGGGGCGCAAGGTGTTTTCCGATCTCTTCGATCTGACCGACGAGGCGGAGATGGGGCATATCGAGCTTTCCCGCGCGGCGGACCTCGTGGTGGTGGCGCCCTGCACCGCCGATCTGATGGCAAAGATCGCGGGGGGGCATGCCGATGACCTTGCCTCCACGCTGCTGATTGCCACGGACAAGCGGGTGTTGATCGCGCCGTCGATGAACGTTCGGATGTGGGAGCATCCGGCGACGCAGCGGAACCTTGCGACACTGCAGGGGGATGGCATCCTGATCGTGGGGCCGAACAGCGGCGACATGGCCTGCGGCGAATACGGGCCTGGGCGGATGGCGGAACCGATGGAAATCCTGGAGGCGGTTGGGCGGGCATTCGCCGGCGGGCCGCTGGCGGGGCGGCGGGTGCTGGTGACCTCGGGGCCGACCCACGAGCCGATCGACCCGGTGCGCTATATCGCCAACCGCTCTTCGGGCGCGCAGGGGGCGGCGCTGGGGCGGGCTCTAGCGGATCTCGGGGCGGAGGTGGTCTTCGTCACCGGGCCCGCCGATGTGCCGCCGCCCGGAGGCGTCGAGGTCGTGCGTGTTGCGACGGCGGCCGAGATGCGCGAGGCTGTCCATGCGGCGCTGCCGGTGGAGGCCGCGGTCTTTGCCGCGGCGGTGGCCGACTGGCGCGTGGCCGAGGCGAGCACCTCGAAGATCAAGAAGCGGATGGGCGAAACACCCATCCTGCACATGGCAGAGAACCCCGATATCCTCGCCGAGATCGCGGGGCTGGGGGCGGACCGGCCGGGCCTCGTCGTGGGCTTCGCCGCGGAGACCGACGACGTGGAGGCCCATGCCACGGCCAAGCGGTTGCGCAAGGGCTGCGACTGGATCCTGGCCAACGATGTCTCTCGGGGCACCGGGATCATGGGCGGGACGGAGAACGAGGTTCTCTTCATCACCGAAGGCGGCACGGAGCGCTGGCCGCGCATGGGCAAGGATGCCGTGGCGCGCCGGCTGGCGGACCGGATCGCCGAGGCGCTGTCCGAGGGTTGACCTCGGCCCTTCGCCGGTCATGTCCCGGGGGGGCGCCGAACGGGGCGGTCACGGGATGGCAGGCGCGGAAAGATGAGTATTTCAGGCCAGATGAGGAGGGGGGCATGAGCGCTCCGGTGATCGGGATCGCGCGGGTGGCGGGCGCCGATCCGGACGTGCCGCTGCCTTCGTACGAAAGCGCGGGGGCCGCGGGCGCGGACGTGCGCGCGAATTTCCCCGAAAATCTGCGGGAGGGCGTGGTGCTGGCGCCGGGCGCGCGAGCGCTGATCCCCGCAGGGTTCGCCATGGAGATCCCCGAGCGCTGGGAGGTGCAGGTGCGGCCGCGGTCGGGGCTTGCGCTCAAGTACGGGATCACTCTGCCCAATGCGCCAGGCACGATCGACAGCGATTACCGGGGCGAGCTCGGGATCATCGTGATGAACGCGGGGACGGAGCCCTTCTTCGTGGAGCATGGCGCGCGGATCGCGCAGCTCGTCGTGGCGCCGACGGTGCGGGCGGTGTTCGAGCCGCGGGCGCGGCTGGGCGAGACGGCGCGGGGCGCGGGGGGCTTTGGCTCCACGGGCATCGGCCGTTCCGGCGGGGAGGACGTATCGTGATCATGGTGCTGGCCATGGGGGGGACGCTCTGGGGGATCGGAGCGGCGATGGGCACGCCCCGGCAGGCGCGCTGGACAATGATCGGGCTCTTGCTGGTGGCGGTGATCGCGGTGCAGGTCGCGCTGCCCGAGGGGCATCCGCTGCGCGAGGCGACGGGGTCCTCGCCCGCCCTCTGGGTGCTGATCCTCGCGGGGGCGGGGCTTGTGCGGCTCTACTCCATGGGGCTGGCGCGGGTGCGGGTGCGGGCGGCTCAGGCGGAGACGGCGCGCGAAAGGCGGGTGCCGGAGGGGGCGACCTTCTCGCCGGTCGAGCTGAACCGGTATGCCCGGCACATGGTGCTGCGCGAGATCGGGGGGCCGGGGCAGGCGCGGCTGAAGCGCGCGCGGGTGCTGGTCGTCGGCGCGGGCGGGCTGGGCGCGCCTGCGCTTCTGTATCTCGGGGCGGCGGGCGTGGGCACGCTGGGGGTGATCGACGGTGACGAGGTGGACGGATCGAACCTGCAGCGGCAGGTGATCCATCGGGATGCGCGGATCGGGATGCCCAAGGTGTTTTCGGCGCAAGGTGCGGTGGCTGAACTCAACCCTTTCGTCACGGTCAGGCCCTATCACAGGAGGCTGACGGAGGAGATCGCGGAGGAGTTGTTGGCTGATTACGATCTGGTGCTGGATGGATCCGACAATTCGGAGACGCGCTACCTGGTGAACCGGGTGGCGGCGCGGCTCGAAGTGCCCGTGGTGGGCGGGGCGCTCACGCAATGGGAGGGCCAGATCGGCGTCTGGGACCCGGGGCGCGGGGCGCCCTGCTACGAATGCGTCTTTCCGGTGGCAGCGGACCCGAGGCTGGCCCCCGATTGCGCGGAGGCGGGGGTGCTGGGCCCGCTGCCGGGTGTGATGGGGTCGATGATGGCGGTGGAGGCCGTGAAGGTGCTGACCGATGCGGGGGAGCCGCTGTGCGGGCGCCTTATGCTTTACGATGCACTGCATGGCGAGACGCGGATCATCTCGACCGCGCGCCGGGCGGACTGTCCGGCTTGCGGGCTGGGCGCGGCGGGGCCGGGAGGCTAGGTAGGGGCAGGACAAAGGAGCCCGTACATGACCAACCCGTTGATGGAGACCTGGGACACGCCGTTCGGCCTGCCGCCCTTCGAAAGGATCGAGGATGCCCATTTCGGCCCCGCGATCGACGCGGCGCTTGCCGAGGCGCGGGCGGAGGTTGCCCGGATCGCCGACAGCGAGGAGACGCCGGGCTTCGACAACACGATCCGCGGGTTGACGGAGGCGGGCGAGGCTCTGGAGCGGGCGCTGGGCGTGTTTTTCGGGATCGCGGGGGCGGAGTCGACCGAGGCGCGGGAGGCGCTGATGCGGGAGCTGTCGCCGAAGCTTTCGGACCATGCGTCCGACATCTACGGCAATCGCGCTCTCTTCGCGCGGATCGAGACGCTGTGGGACGGGCGGGAGGCGCTGGACCTCGGGCCGGAGGAGGCGCGGGTGCTCTATCTGACACGCCGGGGTTTCGTTCGGGCGGGGGCGGAGCTGGAGGGGCCTTCGGCGGAGCGGCTGAAATCGGTGAAAGCGCGGCTGGCGGAGCTGGGCACGGCCTTCACGCAGAACCTGCTCGCGGATGAGCGGAGTTGGCGGATGGAGCTGGACGAGGCCGAGCTGGCAGGGCTGCCGGAGTTCCTTGTCGCCGCGGCGCGCGCGGCGGGGGAGGCGGCGGGCGTGAACGGCCCGGTGGTGACGCTGTCCCGGTCGCTGATCGTGCCGTTCCTGCAGTTCTGCCCGGATCGCGACCTGCGGCGGAGGGCCTGGGAGGCCTGGGTGTCGCGCGGGGCCATGGGCGGCGAGACGGACAACCGCGACATCGCGGCTGAGATCCTTGCACTCCGGGCGGAGCGGGCGGACCTCTTGGGCTACGACAGTTTCGCCCAGTTCAAACTGGAGACCGAGATGGCGGGCACGCCCGAGGCGGTGCGCGATCTGTTGATGCGGGTCTGGGAACCGGCGCGCGCGCGCGCACTGGCCGACGAGACGCGGCTGACGGCGATGCTGCACGGCGACGGGCAGACCGGGCCGCTGGAGCCCTGGGACTGGCGCTATTATTCGGAGCGGCGTCGGCGGGAGGAGCATGATCTCGACGAGGCGGAGCTGAAGCCCTACCTGCAGCTCGACCGGATGATCGAGGCGGCCTTTTCGGTCGCGAACCGGCTGTTCGGGCTGGAGTTCGCGCCGCTTGACGTGCCCCTGCACCATGCGGACGCGAAGGCCTGGGAGGTGACGCGGGACGGGGGGCACATGGGCGTCTTCGTGGGCGACTATTTCGCGCGCGGCTCCAAGAGGTCGGGGGCCTGGTGCACGGTGTTCCGCGGCCAGCGCAATCTGGGGGGCGAGGTGCGGCCCCATGTACTGAACGTGTGCAATTTCTCGAAACCGGCGTCAGGGTCGCCCGCGCTCCTGTCCTGGGACGAGGCGCGTACGCTGTTTCACGAGTTCGGACATGCGCTGCACCAGATGCTTTCGGACGTAACCTGGCCGCAGATCGCGGGCACCTCGGTGGCGCGGGATTTCGTTGAGCTGCCGAGCCAGCTCTACGAGCATTGGCTGGAGGTGCCCGAGGTGGTGGCGGAATTCGCCACCCACGCCGAGACCGGTTCGCCGATGCCCGACGACCTGCGGGACAGGCTGCTCGCGGCGGGGACCTACGACACCGGGTTCGAGACGGTGGAATACATCGCCTCGGCACTGGTGGATCTGGAGTTTCACGGGGCTGACGTGCCGAGCGACCCAATGCAGCGGCAGGCGGAAGTTCTGGAGGAGATCGGTATGCCGCGCGCCATCGCGATGCGCCACGCCACGCCGCATTTTGCCCATGTCTTCGCGGGCGACGGCTATGCCGCGGGCTATTACAGCTACATGTGGTCAGAGGTGATGGATGCCGACGCCTTTGCCGCCTTCGAGGAGGCGGGTGGTCCGTTCGATGCGGAGACGGCGCGGAAACTCGAGGCCCACATCCTTTCGGCGGGAGGATCCGACGAGGCGGCGGTGCTTTATGCCCGGTTCCGCGGGTCCATGCCGGGGGTCGAGGCGCTGCTCAAGGGGCGCGGGTTGCTGGATGCGGCCTGAGCGGCACGCCGGACGACGCTCTCCTTCGGTGTCGCCCCGCCCGCCGTCCTGAAGGGCTCAGCGCCCGGAGAGACGGTCCCATTCGGTCAGGATCGCCTGCATTTCCTCGGCGAGGGCGGATTCGAGGGCGTAGGCCGGGTCCGGGTCGGACCCGGGGTCCTCCTCGTGGGCGGAGATCTGCGCGCGCTCTTCGAGAAAGGCGCGCAGATCGGCGTCGCCAAGGCGCATCAGCAGGCGCGCGAGGACCTTGCGCTGCGCGAGAAGGCGGCCGTCGAGGGCGTCGGTGCTGGGCGGCATGGGCGATCTCCGGTCACGGGAACATGGGCCTCATCCTGACCCGGGCGGCGCAGCTAGTCGAGCACCTCGTCCGGCAGGACGCCCCAGTAGCCCTGTCGCGGCGCCCAGCCGCGATAGCCTCCGGCGATGAGGCGGCACCAGTCGGGGGTGCAGCGGTCGATGCGGGCCACGACGTTGCGTTCGAGGCGGGCGACCTCAGTGCTGGAGGGATCGGGACGAGAGTAAAGTGTCACGGTCTCGTCCTCCACGAGCACGGTGCGATTGCCCGACAGAAGGGAATAGTGCACCCAGCCGCCGATCCCGTCGCGGTCCACCACCCGGCGCCAGTGGCCGTATTCGGCAGTGACCCTGAGCGGCATGTTGCGGCGGGTCAGCACCCAGTCGATCCGGTGCGACAGCGACGGCCCGCGCCTGAGGTTGCCCTCGGAGGCCTTGAGCGACACGAAGCGCGGCAGGGGCAGGTTGGTTTCCGGCCCGACCTCCTGGGCCACCACCGGCGTGGCCCCGGTCAGCATCATGGTAATCACAAGCAAGAGCGCCCGTCCTGACGGCCCCTTCATCACGCGATCATCCTGTCTGTCCTGCTCGGCGCCGCATGATCACGACGCAATTTTGTTGCGCGGGTGTTGTGGCCCACCCGACTTCCTTGCAATGTGCCATGCAAGGCGTCGGGAGAGGAAGCGCGCATGTCGAAGAGCCGTCTGACTGTTGTCGTCACGCGACGCCTGCCCGAGGCGGTGGAGGCGCGGATAGGCGAGCTGTTCGACGTCCGGCTGAGTCCGGACGACGCGCCCATGGATCGGGCGGCCCTTGTGGCGGCGATGCAGGGCGCGGATGTGCTGGTGCCTACCATCACCGACCGGATCGACGCCGGTCTGTTGGGACAGGCCGGCGATCGGCTGAAGTTGATCGCGAATTATGGCGCGGGGGTGGATCATATCGACGTGGCGACCGCCCGGCAGCGCGGCATTCTCGTGACGAACACGCCGGGCGTGCTGACCGAGGACACCGCCGACATGACCATGGCGCTGATCCTCGCCGTGACGCGGCGCATCCCCGAGGGGCTGGCGCTGATGCAGACCGGGGACTGGGCCGGCTGGGCGCCCACGGCGATGCTGGGCGGGCGGATCGCGGGGCGCAGGCTGGGCATTCTCGGCATGGGCCGGATCGGTCAGGCGGTGGCGCGGCGGGCCAATGCCTTCGGCATGCAGGTGCATTACCACAACCGCCGGCGGCTGCGTCCGGAGGTGGAGGAGGCGCTGGGCGCGACCTGGTGGGAGAGCCTCGACCAGATGGTGGCGCGGATGGACGTGGTGTCGGTCAACTGCCCCCATACGCCCGGCACCTTTCACCTGATGAACGCGCGGCGGCTGAAGCTGATGAAACCCTCCGCGGTGCTGGTGAACACCTCTCGGGGCGAGGTCGTGGACGAGAACGCGCTGACCCGGATGCTGCGAGCGGGGGAGCTCGCGGGCGCGGGGCTCGATGTCTACGGCAACGGGACGGATGTGAACCCGCGGCTGAGGGCGCTGCCGAACGTGGTTCTCCTGCCGCACATGGGCTCTGCCACGCGGGAGGGGCGGCTCGAGATGGGCGAAAAGGTGATCATCAACATCAAGACTTTCGATGATGGTCACAGGCCGCCGGATCTCGTCGTGCCGTCGATGATGTGATGAAGGCGGGTGCCGTCAAGCGCGCGCGGCGGGCGCGCCCTGCCGGGCATCAATCGAGGCGGCGGACGAGGAGTTGGTTGCCCTCACCGCGTTTCGTCTCGAAGACCTTGAGGTCCTTGACGAGGTCCGACAGCTTCTTGCGGCCGTAAGTCCGGGTGTCGAAATCGGGATCCGCGGCCGTGATGAACTGGCCGAGGGGGCCGAGCGCATACCATTCGTCCTCTTGGTCGATGGCGTCCATTGCCCGCAGGATGATGTCGCGTGCCTCCACCACGGGCCGGGTCTTGTCGCTGGCCGGAATGCGGTTCTCGCCGGCGGGGGTGGCTTCGGACGGGACGAGGTTCTCGAGGAAGATAAACCGCTTGCAGGCCTTTCGGAAGGCGTCTGGGGTCTTTTTCTGGCCGATGCCGTACACATCGAGCCCCTGCTCGCGGATGCGGCTGGCGAGGCGCGTGAAGTCGCTGTCCGACGAGATCAGCACGAAGCCGTCGAAGCGGCCAGTGTGCATCAGGTCCATCGCGTCGATCACGAGGCTGATGTCGGAGGAATTCTTGCCTACGGTATTCGCTGGGCTGTGGTGCGGCACGATGCCGTGCTCCGCCTGCACGCGGTTCCAGCCGGACATCTGCTGGCTGGAGAAATCGCCGTAGCAGCGGCGCACGCTGGCCTCGCCGAGGCTGGCGATCTCCTCGAAAAGGGCGCCGGCATGTTTGGGCGAGGTGTTGTCGGCGTCGATCAGGACGGCGAGGAGGGGGCGGTTATCGGCCATGGGGTCTCCGGGTTCGGTTGGGGAAAGCGTATCGCGGGTGCGCGGGCATTGCGAGATTGGACAGGCGGCCCGCGTGCCGTCATCATGGTTGACGTAGGGGAGAATCGGGAGGTGGCGATGGCCTTCACCGAGAGGGGTGGCATCGAGGCGGGCTTCGGCCCCGTGTTCGACACGGACATCGCGCCGCAACTGGTGCGGCTGGAGGCGGACAGGGTCACGGCGGCGGCCTCGGCGCGGAACAGGCTTCTGGTCTCCACGGGCCTCGGGGCCGCGGCGGGTGCGATGATCAGCTCCCTCATGGAGGTGTGGGGCCCACTGTTGTTTCTGGGGATCACCGGCCTTGTCGTGGGTTTTGTCCTGCGCGGCTGGGTGATGGCCGGCTGGAAGGGGCGGGTCGCCGACGCGGTGATGCCGCCGGTCCTGCGCTTCGTGGGGGACCTGGCCTACAGCCGCGAGGCCGAGGGCGGCTTTCCCCTAGGGGCGATGCGGGACCTGGGCCTGTTCGGGGCGTTCAACCGCCAGAATCTGTCCCACAAGGTCCGAGGGCAATGGCAGGGAACCGGGTTCGAGATGGTGCAAGCGAACCTGCGGAAGAGGAGTTCGGGGGGGTCGAACGGGTCCGGCTCCACGCGGGTCGTGTTCCAGGGGTTGCTCTTCGCCATCGAGGTTCCTGAGACGTCCCCAACGCCGATCCTGATCGCCCGGGAATACGGGAAGCTCGCCAACCAGCTGTCGGGCTTCTTCGCCTTCGGAAAGCGCCGGGGAATGCCGCGGGTCGAATTCGACCATGCCGCTTTCGAGGAGGTGTTCGAGGTCCATGCGGAGGACCCGGATGCCGCGCGCGCGTTCATGCCGCTTGCGTTTCTCGACACGCTTCTCGCCATCGGCGACGCTGAGGGCGGTCAGCAGGGCGCAAAGAGCATGACCGCCGGGTTCGAGGGAGACCGGTTCTACCTCGCGCTGGCCAAGGGCCTCGGGTTCCTGGACCTGGGCGACGTCGACCGCACGATCCTCGACATCGAGGAGGCGCTCCATGCGCTCTTTGACGACCTGACCATCATCCGGCGGATCATCGACCGGCTGCACGGAGCGCAGCCGGTCGCTGCATGAGGTCAGATGATCTGCATGTCGTCGGCCAACTGGCCAAGCGACGAGATGCCGACGATGGTGATCTCCTGGTTGCCGAAGTCGAGCTTCACCGCGTTGCCGGGCAGGTTCTCTCCGAAGCGGGCCAGCACCTGGAGCGGGGTCAGCCGACCGCCCCAGATCGCATCGTCGAGCACCAGCGTGTCCACGTTGTTGGAGAAGTCCTGAATCACGTCCCGACCGTCGCCGCGCCGGAAGACGAAGACATCCGCGCCGAGCCCGCCATTCAGGATGTCGTCGCCCTTGCCGCCTTCGAGGCGATCGTTGCCGGCATTCCCGTTCAGACGATCGTTGCCGAGGCCGCCGAAGAGCCTGTCGATGCCGCCCTGCCCGGACAGGATGTCATTTCCGGAGCCGCCCGAGAGCACGTCGTTGCCAAGGCCACCGGCTATGTTGTCCCGGCCAGCGGCACCGTTCATCACATCGTTGCCGTTGTTGCCGAACATGCGGTCGTTGCCCGCGCCGCCATTCATCACGTCCCTGCCGCCGAGGCCGGAGATGACGTCATTGCCGCCGCCCCCGTTCACGCTGTCGTTGCCGATCCCGCCGTTGATGTTGTCGCCGCCTCCGCCCCCGTTGATCAGGTCGTTGCCGCCGCCCCCGTTGATCCGGTCGGCTCCGAGCCCGCCGGAGAGTCGGTCGTTGCCGCCGTCGCCGGAGATCACGTCGTTGCCGTCGTCGCCGAACATCTGGTCGGCGCCGCGATCCCCGGTCATTCGGTCGGCGCCCGGGCCGCCGTGCATCGTGTCGTTGCCCAGCCCGCCGTCCATGGTGTCGTTACCCGGATTGCCCCAGAGCGCATCATCGCCGGTGTCGCCGGAGATCGAGTCGTCGCCGTCGTTGCCCTCGATCCGGTCGTTGCCGTCGCGGCCGGACAGGCGGTCGTTGCCGTCGAGCCCGAACATCAGGTCGTCCCGGGAGGTCCCGTTACGGCTGTTGTTGCCATCTGTTCCGACGATCAGGGATTGCGTGCTCTGGGACACCGATGCGAGGGAGACGCGGCCGTTGGAGAACTGCAGGAATTCCATGCCGAAGAGGCGGTCGATGCCCTGGCCCGGGGCGGTGACGAGGACCGATCCGTCGCCGAGGAAGAACACATCGGCCTGTGATCTCGGCCCGGCATAGACTGCGGTATCGGCCCCGGGGCCGCCGATCAGGACATCGATGCCTTCGCCGCCGATCAGGACATCGTTGCCGGAAAACCCGAAGAGACTATCGTCACCGTCGTTGCCGAGAAGCGTGTCGTCGTCGGCGATCAGCCCGAAGCCGCCGATGTCGAAGCGACCCTGGATCAGGTCGTCGAACCGGCTGCCGATCACCCGCTCGATCCCGCTCACAAGCAGGCCCTGTGCCCAGCCAAAGGTCGTCCCGGTCCCGTCCTGACGCAGGGAAATCCCCACGGGACCGGTGGCATTGGCGTAGCTCAGGGTGTCGATCTCGTTTTCCGGCCCGAGGTCCCCCACGGAGTCCGGAACGCCAGTCCGCTGAAAGTCGGAGGGTCCGGGCAGGTAGAGGTCGTTGCCTCGCCCGCCCTGAAGCCCGTCGGAGCCGGCGCCGCCATCAAGGATGTCGTTTCCGCCCCCGCCAAACAGGTTGTCGTTTCCGCCGAGACCGATGAGGATGTCGTTTCCCTCGAAGCCTCGGAGCCCGTTCGGACCATTTGTGCCGGTATAGATGTGGCTGTCGCTGTTGAAGAAATTACTTAGCGGCTGGGGGCTGTCCGTCCGATAAGACTGAGCGATCGCGTTGGTCAGGGCGGCGGCAGCGAAGTTAACTGCGATCTGCGCCGAGGGCGCCAAGAACTGCGGCAGGGTCAGCGGCTGCACCTGGTTCGCCGGGACACCGCTGTCGAGCGCATCCCGCAGACGATAGTTGAAGAGGTAGGTCATGCCGGTGATCTGGCCGGCGGTCGGGAGCAGCATGCTGTTGCCGTCGCCGAGGTTGACCAGCCCGGCCTGTAGCCCCTGGCCCGTCAGGATCAGCCGTCCGGCAAAGTCCGGCGCGGTAACAATGAAGGTACTGGCCGTCGAGACGACCGTGTTCGGAAAGCGCCCGCCGTTCTGCGCCGCAAGGGTGGTGAGCAGGAAGAACCCCTCGACCGCCGCAAAGGTCGGGTCAAAGAGTTCTGTCGTGTTGTTCCTGAAAGTGCCGCGCCAGACCATCCGTCTGATCCTTTCCCAACCCGGACCAGCACTGTCCGGCCCACCACGCCGCCCTCAGGTAAGCGCGAACGCTCGCACCAAGCAAGGCCAAGTGACGGTCTCGCGCCGCGAAAACGCGGGCGCCGGGCGGGGTCGGTCCGCAGGCCCGCGTCAGTACAGAACGACGGACCGGATCGACTCGCCTGAATGCATCAGATCGAAGCCCGTGTTGATGTCGTCCAGCGGCATCGTATGGGTGATCATCGGGTCGATCTCGATCTTGCCGTCCATGTACCAGTCGACGATTCGAGGCACGTCCGTCCGGCCGCGCGCCCCGCCAAAGGCCGTGCCGCGCCAGGAGCGGCCGGTGACAAGCTGGAAGGGACGGGTCGAGATCTCCGCGCCGGCCGGGGCGACGCCGATGATGATCGATTCGCCCCAGCCCTTGTGCGCGCATTCGAGGGCCTGGCGCATCACCTTGACGTTGCCGGTCGCGTCGAAGCTGTAATCAGCGCCGCCCTTCGTCAGGTTCACGATATAGGGCACAATCTCGCCGTCGATCTCGGACGGATTGACGAAGTCGGTCATGCCGAAGCGTTCGGCCATCTCCTTCTTGGCGGGGTTGAGATCGACGCCGACGATCTGGTCGGCCCCCGCCAGCCGCAGGCCCTGGATCACGTTGAGGCCGATGCCGCCGAGGCCGAAGACGACGCAGCGGCTGCCGATCTCCACCTTGGCGGTGTTGATCACCGCGCCTATGCCGGTGGTGACGCCGCAGCCGATGTAGCAGATCTTGTCGAACGGCGCGTCCTCGCGGACCTTCGCCAGAGCGATCTCGGGCAGGACCGTATGGTTCGAGAAGGTCGAGCAGCCCATGTAGTGCAGGATCTCTTCGCCATCGAGCGTGCTGAAACGGCTGGTTCCGTCGGGCATCTTGCCCGCGCCCTGGGTGGTGCGGATCGCCTGGCAGAGGTTGGTCTTGGGGTTCAGGCAGTAGTCGCACTCGCGGCATTCGGGTGTGTAGAGAGGGATGACGTGGTCGCCGGGCTTCAGCGATGTGACGCCTTCGCCCACCTCCAGGACGACGCCCGCGCCCTCGTGGCCCAGAATCGCGGGAAAGAGGCCCTCCGGATCGGCGCCCGAAAGGGTAAAGTCGTCGGTGTGGCAGATGCCCGTCGCCTTGACCTCCACGAGGACCTCTCCAGGGCGCGGGCCTTCGAGATTGACATCCATGATTTCAAGCGGCTTGCCGGCCTCGACTGCCACTGCGGCGCGGGTTCTCATATGGTCTTCTCCGTGGCCCATGTCTTTGGCGCAACGCTGTGTCAGGAAAGGTGAAAGATCAACCGTCGCTCTGCTTGAAGCCTGCAGGGGAACCGATCTTATGGCCTCATGAAAGTCCGCGCTCTGCTCATCTGTCTTGCCATCGCCGGTTGCACCGAGGTCGCGATCGCGCCCACGGACGCCGCTGTGGACGAGATTCAGGCCCCGCCTCCGCCCCCGTTCTCGCCGCGTCGGCCCGAGTCGGCCGATCCGCTCGATCCGTGCTTCGCGGGATCGTATCTCGATCTTATCGGGCGGGATGAATCGAGGATCGGCATCGCCGAGACGCCGACATTCCGGCTGATCCGGCCGGACAGCCTGGTGACGGAAGAGTTTGCGCCAACCCGTGTGAATGCGGTTGTCGATCCTTCGGGGATGATCATTTCCGTCTATTGCGGATGACGCGGGCGGGGACTGTGGTCCTTGCCCTCTGCGCGGTGCTTGCGGGCTGCGCGCCGCGCCCGACCGAGACTGCGCCGCCTCCCGTTCTCCCTCGGTCAGAGCCCGATCTCTGCGGAGCGGGCCGCCAAGTCTCGCTGATCGGTCAGGATGGCACGGCGCTGGAAAGGGTTCTGCTGCTGGGCCAGGTGCGGGTGATCCGTCCGGGCGACGCGGTCACCATGGACCTGAGGCCGGAACGCATCAACTTCGAGATCGCCGAAGACGGACGCATCGTACGGGTGTTTTGCGGCTGAGGGGAGCGAAGGCGGACCCGGGGCACCTCACTGGGTGGGGGCAATTGGTCGGCACCCCGGGACCTTCTTCGCACGGTCGGTCTGACCTTGGGTCAGGTCGAAATCAGGACGCGTTTGGGGCGGTTCAGTGGCATTTCGCCCCGCTCTTGATTTGGCGGGTCAAAGACGCAAGTCTGACCGGATGACGTTCCAGCCGCCCGTTCCGTTTCCGCGCCCGATCGAGGAGCGGATTTCCTTTCACCGGACCGAGCTGGCGCCGATCCTCTCGATCTACGGGCGCATGGTGGCGGCGGGGGAATGGCGGGACTACGGAATTTCCAGCCTGCGAGACGTCGCCGTCTTTTCCGTCTTTCGCCGCACGGCCGAGAACCCGCTCTACCGGATCGAGAAGCGCCCGAGGCTGCGGATGCGGCAGGGGCAGTATGCCGTGATCGGGATGGAGGGGCAGATCCTGAAGCGGGGCGACGACCTCAAGACCGTGCTGCGGGTGCTGGAGCGCAAGCTGATCCGGCCGGTGGACTGATCAGCGTGTCCCGAGGCGTTTGAGCGCCGTAACCGGGCCGCCACCCTGTCCCTCGATCCGCGCGACCGCTGCGGCCCGATCTTCGAAGACGACAGCCATGTGATGTGCGTTGGCATGAAGGATGCGGCCGTTGTCCGCGACCCAGGCGACATGGCCTGCCCAGAATATCAGGTCGCCGCTGCGCAGGTCCGTCGGGTCGGCGAGGGTCTCGCCCAGTTCCGCCTCCTGCTGGTGGCTGTCTCCCGGACAGGGGATGCCGCAGGCGAGGCAGGCGATTTGCACGAGACCGGAACAATCGATCCCGAAGGCGGAGTTGCCGCCCCAGAGATAGGGCGTGCCGAGGAAAAGTTCGGCCACGGCGACAGGGTCACTTGCGGGCAGCAATTCCGCCATGTGGATACGGGGCGCGTAGGCATAGACCTGTCCGTCGAAGCCGCGCGGCGCAGGTCGGCCGGGGTCGATTTCCACCCATCCGCGGATCGATGCGCTCACACATCTCACCCGCGCGCCGAAGGAGAGCGGAAGCACCTCGACCCCCGCCCGAAGCGGATCGAGCAGCGGTTCGGGGGAGATCAGGGCGTAGCTGCGGCAGACGGCGATCCGGTCGGTCGGGGTGATCGCGCGCTCCGACAGGGCGGCCGCATCGACAAAGCCCGGATAGCCATCCCTGTCGGCGCGCCCGAAGGCCAGGCCGTCCTCCTCTCCCTCAAGTCGGAAGTCCTCTCCGAAGACAAGCTCCCGGTCGCGAGCGCTGCGGTGCCTGTCGCGCCAGATAGGGGCGACCGGCGCAATCACGGTGCGGATCTCTGCGGAACGGCCGAAGGCTCGGGCCTCTCGGAATCCGGCGGGCACTCCGGTCACGCTGGCAGCAACGCCGGGAGCGCCTCGAAGAGCGCCCGCGCGCCCTGGCCTGCGCCGCCCTTTGGACGGCCGGGGGCAGGCTGGGGGTTCCAGCCGTAGATGTCGAAATGCAGGTAGCGCGGCGCCGTGGCGAAGCGTTTGAGAAAGAGTGCCGCCGTGATCGAGCCCGCCATGCCAACAGAGGGTGCGTTGTCAAGATCGGCGATGCCGGGCTCGATCGTCGGTTCGTAAGGCGCGTGGAAGGGCATCCGCCAGACCGGGTCGGATGCCCGGGCGGCGGCCTCGCCGAGGGCCGCAAAATCGGCGTCTGCCGTGGCGTAGACCGGAGCGAGGTCCGGTCCGAGGGCCACACGCGCCGCGCCGGTCAGGGTGGCCATGGAGACGAGGAGGTCCGGCGTCTCCTCGCAGGCGAGGGTCAGCGCATCGGCCAGAACCAGTCGGCCCTCGGCATCGGTGTTGTTGATCTCCACCGTCAGGCCGCTGCGGGCGCACAGGATGTCGCCGGGGCGGAAGGCGGGACCGGACACCGAGTTCTCTACGGCGGGGATCAGCACCCGCAGCCGGACGGGCGCGCCGGTGGCCATAAGCATATGCGCGAGGCCCAGTACCGTGGCCGCGCCGCCCATGTCCTTTTTCATCATACCCATTGAGGCGCCGGGCTTCAGGTTAAGCCCGCCTGTGTCGAAACAGACGCCCTTGCCGACCAGCGTCAGGGTCGGTCCCGCGTCGCCCCACCGAAGGTCGATGAGCCGGGGGGCGCGGGGGCTGGCGCGGCCGACAGCGTGGATCAGGGGGAAGTTCCGCTCGAGGAGGGCTGCGCCCTCGACGGTTTCGACTGTTGCGCCGAAGGTCGTGGCAAGGGATCTGACCGCGGCCTCGAGTTCGGACGGGCCCATGTCCTCGGCGGGGGTGTTGACGAGATCGCGGGTGAGCCATTCGCCTGTCGCCATGGCCTCGATCCGGGCGGGATCGACCCCCTCTGGTGCTGCGAGCCGGGCAGGGGCGGGCGATTGTGCGCGGTACCTGTCGAACCGGTAGGTCTCGAGCAGCCAACCGAGGGCGGCGTTGGCGCGGAGGTCTTCGGGCAGGGAGATATAGCGCCATGTGCCCTCCGGCAGGAGAGAGGCTGCGCCGGCAAGCGGAAAGCGCAGGCGGGCCCGGGCCTCGGGGGTCCCGAGGCCGGCGAGCGCCGCGGCGACGCTGCCGTCCGGTCCGGGAAGCGGGAGAATTTCACCCGGCGCGGCAGAGAAGGCGCGGGCGCGGGCCCAGCCGTGGGCGAGCTCGGGCAGGGTCTCGAGTGTCGCCTCGAGTGTCTCGGGGGTGACCGCGTGGATCGGGCGCGCGTCGGCGTCCGCGGGGGCGAGGCGGGGCGGCATGGTCTCTCCTGTCCGTGTTGTGGGCGAGACTAGAAGCCCCTTGGGGCAGGGGCAAGCGAGGTGCGGACGGCAGCGCAGGGGCGCTTGTCGGCCGGGGGGTGGCCGGGCGATCCGTCACAGGTCGTGGATGTCCCAGATTTCGGAGATCGATCGATCCGCGACGCGGCCGAGCCGCGCCAGCGTCGCCCCAAGGGCGGCCCCGTCGCCGGTTTCCGCACAGCGGGCGACGGCGCGGGCGACGCTGGCAAGGGTGCAAAGGCCGATCCCGTCGCCCAGACTGGCGATCTCGATTGCCAGCCGCGGGATTGCCGCGATCTCGCGCAGGCAGAGATCGCGGTCGAGCCGGGCGAGCCGGTGGCTGATCGCCTCGAGCACCGCGCAGACCGCATCCTCGGCCTCCGACTCGCACCGTGTCCCGTAGAGCCGCAGCAGAGGCGCGGGATCGAACCGCACCGTCTCCCGCGGGACAAGGAGCGTCGGCGGCAGGGCCGGCCGGGCCACGGGCGAGATGTGCGGGTGCAGGGTCATGGGCACCCAATCGCCCGCTTGCGGTTGCCGCCAAGTGAACAGACGGCCGAATAATCCCTCGAACTTCCCGCAAATCCGGCCTATTGCGCACGAGGCCTGAGTGACGGATCGGAGGTCAGCGATGGGTGCGGTCAGACCCCTGCCGGATTACCTTGTGCGGCGCTATCAGGGCTGGAAGGCCACGACCTATGCCGACAACCGGGCCTGGTACCGCAGGCTGGCCGAGGACGGGCAGCATCCGCGGGCGATGATCATCTCCTGCTGCGACAGCCGGGTGCACGTCACCTCCATCTTCGGCGCGGATCAAGGCGAGTTCTTCATCCACCGCAATATCGCCAACCTCGTGCCGCCCTACGAGTCGGGCAGCGGGCAGCACGGCACCTCCGCGGCGATCGAATACGCGGTGACGTCGCTGAAGGTGGCTCATGTGATCGTGCTCGGGCATTCGATCTGCGGCGGAGTGCAGGGCTGCTACGACATGTGCGAGGGCCGCGCGCCGGAGCTGGAGGCGCGCGCGAGCTTCGTAGGACGCTGGATGGACATCCTGCGACCGGGCTATGAGCGGCTGCCAGAGGGCGAGGATGCGGTGCGCGTGCGGGCGCTGGAGAAGGCGGCGGTGCTCGTGTCGCTGGAGAACCTGCAGAGCTTTCCCTTCGTCGCGAAGGCCACGGCGGCGGGAGATCTGACGCTGCACGGGCTCTGGACGGATATCGCGGAAGGCGGGCTCGAGACCTGGGACCCGGAGACGGGCGAGTTCGTGCCGGTGGGAAGATCCTCGGCGCCCTGAGGGCGCGGTTAACCGGTTTTCAACGGTTCCATGATGTCGTGTCGTTATGGACATGCGGATCGATCTCACTCTCGACGACACGCTCCTCCGCGCTGCGCGCGACGTCGCGGCCCGGCGGGAGATCACGGTGCAACAGTTGGTGAAGGACGCGCTGAGGTCCGAACTTGCCCGCGCCCACCGGGGGGCGACGTCGCCCGCCCGGGCGGACGAGCGCACGCTTGATCTGATGCGCGCCCGGTTCGGGCGGGACTTCGCCACCGCCCGCGACTGGGCAGACCTGCAGCGCCGCTGCCTCGGCAAGGGTGCCGCCCTGAGGGAGGCGGGCGGCGGCCTCGCCCTGTTCTCGCTCGCCACCGGTGCACGGCTCTGCAAGGCCTCCGACGTCGGCGCGAGCCTGCAGCGCCTTCGACGCCGGTTCGGCACGACCTTTCCGGCGGAGGCCCTGGCGAGAATCGCCGCCGACGCTCTCTCGGACGAGGTGATCGAGCCGTTCTGATCCAGCCGCTCCGACGGTCGGGCCGACCCGGATGAGGTGATCGAGCCGTTCTGATCCCGCCGCTCCGACGGTCGGGGCGACCCGGACGAGGTGATCGAGCCGTTCTTATCCCACCGCTCCGACAGTCGGGCCGGGGTCAGGCCTTCTTCAGAACCCGGTTGCCCAAAACCTCGGCGATCTGCACCGCGTTCAGCGCCGCGCCCTTGCGCAGGTTGTCGGACACGACCCAGATATTCAGCCCGTTGTCGATCGTACTGTCCTGGCGGATCCGGCTGATGAAGGTGGCGAAATCGCCCACGCATTCGACGGGCGTGACGTAGCCGCCGTTCTCGCGCTTGTCGATGACCATGCAGCCCGGGGACTCGCGCAGGATGTCGCGGGCCTCGTGCTCGTCGAGGAAATCCTCGAACTCGATGTTGATCGCCTCGGAATGGCCGACGAAGACGGGCACGCGCACGCAGGTCGCGGTGACCTTGATCGAGGTATCGAGAATCTTCTTCGTCTCGGCGACCATCTTCCACTCTTCCTTGGTGGAGCCGTCGTCGAGGAAGACGTCGATATGGGGAATGACGTTGAAGGCGATCTGCTTGGTGAACTTCTTGGGGGCGACCTCCTGACCGGGGACGTAGACGCCCTTGGTCTGGTCCCAGAGTTCGTCGATGCCTTCCTTGCCGGCGCCGGAGACGGACTGGTAGGTCGAGACCACCACCCGCTTGATCCGCGCGCGGTCGTGGAGCGGCTTCAGCGCCACGACCATCTGCGCGGTGGAGCAGTTGGGGTTGGCGATGATGTTCTTCT
>Ga0076930_100559_pt1 | contig 32797 bp, 37 predicted proteins | sample HotLakConsoUCCRE_FD_71149 | JGI IMG/M metagenome (GOLD analysis project Ga0076930, IMG submission 71149) | Hypersaline microbial mat communities from Hot Lake, Washington, USA - Hot Lake Consortium UCC-RE (version 3) (version 3) ...
GCCAGGATGCATGATCCGCTCTCAGCAGAATTTCCAGACAAAAGGTTGCTCAATCCACTGCCCAACCAGGACAGGTGAATAACCTGCCATGAGGAGATGCGTGATGCAGGTATGGCAGAGCTCATGTGTTCCCATCTGCATCGGGATTCCGGCATCGGCCAGAACCTCGGTCCACGCCGCGACCGGGAGTCCGGTATAACGATCTGGCGGCCCGGAAGGCTTGTGGATCAGGAAGTCCGCACCTCGGGCATCGTCCTTGCGTTTCCATGCCTGCAAATGAATGACGAGATCACGGGGCATTGCGGAGGTCGCCTGGTTTTTGCCCCCGGCCCTTTCGACCCCATAGCCGAGACGAAAAATGTTGCGACCTTCGAGATCGATGTACCCGAAATGCCGCGAACGCTTCCACGACAACGACAAGGTCGCATCGAGACGGGTGCCGGTCTTCCACATGATGAGCGCAAGGCGGCGGATCGGCTCGCGCCTGCGGATGACGTCGCGGCCTCGACGGATAAAGGGCATCGATCCGGGATCTGCGTCTGAGCCCTTCGGCACAGGTTCGCGGGCATAATCGTTGGCCTCCTCATCCCAGATATATCCGCGACATGCCATGAAAAACCGGGCCAACTGGTCGCGTTCAAGATAGGTGCGATCCGCATCCGGCATGCGACCGAGCGGGATCTGAATACGCGTTGTGAGGCCCGCATCAAAGGCGAAAAGGTTGCAGACACGCTGAAGATGATAGATATCGTTGCGAAGGGTGCGGTCGCAGACAAAACCCTTCCCCCGCACTTTCGGGATGTTCATGTTGCGGTACTGGGTGACCGTCGTTCGATTGATATCACCCAGATTTTTCCCCGGAAAATAGCGGCGCAGACGCTTGAGAATGTCGCAGACATCCCCGAAATACTTGTGATCCGACTGCGGAGCTCCTTTCGGCGGCGGGCTATAGATGAATGTGTCGAACACGGTTTCGAGCGAAATATCTCGATCGGACACGATGCCGTGCAGCTTGGCCAGCTCCTGCTCGACCGCAAGTTCATAGCGGGCCTCTGCTTCCTCGGGCTGATCCTCATAGACCTTCAATGACCGGTAGTACAAGCCGTTGCGCATCATGTAGTAGATGCCCTTGGCCCCCTGCTTACGCGGTGGCCGCAATGCGAGCGTAAAAGTCGGTGTCGTCAAGACATTCGGCAAAGCCGCAGCGGCTTCGAGAGCGGCACGGTCTTTCTGTTGCTTGACACGCTGAAAAAACTTGCTTTTTTCCGGAATTGGTGCCATACTGTTCATTGTAATCTCCTCATTGAGATTTGGAGCGACATCGGAGCTGTCAAACTTGGTGTCGCCGTGAAAATGCTGGCCTTCTAGGCCAGCATTTTTTTTTGAGCCTCGGCCCCGCCGCTTGGTCGCCCAAGTTCGGCAAGACCACGTTTCGTGACAAACATCCGCCGCCCAACACGCACGTGCGGCAACTGCCCGTCGCGGATCGCTGTTCGCAGCGTGCTGACCGTGATGACGCCGTCAGGCCACATCAGTGCAGTGGCTTCATGTAGCGTCATCAACTCGTCCTCCCCCCAGTTATCAGGGCTTGGGCGATTGGAAACACGCTGTGGAACAGCATGAATGAAGTCTGGGGACTCGTGCGTCATTTGTCAAATCTCCGAATACTTTCCACTGGGTACTTTGGGGTGATTTTTTATTTTTTAAATTCAGTATTCGATCGATGCCATAATACGCTGCCGATGCGACTGGATACATCGGTCTATTTTCAAGGAAATTTTTTTTAATCCTTACCAATCGCATATCCGCCTCCGTTTGATCCTGCACCGAATTTTTTTACTACCACTCTACATTCACGATAGATTTTTTACTTTCGTCTCACACGCGGGCGAGCTTTCGCCGTGACCGGGGCGTCGAGCGTCCCGGATCGACGAGTGCGAGGAAGTGATCGCCGGTCAAAACCCGCTGGTCGAGCAGGGCCTCGGTCACCCGGTCGAGAGCGATTCGCTCGCGTCGCAACGTGTCGATGACACGGTCATAGATATTCCGCAGCTCACTCTCGATCTGGTCACGCAAGACGGGATCGTAGAGCAAAGCCTGGTCAGGCGGCGTCTCTACGGCGACGAGGCGTTCGCACATACCCAAGTTGATATGCAGGGCCGTCATCGTTCGCGTCGCTTTGATGAGATCAGCCCCCGCTCCGACACTTGGTTCACCAAAAACGATCTCTTCGGCGGCTCGTCCCGCGAGATCGATCGCGATCAGCTTCTCAAAATCAGCCCGCGTGACATTTCGGCCTCGGGACTGGACATGACCGCGTCGGTCCTCATTCGCGACGATCGAGATCTCGTCGACGACAAAGCCCACATCATGCGTGAGCAGGGCATGCCCCGTTTCGTGAACCGCGATGCGACGGATCAGGGCGTCGTCCTCCGCCGTATGTCCAGGGGCCAGAACCGACGCCAGATCCTCCGTCGTCATCGACCTGCGTTGGCGGCGTGCAATCGCCCGTGCCTGCTGGACACACGAGGCCAAAGCGGCTCCGGTCTTGCCGACGCCGAGCTTTGCGACACGATCGATTTCGGCGCGGTTGAGATCGGCACCCACATGCAACGCAAGGATACCGGCAATCGCCCTCACATCCGGACGGGGAATCGTGATGACATTGGTGAGCCGCCCCGGACGCTTCAAGGCCGGGTCAATCCGCTCGACAAGGTTGGTGGCACCGACAACGATCACGCCCGGCATCTCAACGGCTCCATCAATCAGGGTCAGCATGCGTGTGATCAGCGGTGTCCAGAAATCGCGGCCTCGTCCGACGAGATCATCGCGATTCGGCAAGGCGTCGAGTTCGTCGAGAAACCAGATCGCCACGCCAGCCGCCTCGGCAGCGAGAACTGCCTGCCGATGGCTTGCCTCCGCAGCTTCGATAATTTTCCCGAGGTGGCTGTCGTTTTTTGTGGTGAACCAGGCCCCGACAGATGTCGCGATCAACGGCACATCGAGCGTTCGCGACAGAGACCGCATCAAGGAAATTTTTCCCATTCCGGGCTCGGACGCCAGGAGAACGCGGGTCGTTGCCACGAGATCGGACCATTGCACTTCACCGCGTCGATAGGCGGCGACATCCGCGACCACGCCGTTAGCCCAATCCATGGCAGGCCCATACCCGTCCAAAACGGACAGTGGCGGTGCATCGGAGCAATGGGTGGCCGACGTCAGCCCCTGGATCTGGCGAATTCGTGTCACACAGGCCTTCACCCCGCCGCTGGGCCGCAAGGCACAGGCGAGCGTGGCGAGATCGATCCCCTCGCCGAAATTGTCCGGAACCGTGGGCCGACGCTTGCGACAGACCTCGCCGATCAACCGTGCGAGATCGGCACCGGTTGGCAGCGTCAACGCGACCTTGATGTCGGCAGCCGTCGATAATGTTGAGGGAAGAAACCTATCGTGAACATACAAGGCGATCAGGCTCCGTCCCGTGGAGAGTGTTTCCGCCACGCCAATGTCGTTGTCGTCATGGCGTCCTCGGAACCGCGAGATCTCGGCAAGCGGGAACATTTCCGCGAGCATTTGCGTCGTCGGATCGAACCAGTCTACACTTGGAACCTGAACCAACACGGCCACGGACCCCGCCTCGATCTGCCCGCACGCAACGGGGTCGAGCACAGCCTGGACCGCCCTTCCAACCAGGAGACTTAAAGAATTCGTATTGTCTTCGTTAAGATTAGCGTCAGTCTTCGCACGCTTTAGTCGAGAAAGTGAAGTTTTCGGCTTGGTGGCCGTTGTCGCCTGTGTCGTCATGACAAATACCCCTCACAGGCCATCGAAACAGGGTCGATGGCTGCGCAATGTCGATCGTGATGGAGGGTGAATGCGGGCCTGCGCCCGTGATCAGAACCCGGTCGTGCCGCAAGGCACGAGCATCATATCGAGCGGGATATTCGCTGGATGGAACGCACGCGAATCACCGCCGCCCGGATGGGGCGGTCGAAAGTTACAGGGCTGGTGGATCGCATGGACATGGGGCCATATAGAACGGAATGCGAACACGAGTCAAGGGTGTTTCGCGGAAAATGATGAAAGCCTGACCGCCTCATCACGCCAGCGTTCAGCCTCATCAATATCAATGGGCACACCTCTTCCGTCCCGATAGCATTCGGATAAACGGTAATGCGCTTCAATATGCCCTGACTTTGCAGCCTCATTGTAGAATCTGATTGCTTCTTTAAGGTCCTGCTCAACTCCCTTACCATGAGCATGTAGCTCACCCAGCTCAAAGGTCGCGTCGGCATTTCCATACCATGAAGCCTTTGCAAAACTTTTGTAAGCTAAATTATAGTCTTTTGGAAAACCCGCTCCAGTTAAAAAACACAGTCCTATTTCATGCCATGCATCTTTCTGTCTACTGTTGATGAGTAATAAGAATATCTTAATAATTTGGTATGGATCAATTCGGTCGTCAATAATGGCAGCGATATCATGAAATGCTAAATTGATCTCGTCTTCAGCTTCATCCGGATCAATTCGCTTTTTCCATATATTCGATTTCTTCAAGTCTACATCAGTAATTTTATTTGTTCGATAAGCAAACGCCAACAAAATTTCTGCTTCTGTCGCTTCCATACCGTCATTTTGCGCTGCCTTTGCCAACCAATTTAATGCATTCTCACCTGAGAAAGGAACGCCAAGGCCACACCAGTAACGTTTTCCGATCTCCAGTTGAGCGCGTGTTTGCCCATTCATCGCCGCCGCCAAATAGTACTTTGATGCTAGTTCGTGATCTTTGTTAACAATTTTTCCCTCATCATATAGCTCGGCTAAAAACAGTTGCGATCTATCATCATTAGCTTCCGCCGCCTCATGGAGCCAATGAAGAGCCTCTTCGATATCTGGCTCATCCAAAACAGAACCAAATATATTTCCCCCCAAAAAAAAGCACCCCAAAGCAAACTTTCTTATATTATCCTCATTATTTGCACCTATACGTAAGTATTCTAAGGCCTGAAAATAGCTATACGGAAGATATTTGGCATAACTTTGATTATTAAAGAATAATACACCTAGCATCCACGCTGCATCATTCTCCCCGTTCTGGTATGCTTTTTCGAACCAATATGCAGCTCTAAATAAATCCTGATGAACAGGTTTTCTATCTGGATAATACCTTCCATTCTGATAAAGCATTCCGAGATACAGCTGGGCATCAACGTTGCCTGATTTTGCGATCTTCTCTAATTCCTCAAAGCTGATTTCTTTGAAGTTATCAACCATGCGTACGCTCCAACCCAGAGGCACTCGTGAAGATTTTCAGCTTCGTTTCTTTTTTACATTATCAATTGTTGCTGTAAATTAGTGAGAAATCGAATCAGCAAATATACGTATTTTGCAACCAATAGTAAGGCAAAAATGAAATTCACGCTGTATGGGTCGCGTAGTATTTTATCCTAGGTCCTGTGCGGTTCACTGCTCGCATTCTCCGAAGAGCCCAAGAAAGTCTTTTTCGCTGCGCTTTCAGGCTCCTCGGATTTACTATTTTCGTGAACACTTTTTTCGGTCAAATCTTCACCCGAATATTCCGGTTTACAGGACCCGTTTGCCTGTTTAAGAAAATCTAAAAATCCCTCCAACTCCTTTCTCTGTATTGCTACCGGCTGCGCAGCGACAAACTTTGGGCCGTTGGGTGTTGGCCGGATTTCGCCAATTGTAAAATAGATCAAATAGTCATCAACTCGAACATCTTGGATCGCATTGATTACGACCGTTGACTTATCCATCGTCAATCTCCTTGATCAGCTTTTTTGGTCGCCGCGTAGCGGCCTCATCCATTATTTTGAATGTGTTCGATACATATTTTGGCATTCCTTCGATTCCTTTTCGAAATGCCTTCAATTCATCAGTTAATACACAATTAACTAATTTAACCTGCCGATCTGGCGTTTCAGTTTCGAACTGCATGTAACACAGGGGATCACCGCGCCTGAGGCGAACAGGTTTGTCAGTATCAAACCACTCGAATGCCCAATTCATTATCCGAGGCCAATTTTGAATTGGAAACCGACCAGAAATAAGAAGTCCAGGCCATTTGGATGCACGATAATCAAAAAAAGGGGGCAACTGTGTCATAAAACAAACTTCATCAGATATAAAGAAATACGGAAGCAAGATTTGGATCACCGGCCGATCCGGGTGCCGCCAAAGATCTGGCTTCATGAGTGTCAAAAATCGTTGCAAAATATCGCGATCAATACGCGTTCCCCGATCTTCAACAAATAAGTCGAACGCACCATTGCGTCTCTCGATTGAGATATTCAAATCGAAGGCGCATGGGATTTGGTAAAGACGCTTTTCATATTCATTTACTGCAGGGCATGCCTGGACGGCTCGCTCGGAAAGGGCAGCGGAACGCATGGACCTGACGGGTGTTGGCGCGCTAAATGCAAAATCTCCAAATGGCGCATCAACGCACCATCCGATTGTCTGGGCATATTTATTCATCGGTTCGTGTAGATCGAGTTGCCGTATGCGTATGCCGAAAATCCGTCATTGCCATAAACTGAATTTCCTGAACTATACGAGGAGAAGCCATCGTTGCCGTAAACGGAATTCCCAGAACTGTATGAGGAGAAGCCATCATTTCCATAAAACGAGTTTCCAGAACTGTAGCCTGAAAAGCCATCGCTACAATAAACGGAATTACCCGCTGTGTAACAGCTTCTTTGTGCGTTTGCTACATCACCGAATGCAAGTGGCACAAAGACCGAGCAAGAAGCCACAACTGCCGTTGCAAAAAGTGTTTTTTGCGACATAGAACCCTCCTATTCCAATAAGATTATGCCTGAAACTGCTCTATCAGTCAACCGATGGCTGTATTTCCACGTAGATATATCTTTACCCCTATAATTTTATGTTACATCGCCCTGACGGAGCTGGTCGAGAAACGGGCGATTTCTGATGGAGCCGCTGATCTTGTCGGTGAAAATACGCTCGGCCCCGGCTGCGGTTAGGGCGTCGATCAGAGCATTGGGGCTTTGGTCGTCAGTGGAAACGCGGGCATAACCGAAGATCATGCTTTATAGTGCCAAAAACGCCCCAAAGCGTCAAAGGTTTTGGGGGTAGGGTTTTGTCCCAATCAAGCGATTGATTTAGGGCGGGTGGCAGGAATGGACAGAAACGACCGTTTTTAGCTTAAAGGTATTGGCATGGGGTTTATTTTCCGGGTGCGGGAGAGACCCTCCAGATCCTCGCTGCCCGATCCTATTGGGAACGCTCTGTGGGATCCGCTTCGGAAGAAATTTTATCGATCAAACTTTTAACTTCTTCCGTAAAGTCTTTGGACTTGCGCAGTTTGGCTTGAACAGCCTTCAAGTCTTTCTTTTTCAGAGTTTTGCACAGCGCCCTTGTCCCTACATCGTAAACCTCACCCGTGATGGCATCAAGTTTCAGCCCCTTGTCGTAGTCATGCCCGTGCAAAGGTGACGGCCAATCGTCGGGATCTGACTTGTGGAACATCCATATATAGTTCCCGCGCTTCACTTGCTTTTCGGTAAGGAACCGGACGACCTCGTACTCTTCATCTATGCTGTCGTCCGAGGTCTCAACAGTGAGCAATGTTTGGGCGGGTTGGTTCTCAGCAAGTTTGGACAACCCATATGCGAACCAACTTAGTGGAACAACCCAATCGTCATCTGCTTTGTATTCGATTGTAAGCCGGACAATGTAGCGGCCATCCTTGGAGATGTGCTCGCCTACTTCCTTGCCTCTGTAGGTGATCTTGCCAGTGCTCGGGTCGAATTGAAGAGACATGAACGGCGACTTCCTCGTCGGTAGGGATGATGCCACAATTAACATCAATGATGGTTTTGACATACCACAGTCGCAACGCTGCGTCATCATGAGTCAGCAGTCGCATCCTTGGAACGGGCACTGTCCTCATCATCAATGTCTTTGAGGGCCTCTCCGGCCATTCTCCGTATCGCAGAAGTACCAAAACCCATACGTTTCTGTCATCGGCAGGTAGCACCATTTTTTTGGGATGCCAAAAAAATGGAATGACAATGCATCATATGCCCTATTTAATATAATCCTCATCAATGATTTGAGTAAAATGGAATGCAGTTTCGATAATGTTAGCGGTATTTGGTCTATCTCCAAAAACAAGATTCTGAATCAAGATAGCTGCAGAACCAGATATGCCGAGTGGGCCATTTGCTCGCTCCAAAACCCATGATGCACTTGCTTTTCCAAATGTGGCAAATAATGCATCAATTGCGGCCAGACCGTTAATCATTGTGTTTTTATCTACTTTTAGCGACCTTTGATTAATTGTCCTCATGAAATCCCTCATCGAAAATTCAATTGAATGATCAGGAATATTTACATCGAACAAATCTTCTATAACAATGTCTAAATCTTTTGATGTATTTGCTACGTCATTATAAATTTTATCGACTGCTTTATTATTGTTGACAACGGAAATACTCTGTATATATGCTGCAGCAGCAGAAGCAAACGCGAGGCGCATCCTAAGTCGCTCAGCGTGATTGGACTGAGGAACCTCCCACTTCTGAAGGACATCTCTTTCAAATCGATTGATGCCTTGGAGTTTTTCTCTCCTGAATAAACTAAACACACCTATCTCCTTAGTGCCAGACCTCTTCCGACTGCATCGCCATATTGGGCAATCTCCTTAAACCGCTTGATAGCTAGTTTAATCCGACATCTCCCAGATAGGACTGGGGTAGATGGAGATATTGGCATATACGTCTCCTTTTTCCAAGACCTCTAAGAGTCGGATTCAAAAGTTTATGTTATTACACAATAGGTTGCGAGCCTGCGTGTCATGAGCCTGATGCTGGCGACTATGACCCATGCGGTGGCGCTTTCGACGGATTTCTCCCAGTCCTTTGCGAGCCTGCGGCATCGTCCAAACCATCCGAAGGTGCGTTCCACCACCCATCGCCGGGGTAGGACGTGGAAGCCTTTGGCAGCATCTGAACGCTTGATGATCTCGATGGTCCACGTGCCGCAGCCGATCAATGCGGTGCGCAGCTTGTCGCCTGCGTAGCCGCCGTCGGCGAAGACATGGCGCAGCCAGGGGAACCGGTGCCGGATGGCTTTCAGAACATCGGGCGCGCCGTCCCGGTCCTGAATGTCGGCGGCATGAACCAGTACGAACAGCATCAGGCCGAGCGTGTCGGTGATGATATGGCGCTTGCGTCCCTTGATTTTCTTGCCCGCGTCATAGCCAGAGATCCCGCCGCTTTCCGTGGTTTTGACCGACTGACTGTCGATGACACCGGCAGTTGGAGAGGCCTCGCGTCCTTCCAGTTCCCGCGTGGCTGCGACAAGGATGTGGTTTATCGTCTGCCAGAGGTCGGTATCGCGCCAGGAATAGAAATAGCCTCGCACGGTGGAGGCTGGAGGAAAGTCCTTCGGCAGTGCCCGCCACTGACAGCCGCTGCCCGCGATATAAAGGATCGCGTTCACCACCTCTCGCATATCGGTCTTGCGTGGACGACCGCCGGATTTGGCCGGAGGGATCAGCGGCGCCAAAATCGCCCATTCCCGGTCCATCAAATCACTTGGATAACGCAGATGGTCCCGGTTATGCTGCCGGCGAGTGATATCATCCCAGGGCATTCGATCCTCCATCTTCTCGACAAAGACGGTTGAATCACAACCCTTTGATATCACTCAACTACTTTTAGATCCGGCTCTAAGGCGTGGCGCGATGTGTGATCAGTTTTCCATGGTTTTAACGCAGCTGCGTTCAAAATTTGCAGGTTTTCCTGGACCACGGGCATAGCTATGGCGTTGCGTGCTCCAAGAGCACAATCAGAATGATGGCGGATGATACCGGTTGTCATGGCGCTTGAGCCTTTGTCTTCAGACCAGCAATTGTTGCCAGCATCTGTGACCAAAGCTGCCCGGTAACAGCCACTTCGGCGAGTTGCAGGATGATCGAACGCGCGTGTCGGACAGCCTTCACGCCAATTTTGATCATCCGATCCCGCAAGCTCATCAGTGACCAGTCGGCAATGGATGTTGGCAAGACCAATGAGCGCAGGAAGTTCGCCAGATTGTAGGCCAATGCATGAAGTTGGAGCCGAACCTCGTTGGCCTTTAAGCTCTTGCAAGACAACCGTGTCCATTTGAGTGCGTATTTGCCCTCCTTGGTGTACTGCACGGCAGTTCCGCGCCGGTTGTAGAATTCGAACACCCGTTCAACGGGAACGGTCAGCGTCGTGACCACAAAGCCCACTCGGGGAAACAACTCACCGGGATGCCATTCGGCCTTGTCATCGATAAATCGCTCAAAATCCGTCGCATGAACCTCCATCTGGGAGGAAAGAGCACGCTCGTTCATGACTTCGATTGCGAAATCCCCGATCAAGGCATATGTCCGGCAGGCTGACAGCGAAAGGATTGCAATCTGATCAGCCCGCGTTCCATCGCGAAAGGTCTGGATTTCTTCATCATTCAGGTTCTTGAGACGGCTCACATACTCCCGGATCAGCCTCTTGGCACCGCTCTCGGTCCTGACCTGGAGGGATTTGTCGTCAAAAACCCGCTGGCGCACAACGTCCCAATCATGATCCAACTCATATGCGTCGAGGAGGGTTTTGCACTCCTGCAGCCCAAGCCCACCAACAGTAAACGACAATTTATATTGTACCTTGCCACCCATTTTTGAAAACACTCCGATGCGCCTGACCTTCTTTTTATTAGAGGCTATGCTTTCATCATAAGACTTATTTCTTTCAGAAAGCTTGCCAGCGGCGGGGACTGGGGTTGCGTGAAACTGCATTGCGTCCTCTAAAGCTCGCTACTCAGGATACCGTCATACGATCCGGCTTCGCAAGCGGCATCGTCCACGGATCGGCAACCTTGACATCGTGCATGCCCGGATTCGTTTTGATTGGCAAGCGAAACCGGATCAGACATGATCGCAGGCAAGGCTTTGAAATCCTTGGGGATAAATGTAGCATGATATCCTGATGAGCGGCCCGCCAGGGGCGGGAAAGTCGATGCTGGCGCAGCGCCTGCCCTCGATCCTGCCGCCCCTCCTGCCGCGCGAATTGCTGGAAGTCTCGATGATCCAGTCCGTCGCTGGCCTGATCGCGGAAGGCAAGCTGAGCGATCGCCGGCCGTTTCGTGCGCCGCATCATTCCGCATCGATGCCCTCGCTGGTCGGGGGCGGTGCGAGTGCACGGCCCGGCGAGGTCTCGCTCGCCCATCACGGGGTGCTCTTCCTCGACGAGTTGCCGGAATTTCAGCCGCAGGTGCTCGACGGTCTGCGCCAGCCTCTCGAGACAGGGGAGGTGCTGATCGCGCGCGCGAACCACCGCGTCACCTATCCGGCCCGTTTCCAGCTCGTTGCGGCGATGAATCCCTGCCGTTGCGGACAGGCGACGGAGCCTGGTTTCGCCTGCCGGCGCGGTCCGAACGAGCGCTGCATGGCGCAATATCAATCGCGCATATCCGGCCCGATGATCGATCGTATCGATCTCGTGATCGATGTGCCCGGTGTGACGGCGTCGGATCTGATGCTGCCACCGGCGCGCGAAGGCTCCGCCGATGTCGCAGCGCGGGTGGCAAAGGCGCGCCATGCCCAGCTGGAACGTTACGCGGCCCAGGGGCTGGAGCATATCACGACCAATGCAGCATGCCCGGCAGCTATCCTGGACGACATCGCGCGCCCGGACGCCGAAGGCATGCGTCTCTTGCGTGAAGCAGCTGACGCCATGCGCCTGTCCGCGCGCGGATTTCACCGCATTCTCAAGGTGGCCCGAACACTCGCCGATCTGGATGGGGAGGATTGCGTGCGGCGGCTTCACGTTGCGGAAAGCCTATCCTACCGCAGCAACGCCGCGCGCAGTGTCGCTGGGGGATTGACGGGCTGAAACGAATCAACCAGATATCTATAACCATCACCCACAGACAACTTGAAGAAAAAAATATACATTTTTAAATTGCAATAAAATCTTATCAAATATTTTTGATAAGCATCACTCTTTGTGAAACGCAACAAATGTTCGCTTTAAACCCCAATAACGTCGGATTTCGGCAGGATTGGTTGACCTGTTTAATATTTGATAATATCTGCATGATGACATCTCAAAACAACCTCGAGACGAGTTTGAGGCGACATAATAATTAGTAATATAAGAATAAGCGATGGGAATATGGGCCTGATGATGCGTGCAGAATCCGAGCAAGTGCGGGAGGCGGACATGCTCCGCAAACCGGTCCACTCGATTGTCTTCGCCTCGTCGGAAACCGCTCCCCATCGCGCAGGAAACCACCGTGCAGTGTCGAGTTCCCCCGTATCACAGCGCTCCAGAGTCACCGCGTTCTTGGGGTTTCCCAGCAGGTCTCCAGAGGAACAGCATTGTCAGGGTTGGAAGAACGATGGGCAAAATCAGCGATAATCTCGAGGCGACAAACGGCGCCAAAGATAACGGCAAGCACGCGAACAAGGCGCCGCGCCTGACACCGGAGGAATGGCGGGCACTCTATCTCCTCAAGGAGAACCATGTCCTCGACGTTGTAAACGTCGCGTCATTGCTCGACGAGGGCCAGCGGCGACTGGCCGTGCGCATGCTTCAGGCCATGGTCGAACACAAACGCAGCATGCTCTCCTGAGAGCTGCGACGTTACGGGGTCGACCCGGCAGGAATGCGCCATTGCACCGTGCGGCGGTGGGCTTTAGGTTGCCATGAAAGGGTTTGCCGGGCAGGCAGGTCCGTTCATGAGGAGCCGAGGCTGGGATGAGTGTTCACCCGACATCACCGCAATTCAAGGCAAATGCCAAGAAGGCGCTTGCCGACACGCAGCTGCAGCGCGCCCTGGGAAACGTCAAGAAGGGCTTCATCGAGAAGCGCCGCGCCGCAGCCGATCGCCTGCCTGAATTCGAGGCGATGCGCGATTCCGCGCGTGACATCAAGGATCACACTCTCGCGCATCTGGATCTCTATCTGGAGCGCTACGAGGAGAAGGTCAGGGAATCGGGCGGTCACGTCCATTTTGCCCGCGACGCTGAAGAAGCGCGCAAGGTCATCCTTGATATCTGCAAGGGCCAGGGCGCGAAGACGGTGACCAAGGGAAAGTCGATGGTCGCCGAAGAGATCGGCATCAACGCCTATCTCGAAGCCGCCGGCATGGAACCGGTGGAGACCGATCTCGGCGAATACATCATCCAGCTGCGCAACGAGATGCCGTCGCATATCATTGCGCCTGCGGTGCATCTCAACGCCACACAGGTCGAATCGGATTTCCGGCGCGTTCACAAACATCTGGAAACCGACCGTGACCTGTCACAGCCGGTGCAGCTTCTGACCGAGGCTCGTTCCGTTTTGCGAGAGCGTTTCCTTGCGGCGGATGTCGGCATTACGGGCGCAAATTTCCTGGTTGCGGAGACCGGCAGCTCGATAATCGTCACCAATGAGGGCAACGGCGATCTGACGCAGACATTGCCGAAGACCCATATCGTGCTGGCCTCGATCGAGAAGATCATCCCGACCCTTGATGACGTCGCCCAGTTGCTCCGTGTCCTCGCGCGCTCAGCCACCGGTCAGGACCTGAGCGTCTATACCACCTTCTCCACCGGCCCGCGCCGCCCGGGAGATGTTGACGGTCCCGAGAATTACCATGTGGTGATCCTCGATAACGGGCGCTCGTCAATGCTCGGCACCAGCTTCCAGGAGATGCTGCGCTGCATCCGCTGTGGCGCCTGCATGAATCATTGCCCGGTCTATCACGCGGTGGGTGGACACGCCTATGGCTGGGTCTATCCCGGCCCGATGGGTGCAGTGTTGACCCCCTCGCTGATCGGCGTCGACAAGGGCGGACACCTGCCGAACGCCTCGACTTTCTGCGGGCGCTGCGAGAGCGTCTGCCCAGTGCGAATTCCGTTACCGAAAATGATGCGGCACTGGCGCGAGCGCGAATTTGAACGCCATCTCTCGCCGGCGACGGTTCGGGCCGGCCTGAGCTTCTGGGGCTATTTCGCCAAACGTCCTTCGCTGTACCGTTTCACCACCCGCCTCGCCATGGGCACGCTCGGCTGGCTGGGACGGATCAAGGGCCAGCGCAAGGGCCGTTTCTCGCGTCTGCCCTTTGCAGGCGGCTGGACGCAATATCGCGATTTTCCGGCGCCACAGGGTGAGACCTTCCAGCAGCTCTGGCAGAAGGAACAGCGTGTGCGCAAACAGACGCATTCCGGCAAGGAAGCGGCGTGATGGCGGCGCGGGAGGAGATTTTCGGCAATATTCGCCGCTCGCTCGGCGTGCGCGGTGACGAGCGCACCCGGCGCAGCACCGTGGAAGAGCGGCTCGCTCATACACCGAAAGGGCTTGTTCCGGAACGCGGCCAGGTCAGCGGCGAGGCACGTATCGCGCTGTTCACGGAACAGGCCGAGAGCGTGCAGGCGAGCGTTGCACGCGTCGCCGATCGCGCGCAGGTTCCCGAGGCAATCGCCTCGTATCTGCGCGAACACAATCTGCCGGCGGAATTGCGTATGGGCGCCGACCCGCGCCTTGCCGGGATGCCCTGGGGCGAAACCAGCCTCTCGCTGAAACACGGCGTCAGCGACGGCTCGGATCTCAACGCGGTCAGCCACGCCTATGGCGGCGTGGCCGAGACTGGTACGCTGGTAATGGTCTCGGGCGCGGACAACCCCTCCACCCTCAATCTTCTGCCCGACAATCACATCGTCGTGGTCGATGCCGCCGAGATCGAAGGAGATTACGAGACCATGTGGGAAAGGCTGCGCACGACCTACGGCAAGGGCGTGATGCCGCGCACAGTGAATTACATCACCGGTCCGTCTCGCTCGGGCGATATCGAGCAGACCATCCTGCTCGGCGCCCATGGGCCGCGCCGGGTGCATATCGTCGTGGTGGGCGAGTCATCGAAGACACAGGCGGCGGATTGACCGGGCCTTAGGCCCGTCACCCAAGGACGCAGACCCGCACCTCGCCATCAGCGCCATCGCCGCCAGCGCCGGATGTGGTGTTGTTGCGGGTTCCGCCGCCACCGCCGCCGCCGCCACCCGGACCCCCGCCGGGGCCGCCATTGCCGCCATTGGCTGCGGATGCGCCGGCACCGCCGCCGCCACCGCCGCCGCCCGCGCCGCGATCCCAGGGTTTGTCCCAGCCGCCCCCGGCGCCGTTGCCCGGTCCCGCGCCGTCACCCCCCGGTGCCGCACGATCGGTTCCGCCGATGGCCTGGCCGAGGCCGCCATCGCCCCCGGAAGTGCGGCTGTCATCGCTATCAATCGCCCCGCCCGCACCGCCGCCGCCCGGACCCTCGCCGCACGGGCCCTTTGCCCCTACCGCCCCGTGATCGCGTGCCGCCGCCGCGCCCGCATTGCCGTATTGCAGATGGCCGAGCCCGCCCGGTGAAGCCGCTTTCGCGCTCGTCGAACCGCCGTGTCCGCCCTTGCCGCCCTCCGCGACGAGCAGGCTCGTGCCGTCATCGCTGATGCGCGTCTCTCCGCCATCAGCCCCATCGAGCCCCTCGGCATCAGCATTATCGAACACGCCTGCCGCGCCGGCACCGCCCGCACCGATGGTGATGGCGAGGCTCGCACCGATCTCGCTCGCCAGCAACGTGATGCGCGCGACGCCGCCCGCGCCGCCTCCCCCGCCACCGTAACGTGGTGCGGAATCATCGCCGACCGCACCGGAGCCGCCACCGCCGCCTGCGCCGATCGCCTCGATGATGATGCTCTTCGCCCAGGCGGGTTTCGTCCATGTGCCGTTGGCGTTGAAGATCGCGATTTCGGCCCGTACCGCACCGCGCGGAAAGCTGACGGCGCCGGTTGCGGCATCGACGCTGAACGCATCCTGCCAGGCGGATCCGTCCGGGCTGACCTTGAGGGTGAAATCATCATCGCCCAGAAGCCCGAATTCCGCCCGCGCCGACCAGCCACGCTGGAACAGAAATCCCCCGGCATTGCCGGCAGCTTCCTTGTTAAGAACGAGGCGCAGATCGCCACTGCCGCCCTCCCCCGTCTCGCGCGCGGCAAACAGGGCCGCGTTGAGCTTCGCCGCGAAGGGATTTTGCGTGTCGGGCGCCGTGGCGATGCCGAGCTGGTCGTAGATTTCGGGAAAGGCGATCAGCTCTTCGAGGTCACGCCAGGCGGCTCCGTCATGCACGAGCAGCGCCGCGTCGCCCGCGTCATAAGCGAGAAAACCGGCCTGCGGCGTGATGAAGCGCCACGTCCCGGCATCGAACGAGGCGATCGCCCCCTCCTGCTCGGCAAAGACCCCGCTCGCCCCCGCCCCGACGATGAGACGCATCCCGTCCTCGGGTTCGGCGGGTGGCGTGGTGACCAGACGTGCATCGATCGATATCTGCGCGAGCGCGTCGATCAGCGCGAGCGCCTCGTTATGGGTGACGTGCTTTTGTGCCTGTGCCGCCGCGAGCAGCGGCAGCGCCAGATGAGGGGTTTGGCTCATGGCGGGTTCCTCGTTTCAGGACAATGAAGCGGAAAGCGGGTTTCAGCCCGGCATCACGGGGAACGTCCCGGTGAAGGGGAAACCGTCGCCGACGCTGGCGCTGATCTGCATGATGCGCAGATCGAGGCTTTCGCGCAGCGCGCCGAAATCAGCGATCTCGTCAGATTCGGGATATAAGCAGAGCGGCGCTGTTACCACGATGCGCCGCTTGAGCGTGTCGCCGTCCATGATCTCGACGGCGTATTGCTCGCCATCCTCGCCGAGCGGGATTTCCACCGGCTCCCAGGCATCCGCCTCGATGCGCCCGCGCCGGATCCAGCGGATCTCGATCCCGCCGGCAACGCGCCGCAGACGCGGATGCACCGGCGCGAGCGGCTTCAGGGCGAGGCGCGGCGCCTGCGCCGTAAAGCCGAGCGCCGCGTCATCGGCGTGATCACGCCCCGCCGGAGCGATGCGGTATTGCCATTCCCGACCGAGCTCCGAGAGCCCCGATGCCAGCGGCACCACCGTCTCGTCGAGCCGTACCAGCGTGGCGCCCGGCGCCAGATCCCGCGTTGCCACCGCCTCGCTGCCGGCCAGTCCGCGCAGGAGATGCGTCAGCCGATACCGATTCTCGCCGATCAGTTCAGCCTGCGCGACCGCGATGATCTCGCAGACTCCGTCTGGCCCGACGAGCGCAAACAGGTTGTCGCCGGCAAGGGCCGCATTCTCGCCGACGGACGCGATCGCGCCAGAACGCAACGTCACTTCGAGCGCGCTCACCCGGTCCCAACGCCAGAGCGGCCCCGGGCCGAGCGCTGTATCCGTGAAGCCGATCTGGGCGGCTGTGGTGACGGTATCCGTTGCGGAGAAATGCGAGCCGTCGATTGAGCGCCACAGCGTATAGGCCCCTGGCCAGGGATCGGCATAGACGGCGAGATAATGCAATACTGTCGGGCTCCCCCGCGCGACGGGCAGATCAAGCGCCACCACATAGGGTTTTCCGGGAAGCGGCGGCGGTCGGGGCGCCTCGCGTGCCATCACCGCACTGCCCGGCGCGGCGAAGATGGCGGGTTCGACAGCCCGCGTCGCGACGCGCCGAAAGGCGCCGTCTTCGATGCGCGTGATCCTGTGCAGGCGCGCTCCGGTGCGGGTTTCGATGGAAAGGATATCGCCGACTTCGAGTGCCATCTGTTGGGCGCAGAGGCCGAATTCGGCCTGATCACGCGCCGCCCAGCTATCCTGCAGCATGATGTCGGCGAGCGTCATGGCCTGGCCGCGATGCATCACGGCAGGCAGTTCGAAACGGCTCTCGCGACGGCTCGAGCCCGCCAGCCTGCGGGATGCGCTCGCGGCACGGCGCATCTCGCCCCAACTCTCCATGAAGCCGACGGTAATCTCCGCCGGAAGTTCGGTTTCCTGCGCCCGACCGAGACGCAGCAGCGGCTCGTCCTCCACATCGACGAAGTCATCAGCTGCCAGGGACGCTGCTACCCGGCCACCGCGCCCGCGCCAGATCAGCTTCCCGCCACTCACGGCGAGATCGACCCCGAACAGGGCGAGCAGGGGTTCCAGCGCGGCCCGGATCGACATTGGACGATCCACCACGTAACCCTCCAGAAAACCGTCCATGGCGACGTCCATCGGCAAGGACACGCCGTGATCCGCGAGAACGGTACGCACGAGGCGCTCCAGGGTCAGGCCCTCGAATCGGCCCGTTACCCAGTGACCCGTTTCGTAATTGTCGCCGTCAGCCCAGACCGAGACGAATTCGGGAAAGGCCGGAAACGGACGCGCATCCCAGGCCCAGACCGACATCGCGGCAGGATCGACCATGCGCCCCCCATAGACCGGCGAGATCGGATTATGGGCGGGATCATGATCGGGATGCGCCGGGTCGAAGCGGCGTATCAGCGCCTCGAGGCCGGCGGCCTGGATGAGATCGTCTCGCTTGCGTGAGGAGAAGGGGGGAAAGGCCGATTCGGAGGATTTCGGATCGGGAAAGACATTGGGCCCGTTGGTGCCCTTGTCCACGGCGGGGATGCCGATTTCCGTCAGCCAGATCGGCTTGGCCGCCGGAGCATAGGCGGTCGCGCCGATTTCGCTGCCGCCGAGACGCTCAACATGCGCATTGCTCCACCAGCCGACCAGATCCTTGGCGCGAAAGATCCAGGGCTTGCCATGCTCCCCGTCAGTGATCGCAAGACGGTTCTGCGCGGCACGGTCGGCGGCATCGGCATAATACCAGTCGAAAGCCTCGCCGGCGCCGAGCCGGTCGCACAGATAATCGAGATCGTAAGCGCTGCGCGCGATACCGGCATCGAGGTGATCGCTACCGTCGCGCCAATCGGAGATCGGGGGATAGTAATCGATCCCGATCGCATCGATATCAGGATGCGCCCAGAGCGGATCGAGCGGAAAGCGTACCTCCTGCCCTCCGTCGCGCACATGCGCGCCGTATTCCGTCCAGTCGGCGGCATAGGTGATGCGCGTGCCCGAACCGAGGATGGCGCGCACATCGGCTGCGAGCGTGCACAGATGGCCGACGGCAGGATAAACACCGGAAGCAGAGCGGATGCGCGTCAACGCGATCATCTCCGTGCCGATGACAAAGGCATCGACGCCGCCTGCCTGCGCGGCGAGCTGGGCATAATGCAGGATGTGCCGGCGAAAGCTCCACTCATCCGCCGACGGTGATGCGGAACCGAAGAACGCCGCGACCTGTATTGCAGCCTGCGCCGTGCCATCGACACTGCCCGACCGGTCGGGCGCAGGATCACAGGTGGTGCGCCCGCGCCAGGGATAGGTCGGTTGCCCGCTTGCACCGGTATAGGGGTTCGGGAGAGCGTTGCCGGCGGGAATGTCCATCATGATGAACGGATACAGCGTGACCGAGAGCCCGCGGGCCTTCAGATGCCCGATCAGCGCGATCACACTGGCATCCGACGGCGTGCCCCCATAGGCGGGCACACCATTGGACAGACTGACCAGATCGGCCTGGGACCGGGTCAGCCCGGCCACGCTCCATTCGCCACCTTCGGTCTGCTTCTGGCTGATCTCGACCCGGGGCGCGATCCGGCACTGGCCGACACGCAGATCGTCACCGAACCAGCTCACCACGACGGAGACGCCGGTGAGATTGGGACACAGCGCCTGCAGGGCATCGAGCGAAGCGATGACGTCACTGCGGGCCTGGAACTGGTGGCGGTTGTCGGGCTTCGTCGTACCGGGGCCGATAACTTGCATGACCCCGGCGGGATCATAGCCGAATTCCGTTGCCGCAGGGATCAGGCAGACGGATCGCACCATTCCGGCAACGCCCGACAGGCCGCGCACCACTTCGAAGCTGAATTGCGGAATCCGGTTGCCGAACTGCTCGATCGGGAGGCGCTCGAAGACCACATAGGCGAGGCCGCGATAGGCCGGCGCATGGGTCGCTCCTTCCTTGGCCACGATCAGCGCATCGGGGTTCTGGCTCTGCGTGCCGCGGTAGACGCGCATGGTCAGGTTCGACAGATCGAGCTCACGCCCGTCGGCCCAGACCCGTCGCACGAAGGCGATCTCTCCCTCGCACAGGCCGATGGCGATATTGGCGAAATAGGAATAGGTAACCTCGTAGGTCTTCACCCCGCCCCCGCCGAGCCCGCCCTTGCCGCCTGCTCCCGTGCGCTCCACGCGCACATTGACCTTCTCCTCGAAACGCGTGGCCCAGATCAACTGTCCGCCGATTCGCGCCCGTCCGTAGATACGCGGAATCGGCGCGCCTTCGGTCGAGGCGAGCCCCTGCATCTCCGTCAGGCGCGGGCCTTCGACCACGCGCTTTTGCGTCTGACCGAAAAGCGCGCCGTCGATGGCCGATCCGGCGAGGCTGCCCAGGGTCTGGCCGATCATGGCCCCGACAGGCCCGCCGACGGCGCCGCCGATCATCTGTCCGGCGGTTTGCAGGATCATCGTGGTCATGGGCACTCTTTCATTGGCTGGAGCGACCGCACCGGCTGGTCTGGAAAGGTGAAGATTCCGGCGAGGTGGCGCCGCCACCAGGGGCTGAGCGCCACCTCGGCCACACAGGCGCCGTCATGGGCGTGGATCATCGCCTCCATTCCCGTGGCGATGGCGCAATGCTTCGCAGGCAATCCCTCGCGCCAGCGAAACAGCAGAACCCGGCCCGGCGCGATGGCCGCGACCGGGCGCAGATGGCGCATGGCGGCGGCGAGGAGCTGTTCGCTCCCGCCCGCCTCGGCCCAGTCCGGACTGTAGGCTCCCGGCACCTCGGGTTCGCGACCGACCACCTCGCGCCAGACGCCCCGCACCAGTCCCAGGCAGTCGCAGCCCGCGCCGCACAGGGAGGCCTGATGGCGATAGGGCGTACCGATCCAGCGCCTTGCTGCAGCGACAATATCCGCGCCCGCATGGCCCGGGCTCATCGAAACAGGCTCCCGCCATCGAGACCCGGCTCACCCTGTTGGGGGACGCGCAGGATGAAATCGTTGCCCGGCATGTGGGGAAATCCCCGGAAATTGACCGTGTTCGCGAATTTCTCGCGGCAGGTCCGGAAGCTCTTGTCACATCCCGGTGTTGCCGCAACCCGGTCACCGACGGCGATGGTCTGCGGAGCGCGCTGCCACAATTCGAGCAAACCCTCGGCACGATGGGCGCGGATCTCCACCTTGAACCCCGTATTCTCGCCGTCGATGAAGCTCACGGCACCACCGGTGAACCAGTTTTCGGGCAGCGCGGTGAAGGCCTCGGCGGTCATCGTGAGAGCGCCGTCCGTCTGCGTGATCACGCCTTCGGTCGCGGTGATCGTCAGGCCGCAGGCCGCATCCCCCAGATCCGCCGAACAGGCCGCGCGATACAGCCGGCCGCGGTCTTCGTCGAGGCGATGCGCCATGCCGCGCAGCTCGACGATGAAGGCACCATCGGCGCGGCGAATCTCGCCGATATTGAACAGATCCATCAGGAAACGCTGCTGCGGCTCCTGCCAGTTCACCAGCCAGATCTCGACACCGGCATCGTCATAGAGGCCGGAATCGACATCCTTTTCCGCAATGCCGTCGGAGACAAGGGCGCCGGCGACCTCACCGCCACTCACGGCAAAGCCGAGTTCCTGGGTCGCCTCGGCCGCCTCGAGGCCCGTATTGGCTCGAAACACGGTGCCGCCGAAGCTGATATCACGGTCATGATCGGTAAATCCCATCACCGCGCCGTCACGCCTCACGAGACGCCAGCAGCGGCACAGGCTGGTGATCCCGCCGGCGAGGTGCGCGGCGAGCTCTGCAGGTAGCTCACGCATGGTCGAAGATCCTGAAGGGAGTGGAAGAAGACGATGGCCCCGTCAGGGCAACAATTCCACCATCGGAATATGCGGGACGGCGCCCGCCTCGAAGGCCGAGAGATCGATATCGAGCGCGTCGGTGTCGAACCGCACCGGCACATCGAAGCTGAAACCGGCCGTCACCGTCGCTCCTGATGGCGGCGCCGCGAAAAAGCTGACGAGGCCGCTGCTCCCGTCGACAGCGAAATCGATGCCGGCAACCCCTTCGGTTGCGTCGATGGCAGCCCGTACGCTCGTGGCGACGGGTTTGCTGATCACACGCTCATACGGCGCGAAGCCGCTGCCATAGATCTTGCGCAGCTGGAAAACCGTCCTTGTGCCATCACCGGTTCCCAGCACCTGATCGAGCGGCCCGGGTTCATCCGTGGGCTTGCCGGAGCGGCAATCCATCCGGTCATGCAGACGAAAGCCGATCAACCGCCCCCGTCGCTCCTCGAAGAAGTCGATGACCTCGTGCAGCGCATCGAGGTTGCGCACGGCCAGACCGGCATCGTAGCGCCGGCGCGAGCGGGCCCAGCGCGCGTTGCGGCTTTCCGCGCCGGAGGCCAGCGTCACCACATCGGTCCGCCGCACCGGCCCGCCCCGTGCGCCGAGCGCAACGGCAAAGGGAAAGGAGACTTCGTGAAAATCCTGGAGCATGATTCAACCTCGAACGTCGCATCAACTGACCGGATCCCGCCAGCCATTGACAATTCTCAAGGCGAAGCTGCGCGGGATGGGTTTGTGTGGGGAAGAAGGCTTTCGAAGAAGGAGAGAACACGATGAGCCACGTCCCGCACGAGCTGGCCGAGGAATTCCCGGACAAGGTGCAGCAGATCCATGATCTGAAGATGGCCGATGCCCATTTCGCCAAGCTGGCGGATGAGTATCACGAGGTGAACCGCACGATTCACCGTATCGAAACCCGTGTCGAGCCGACAACCGAGGAAGTCGAGCATGAGATGCGCCGCAAGCGGTTGCAGCTCAAGGACGAGATCGCAGCCATGCTCGAAAAGGCTGCCTGAGCCTTCAGGTCGCGCGACGCCCCCGGGCTACAGCCCGGGCCAGCGTCGCGGCGACCTGCGCTTCTGAGCGGCGGAACGAATGCGCATCGGGCGTGGCAATGTTCACCGTCACGGAGACCGGCGCCGCCCGTCCGCCGGCTGCAACGCCCAGTTTTCCGTCAGGACCACGGGCGAGCGGCATGATGGCCTCCGGCCCCGCCTCCCCCATCAGTCCCGTTCCGCCACGCATGGGGAAATAGGTCGGCGCAGCGACGACGCCACCTTGCGCGAACGGCGTCACCCGCCCCGCGGCAATCACCCCGCCGGAAGCGAAGGGCATCGGCGCGGACCCTTTCGAGAGCCCGCCGAGTAAGGAGCCGATTCCGCGCCTGACGAGATCCTGCAGGGGCGCCCGGATCATGCGCATGGTAAACCCCGTAACCGAGCGCTGCAGCCGCTGCAAGACCCGCTCGAAGCGCCCGCCCTCCGCCGCGCCGCGGGCCAAGCTCTGTTCGAGGGTTGTCCCGAGGCGTTCGGCAATGCCACGCAGCCGCTCCGCCTCGTCAGCCTGTCGGGTCAGGGAAATGCGTTCGTCGCCTGGACGCAAGGTCGGATCCATCATGTCTCTCCGGGTTCGTCGGGGATCGGCCATCAGCGGAATCGGGATAGGCGTGCATCAACGCCGCGAGATCAGCGCGGGTCGGTGTGCGCGTCGCTCCAGTCGCCAGAATCGCCACGAGTTCACGGGGCGTCGCGCGCCAGAAGGTTTCGGGTGTCCAGCGCAGACGTGTGAGGCAGTAGGCCAGCAGATCATCCCACGGGAAGGGCGCCGGCGCGGGCCTCATATCGTCTGCGCCGGTGGAGGGTTTGCTGCGGCACTTCCGGTCTCGACGCCTCCGAACGCCGCTTCGAGAGCAGCAAGGGCAGCCTCGGCGAGAATCGCGACTCCGTCGGGCCCGGACATCCCGGCCACATCCGCCTCGGTGACCTCATGCCCGCCCCCGCGTAGCGCACAGGCGAGAATGATGATGATGTCCCGGGCCGAGAGCCGCCCCGTATTGAAGCGCTCGGCCAGGCTTGAGAGATCCTCTACGGCGAAAGCCGCTTCCAGTTCGGCCAAAGCGCCGAGAGTCAGGCAGAGCCGGTAGCGCTTGTCACCCAGCACCAACTCCGTTTCACCACGTCTGCGATTGATCATGCGCGCCTCCTCACAGGCTCTGGAAAGTCAGGGCGCCTGCCGATTCCAGCGCGATGTCGAAGGTCACTTCACCGGCATGATCACCCCGATATTCCAGCGAGATGATCTGGAACGGGCCCGAAACAGTGCCGAAATCGGGGATCACGATACTGAAATCACCCGCCTCACCGTCGAAGAACAGACCGCGTATCAGGGCGTCCGACTGTGCGTCGCGAAAAACGCCGGACCCTGCGAGCGCGGCCCGGCGCATCCCCGCACCGGCGAGCAATTCGCGCCAGCGCCCCGTCGATTCCGAATCGGTCACATCCACCGTCTCGGCATTGAATGCGATCTGCCGCGCCCTCAACCCCGCCACCGTGACGAGGCTCGCGCCATCCGCGAGCTTGACGAGCAGATCCTTGCCTTTCTGAGCCGCCATGGGCTTTCTCCTTCATGTCCTGAGATGCGATCGCGCCAGCTGGAGCGCGTTCCGACCTGACGGAGTCAGGCCAGGCGCTCCAGGTTATTGTTCGACGCATCATTTTTTTCGTCAGCCGGTATCCACCTGACGGAATGATTCTCTAGAGCCGTTCGGTGACGGCGCGCAGGCGCAGCACCGCACGGCCGAGGCCGGAACGTTCGTCGCGGCTGATTTCGCAGGCCGTCACCCGCAGGCTCACCAGTCGGTGATCAACGAGGGTCAACGCGGCATCATGCAATGATTCCGCCATCAGATCGGCAGCGACCAGCGCACTGGCGCTCGAGCCGGGCCGGGCCCAGAGCACGATGCTGACCTCCTGCTCATGCCCCTCCATCAGATCGCCCGGCCAGTCGCGGGCGCGGGCATCACCGAAGACGGCGTAGATCGGCGGGGCGGCGCGTGGTGTCTCGTCATAAAGATGCACTGCACCGCCCATGGCTGCGGCGAGGTCGCCGTCTCCGGTCAGGCGTGCGAGAAGCGCCTGACGCAACGCGAGAATGGGTCCGCTCACGGCTTGATCTCCTCCACCAGACAGATCATGTCCCGCGCAGGAGCGACGGCGTCCTGTGTCGCGCGGATACGGAAACGACGCGGGCCGAGCGCGAAACGCGCGCCGGGAGGCGGCGGGTTGCGCCGACGCAGATGCACGCGATGCGTAGCGAACTCCTCCACATGCCCGGCGATACGGCGTTCATCCGCCTGCAAGGGCTCCACCGCCCCCCAGACAGCGGGCCCGGATTGCCAGGCGCGGTTGAAGCCACCGAAACCGTCGGGCGTGTCGAGCGGTATCTCGATGACGAGCAGCTTGCGCCGCTCACCGATCTTCCTGCGTGTCATCACCGTCTCCCCGGTTCATTGCAGGCGCAGATGGCGATAGGGCGCAATCATCAGCGCAATATCGGCAGGCAGCTCGGTGGATGCCGGCTCCCCGCCGTCGCCGCGCTGCTCGAACCAGCGGGCCACCAGCATCCGCAATGCCTGTCGCAGCGGAGCCGGTACATGCGAAGCGTCCGGTCCGAATCCCGCCTCCAGATCGATCTCGATGCCGCCGGGAGCACCGGGAAAACCATCCGTGAGCACCAGCAGGGGCGGCACGGCACCCGGGCGCAGCCGGTACAGGGCGGGATCGACCGTTTGTGCCGCCCCCTCTTCATCCAGGGCACGCACTTGCGTTATCGCGATGATCGGCGCGAGCGGCAGGCGGATCTCGTGATGCTCGACGCCCTGCCCTGAGATTCGCGATAGCGTCAGACGCCAGTTCTGCGTGACGAAGATCAGACGTGTCGCCGATTCGAGCAACAGGCGCCCCCCTGGATCAGCGCCAGGACGAGATCGTTTTCATGCGTATCATCGTCATCGAGGCGCAGGAAAACGCGGGCCTCGGCCAGCGAAACGGGCTCGACGGCGGGCCCGTCTATGCGTATCGGGATCATGTGGAATTCCTCTTCACCTTGAAAGGTCGATCATGCTGCGTGCTTTGTTCGTGATGCTTCTCCTCGGTGCCGGGCCCGGCACCGCGCCACCGGCGGTCGCGATCGTCGGCGGTCAGGCGGAAACGGGGGCGCTCGCGCATGCCGGCCTGATGGTGCTCGCTCCCGATGGCCGTTTCTGTTCGGCCGTGATGCTCGATCGCGACGTGGTGCTGACGGCCGCCCATTGCGTCACCGGGAACGGCGACCACCGGGTGCATTTCCGCAATCCCGACGGCACACCTGCGCTTCTGCGGATTGCCGAGCGCGCGGTTCACCCCGAATACGATCCCGATGCGATCCGCACCCGCCGGCGGTCCATCGATCTCGCCCTCGTGCGTCTGGTGAAGCCGCTACCCGACCGCTTCGCACCGGCGACGCTCTCCCAGGGCACACCGACTGCCGGCGCATCCGTGTTCGTCTCGGGCTTCGGCACGCGCGACGAACAGGACGGGCGCGGCGCCAGTACAGGCCGTTTCGACAGCGTTTCACTTTCCGTGGTCGAGCCCTACGGGCGCAGCCGCATCCTGATCTGGCTGGCTCGCGTGGATGGCGCCCTGAGCGGTGCGTGTCACGGGGATTCCGGCGGGCCGATCAGCACTGCCGGCAGCGTCTTCGCCATCACCACCTGGACGACAGGCCCCGGAAACCGCGCATGCGGCGCCCTCACACAGGGCGTGCTGCTCGGTCCGCAACGAGGCTGGATCGAGCAGGTCACAAGACGCTGGAATCGTCAGCCGAACTGGCAATAGACGCTTGTTTTTGCGCGAGAAGGCGTCAAGACTGACATCATGTTGAAGCGTTTCGCCGCCGCATTGCTGCTCGTCTTCCTGGCTGCCCCGGAGCCGGCATACAGCATCGTGCGCGGTGTCGAGGCGACGAACCGCGACGGCCTGCGCAGCTTCGTGGTACGTATCGAAAGTGACCAAGGGGAAATGTGCACGGGTGTGCTCGTCTCCCATGATCTGATCGTGACCGCAGCGCATTGTCTTCTGGCCGATACCGAATACACCGTCTACGCGCTCGACGGACGCGCGCGTACCATGCGACGCAGCGTCCTCGCCAAGGCCTTGCATCCGAGCTTCGACGGATCCGCGCCACCGCGCAGCCAGCCGGGCATCGACCTCGCCGTCATCCGCCTCGATTCGCCGCTGGACCGGGAATTCGAACCCTTGCCGCTACGGCAGGCAAATTCACCGATGCTCGGTGAGGACGTCACCCTCGCCGGCTTCGGCACCACCGCCTTCGGGCGGCGTGATACGGCGCGCGTATTACGTTTCACCTATGTTCGGATTCGCGGCGAGATGCAGGTCGGCAATACCATGCTGGTCGCCTCCGACAGTGAACGCGAATCCCAGCGTAGCGGCGCCGGCGCCTGCCAGGGCGATTCCGGCGGGCCGATCCTGCGCGGCGATCCGGGTACCTATACTTTGCTCGGCCTCGTCAGCTGGTCGAGCGGGGCCATGCGCGAACGGTCTGGCGCGGCCTGCGGCGGCACCACCGCGATCACGCCGCTGGACCCGCATCTCGGCTGGATCGAGGCGCGCATGCGCGAATTGCGCGCCATCGATTCCAGCGTCTCGACCTCGGTGCGCCTGCCACCGCTCGGTCGCGACGACAGCAACGAATGGATCGAATGGGCGGATTGACCCCGCCCCGGCGCATGACCGGGACGGGAACCGCGCCGCAAGTCAGGCGGCGCATTTCATCAGCTTGATCGCCGCGAAATCCTGCACGCCGCCGCCGACTCGCTTGGTCGTATAGAACAGCACATAGGGCTTGGCCGAATACGGATCGCGCAGGATCCGGATCCCGGCGCGATCCACCACGAGATAACCGCGCCGGAAATCGCCGAAGGCGATCGGCGTGGTGCCCGCGCCGATATCGGGCATGTCCTCGGCCTCGATCACGGGGAAGTTCATCAAGGTCGCGTTGCGCCCCATTCCCGCCGGCGGCTGCCACAGATAATTGCCCTGCTGATCCTTGAACTTGCGGATCGCGCTTTGCGTCTTGCGATTCATCACGAAAGTCGCATTCTGGCGATAGCCTGCCTTCAGCGCATAGATCAGATCGACCAGCACGTCGGAAGGATCGGAGGCCGGAAAGGCGTCGGCGACGCCCGTCCCGATAAAGCCGAGATTGCCCCAGCTCCAGCTGCCATCGGCCACTGCCGTATAATCCAGGAATCCACGCGGCTTGGCATTGCCGTCACCATTGACGAAGGCCGCGCCCTCCTGCTCGGCGAAGGCGGTCTCGACCTCGTCGGCGATCCACTGGTCGATATCGACGATGGCGTCGTCGAGCAGCGTCTGCGTCGCGGCGGGCATGGAGTAGAGCTCCATGGCCGGGAAGCTCAGCTCCGCCAGCGTCGGGCTGTCCGTTTCCGGGCGCGCAGCCGTCTCCGAGACCCAGCCCGAGGCCGGGCCGGAGACCGAATGCGCCACCTTGTAGAGCCCGCCCGAGATCACCCGGTTCCCGGCGATCGCACGAATCGGCGAGAGCGCCGAGAGCCGGCGCAGCACCTCGCTCTCGACCTGGGGCGGGGCGAGATAACCGCCATCGGGCCCCGACCCTGCCGAGAGCGCCTTGGTTTCGAGCTGCTTCAGCCCACCCGTTTCGCCGCAGCGGATATAGCTGTCGAAGGCCGATTTATGCTCGCGCAGAAGCGGATTATGATCACCCCCGGCGCCTTGATCGACGCCGCCGAGCGGCGGGCGTGCGCGCCCCAGAGCCAGCGCATCGATACGCGCGCGGGTCTCGTCGAGCCCGGCATCGATACGCGCGAGCTTCTCCTCGGTCAACGGATCGGCATGGCCTTTGCGCTCAAGCGCGGCAAGGCGTTCATCATTGGTCTCCTTGAAGGCCTCGAAGGCCCGGCTGAAGGAGTCGAAAGCCTCAACGGCCTCGGCGGATTTGATCTCGATCGGTGCGCTCATGATGCTCACTTTCATGGTTGGTTGTGGCGAAGAAAACGCGCGCGGCTCAAAAGGCCGGACGCGGGAACAGCTTGTCCGCCGCCCTGCGGATCGCGGCGGCAAGGCGGTCAGACCCGTCCTTGATCTGCGACACGCGCGCAGCCGGCAGCATCGGGAAGGTGACGACGGAGATCTCCCAAAGATCGAGCTTCTCCAGGATGCGCTGCCCACGCCGGCGATCCTTGCCCGCGCGCTGGACGCGATAGCCGATCGACAAACCGTCAATGGCGCCGTCGCGCATCAGCGCATGCACCTCCCGGGCGCGCGCCACGGCGAGGTTGAGCCGCCCGCGTACGAACAGCCCGCGCGCATCCTCGCGGATCGTGGTCCATGTACCGATCGGCTGGGCCGGATCGTGCTGCCAGAGCATGCGGATATTGCCGGCGCCGCGCCGTGCGAGGCTCTCGCTGAAGGCGCCCCGGCGCACTACGTCCTGCGAGAGGTCGGGCTCATCGAACAGGCTGGCATAACCTTCGAAGACCCCCTCCTCGGTGATGCCCGCCGGCGCATGCGGGTTCAGCTTGATCTCCGGGGCCGCGGAAAATTCCAGCTTCATTGTGCTCCCTCCCGCGAAACAAGCGGGGCGCGTTGCTTGTGCGACGCGCCCCGATCGAGCCTTTCCAATGTCCTGATGAAATCCCGGAAGGTCTCTCCGGGTGGCTTGCCGGGCCCCGATCCACCGGAAGGCCCGCGCCCCGGCGGTTTCGACGAACGGGGCGCAGCCGGACGCCTTGGTGGCGTCGCGCGTCGTTTCAGCATCATTCACAATCTCCCGAATGATTGCGGTTGAAGAGGGCGAGCTCGCGCACGAACTCGTCGAAGCGCCGGCTTGCGGCGGCGGCTTCCCGGTGCTGGGCGGCGGCGAACAGGCTCGCCACGCTGGCCCAGGCAAACAACGCGATATGGGCGAGATCGCCCCGCGCAGCGATCGTGCCCACAAGAGTCTCGATGGCAGCGCTCATTCGGAGCCCTCGATCGGCCCTGGGTCGTCGTGACCGCCCCCGCGACGCCCGTAACCGACCGCCTCGCGCTTTTCGTCGTCGTCGAGGAAGCCGGCGGCGTTCACCCGGCGCCACAGGGATTCCCGTTCCTGCGCCAGCGCCTCGATGGCATCGAGATCGGGCTCCAGCACCAGAGCGCGGCCGTAAGCCGGTCCGAGCCAATGCGCCAGCGCCTGTGCCGTACGTCTCACCAGCGGGATCACCGTCTGTCGGTAGAAGGCGCGGTTGGCTTCCGCGTAATTGGCATGCGTCGCATCACCCGGCAGGCCGAGCAGCAGTGGCGGCACGCCGAAAGCGAGCGCGATCTCGCGCGCGGCCATGTGCTTGGCCTGGACGAAATCCATCTCCTGCGGCGAGAGGGAAAGCGGTTTCCAGTCGAGCCCGCCTTCGAGCAGCAGCGGACGACCTGCATTCTGCGCGCCCTGATAAGTCTGTTCGAGTTCACGCCGCAGCCGGTCGAACTGGTTGTCGCTCAGTCCCGTCGCCCCGGCAAAGACCAGCGCTCCGGAGGGCCGGGCGGCATTGTCGAGCAGCGCCTTGTTCCAGGCGCCCGCAGCGTTGTGAATATCGAGCGCAGTTGCCGCCGCCTCCATCGGCGAGAGCCCGTAATGGTCGTCCGTGGGATGAAACAGCGTCAGGTGCAGAACCGGCGCGACGCCCTCGGGCGGGATCGCGAATCGTACGCTCTGGCTTCCCACCACGTAATCATAAGCCGCCGGCCAACCATCCGAGCCGGCGACGATGCGCATCCTGTCTGGCCGCAAAGCATAAAGTTCACGCGGCATCGCCTCGATCAGCGCCGCCTCGATATAAGCATTGCCCGAGACCATCAGATGCCCGTAAATCGTTTCCAGAAGCCCCGTCCCGCCCTCGCGTGGATTGGGCCGGGCGAGCAGATCGAGCAACGGATGCGCCACGATCTCGCTGCCTCCTTCGCGCAGGATCAGCGGCATCGAGGCCGCCGCCTCCGCCACCAGCCGCACCGCGCGATGTACCACGGGATTGCGCTGAAACCCCTCTCGCGCCAGCGCCGCATAATCGCGCGGCGTCCAGATCGGGCGCCCGCCATGATACAGCGCCATCGCCGCCCCGGCCCGCGACGCCTTGTGCCCCGGCGCGGCCAGCCGCCCGAGATTCTGAAGCAAGTTGAACATGAGATCCTCTTTTCGCTAGCGCATCAGTTGCATGAAGCACTCGCCATATCTCCCTCCCCTCAGGGGCGGGATTAAGGGTGGGGTGAACCCGCCTGCAAAAACATCGACGCCAACCATCTTCACTCGGCGATCTCCCCAGCCTCGTTCCCTCCCCGCCGCAGAGGGAGGCCAGGCGCACACTGCATTACCCTCAAACCAACCGCAGTCGCGGGTCGCCACCCTTCGGGCCCAGCGCGAGATGCGTCACCGCCCAGACCAGGGCGTCGAGGCGGTCCGGCGAGCGACCGTTGGACAACCCGTCGAGCCCGAAGTCGCACATCTCGTCTTCGAGCTCGGGAAACACCCCGATATGGCGTACACGATCCTGCGCGTAGAGCACCGAGACCGGCTCGGCGCGCAGGCGCTTTCCCCGCGACGCACGCACCGGCACGACCGGGCAGGCCGGGTCGATTTCGTGAATGACTGTCGTCGCCATCTCGCCGCCCTGGTTGACCTCGACGACGAGGGCATCTGCCTCGAGCCGCCGGTAGAGCATCGTCGCCTTCGCCGCCCAGGCATTGGGCTTGAGCCCGGAGGCGCTTTTCATCGGCCAGCACATGGCAGATCCCCTCCGAATCGATCCCGACCCCGACGATCCCGCAGGCATCCGCCCCCGCCCGCGACGAAGCCGGCGGATCGACCGCGACCACGATACGCCGCAGATCCGGCGCAACCTCACGCCGGGCGCGTTCGAGCAGATCGCGCGTCCAGAGCGCATCGGCGCGATCCTCGATCAGATCGCCGTCGAGTTCCTGACGCCCCAGCCGCGTCCCCGCATAGCGCCCCACCACCGCATCCAGAAAGGCGGGGGCGAGATTGTCGGCATTGTCCTGTGTGCGCGCCCGGGTCAGCGCGATGCGCTCATCGGCGAGCATCCGCTTCAACAGCGGAATTGCACGCGGCGTCGTCGTCACCACCTCACGCGGCTGGGCTCCCAACCGCAAGCCGAATTGCAGCTGGTCCCAGGCCGCATCCGCATAACGCCATTTGCCCAGTTCATCCGCCCAGGCGGCTTCGAATTGCGGGCCACGCAGGCTTTCCGGATCATCGGCCGAGAAAGCCAGCGCCACCGCTCCGTTGGGCCATTCGAGCCGCCGCCGCGTCGCCGTCCAGACCGGGCGCTCGTGCCGGGCATGGATGGAGAGCAGGCCCGACGGCCCGTCTATCATCACGTCGCGCACATCCGCAAAGGTCTCGCCCACCAGCGCGATCTTGCCGATCGGCTGGCGCGTCAGCCAGGGCAGGCCATGGACCATGCCCTTGATCCATTCCGCGCCGGTGCGCGTCTTGCCGGCGCCGCGCCCGCCCAGAACCAGCCAGATCGTCCAGGGCGAGGCGTTGCGCGCATAAGTCGGCGGCAACTGGTCGTCACGTGCCGCCAGCGCCCAGCTCGTCTCCAGCATCTGGCGCATCTGCGGGGTACAGAGCCTCCAGAGCGCTTCCCGCTCCATGTCGCTCGTGCAGGCGTTCCACCTCGAGCGCAACGATCTCAGCCAGATCAGATGCCGTTCCGGTGGCCAAAGCCCTTTCATCGCCGCTCTCCCGGTCTCGCCTCGCCTTGTCGTCTTCCTGCGCACGGCGTGCGAGTTTTTCTTCGAGGTTCGACAACTCCTTCAAGCATCGCGTCAGATCGGTGAGATCGCGCGCATTGGCCTGTGTGGTGGAAAGCTCGATTAAACGGTGGGTAGCGTCCAAGGAGCTGGTGTAATTTCAGTGCCGTCAACGGTGTGATCCTGGG
>Ga0076930_100560_pt1 | contig 32783 bp, 33 predicted proteins | sample HotLakConsoUCCRE_FD_71149 | JGI IMG/M metagenome (GOLD analysis project Ga0076930, IMG submission 71149) | Hypersaline microbial mat communities from Hot Lake, Washington, USA - Hot Lake Consortium UCC-RE (version 3) (version 3) ...
ATAGCGGAAAAGTCGTTTCTGAGCAATCTCATTCATCCCGCCACTGAGCAACGCCGGAGTTCTTGCTGCAGCACAAAGAGATGTTCCGCCCGATAATCGCCTGCCAAAGCTGCGGCAATATCAGCGGTACTCCGTTTAGTGCGGGGGGCGCGCATCGCGGCTAAGCGTTGGGGGTCTCGTTCCCCTGCCACAATCGCCCGAATAATTCTCATCCTAGTACTCCTCGGCGTGAATACGCCCACTATTTTTAGACCTTCAAAGCCTTCCCCTGATAAGTCCATTTGAACGGTTTGGCCATCGTGTCATTGAAATAGGCAATGAAGTCTAAGATCCGGGCCTTCAGGTCAGCCGTATTACAGAAACTCGCCCGCCGCAGTAACTTTCGCGCCAAGATTGAAAACCAAATCTCGATTTGATTTAGCCAAGAACAGTGCTTGGGGGTGAAATGGCACACCACCTTGTGGGTGGACTCGCTTAAAAAAGCCGCGCGGGTTTTCATCGATTTGAGAATGCCCGATTGGCCACCCGCCCCTAAGTCGATGTCCAGACCGTCCAACTCCGCCACCCATCGCACCAGGGATTCTGATTGGTGCGTGTTGAGGCCATCCATCACCAGATGCCATTGCGTGGCGTTGGGGTCAGTGGCAATGAGTGATTCGAGATGGGCGAGAAAGTCGGCTTCCGTGCGCGTATCGCCGACCGTCCCTTTCGCAATGCGCCCGGTGGCGACATCAAAACTGGCAATCAAGGTTTGGGTACCATGACGGGTATATTCAAACTCCTGCCGCTCGCGCTGACCGGGTCGCATCGCTTGGTCAGGCGCACATCGTTCCAGGGCTTGAATGCCGGTCATCTCATCAATGGAGAGGGTGTGTTCGCCGCGCTCCGCTCGCTCTATCGCACTCAAGTAAAGGTCACAGATGTCTTTGACCTTCTCATCAAACTCTGGGTCGGGGGGGGGTTGAGCCAGTATTGCACCGGGTGGGGTTTCAGATCCGCTTCGGCTAACAGACGCCCCACATGACGGGGCGAGATGCTCTCGACCAGCCCGCGTTGCACCCTCTCATCGGCCAGTTCTCGCGGCGTCCAGTGACTGATGGGACGCCGACTGTCCGCCGGGTTTTCACAAGCTAGCGCAAACAGTTGCAAGGTTTGTTCGAGGGTAAAGGTGGCGGGACCGCCGGGACGGGGGGCATCGGCTAAACGCTCGGCGACCGGTAGGTTCGTGGGCGCTCGCTCGAGCCAACGCTGACGCCAAAGCCTAGCCATATCGCGGCTAATGCTCAACTCGCGGGCGATCTCGCGATGATTTTTGCCCTCATCGGCGAGCAGAATGATGCGCCCTCTCAGGGCAATCTGTTGTGCGGTGCTATGGCGATTGCTCAGGGTATGCAGGTCGGCTCGTTCTGAATCGGTGAGGTGCAAAGGGGTGGGCGCGAGACGGGCCATCAGAGGAACCTCCAAGTCAGTTCTTAGATGGTAGCCTGACTCGCGCCAAGCTCAACTAGGGGCGGATGAGAGCGATTTGTACCGCATCGACGGCTTTCCCATGCCGGTTTGCGGTTTCAAACGCGCTCCCCAGTGCCGGGTCTTCGACGGCCTGGCAAGCTTTGGCAGTTCTGCGACCAAACTGGGCACCTTCTATGGCTTTCGCGGTCATCTGCTGATCAATGCCCAAGGACTCATCATGGGGTTGAGGGTCACCCCAGCGAACGTCGATGAACGCGATGTGGTGCTCGAGTTGGTGGCTGATCGCCAGGGACTGTTGCTAGGCGACAAAGGGTACATTCGAGACGTCCTGAGTGAGGACTTAGCGGCGCAACAATTAACCCTGCTCATGCCGCCACGCCGCTACATGAAGGATTATCATCCTCAATGGAACCGCACCGTCAGTCGCCATCGGCAACTAGTCGAGACCGTCCTTGGCCACTGATATCACTGGTTTGACATGGAGCCATATCCGGGCTCGAGACCTCTGGTATTTAACGAGTCGCGTGGCCCGCAAAGTGCTCGCCCATACGATGATGAGTTACCTGAATCACCTCAAAGGCAGGCCCTACTTGAAGTTTGAGGATTGGGTTAGAGCTTGAATTGGAAAATCGCTTAGTTGCACATCGCGTTAATTGGGCGCTGTTATCAGTCCGAGGCTCTTCATCCAAACACGCCGTCAAATAGTCTAGATCGGACGGCTGCTACTTCGGTTTCGCACCCCGTCCGGGAGCTTCCCACAGTCCGCCCAAGCCATCGCTCTCCCATCGCCGTAGCGTCGCTCTAACCGTATGTTGGTGGCACTGAAAAATGTCAGCAATGGCCGGCACGTTCAAGCCTTGGGCATTCAACCGCAGCATGTGGGCTCGGTCGCGAGTCCGATAAGGAACTGTCTGAGCCTCCCGAAGTTCGCTCAACGTGCGGTCTTCTTCCTCGGTCAAGATGATACGTAATGGAGCTGGCATTTGAGGGCACTCTAGCGACCCTGCTATCTTACATTTAATTTCAACTACCTACTTATAATGCTGCAGCTGAATAAAATTCAGCCTCTAGAGGTCTGATGCTCATTCACCCAATCGTTGAGGAGCCGGATGAAGGGAAACTTTCACGTCCAGTCATGCAGACCATCGAGACCATCATCGAGGGCAAACCCGGCGATGAGTTTAACGCTCCAGAAAAATCTAATAGCCGACATTCCGCAGGTTGACAGTGTACTTTATAATGTGGATGCCAGACGCCAAATCCTGAAAACTTTATCTGATAAGCATTTCAGGCTTGAGCCAGGTTCTTTTAATCGCACTGCCGTCTTGATACTTCGCAACCTAGTCTGCCCCCGATTTTGTAGCATGACTAACGAGATTTCAATAGCTCCATTGACCCGAAATTAGATGCACAACTGGAAACTAAAAGCAACCTGTGGAATATAGGTGATAGGCATTCAAACCACCATAAAAAGTTGGCCGTTGAGGAACTGAATCTGCTTTTGCGCCTGCGTCAGGCGATGGGAGAATGCGTGCCTTTACCAAAATATCAGAGCCAATTCAGGCTCGAATGAGCGCACTCAGGGCCAGGATGAAGGCCGCATAAGGAGAGAAATAAACTGGATTAGCATGTCAGCGATCGCTTCTTCCATCGATAGCGTATTCAATTCTGACCCTTAGGCTAGCTGGGGCGATCGCTTTCCATTCGTCTCAGGGCTGAGCCCCCCACTTCTTCGCAGCGATCGCCTGAGGCTACTAAGTGGATGAATTAAGGACGATGAAGAAAGCGAGCGTTCGGCCTTTGCGGGCGAGTACCCTGGCATTGTGGGAAACCATCTCACGATTCATCAGTAAGCCCTTGCTTCTGAATCTACTAGAATGCCTTTTGATGCACCATCAGTGACCCCGCTCATAGCAAGACTCAGGTGCCCTTCATGATGTTGATTTACACCGTATGTCTAGTAGTGGGAGGCACGTTTGTGGCGCTCTCAGCCATCGGCGGCTTAGATGGGGTAGACTTGGCTGGGGATTTGGATGTTGAGGCCGAGGCAGCAGCCGACTCGGAATTTGACGAAATCGATGTCGGCACCTACGGCCCAGGAGTCCGGGCCTCAAGGCGATGGCTGCCCTTTCTCAGCCTGCGATTTTGGACCTTTGGGCTGTGCTTTTTTGGGCTCACAGGCCTGTTGGTCACCTGGGTGCAGCCTGGTTTAGCCGGTGGCGTCGTCGTGCTCATTGCCCTGCTCATGGGCTTACTATGTGGCACGGCAGCCGCGGTGGCGCTGCGATCGCTTCGCACCTCAGTCACCAGCCTCACCCACCCCGAAGAACTCACCGGACAAGTCGGCACCGTCGAAGTTCCGTTTGATGCCCACAGTCGGGGGAAAGTCCGCTTGAGCATTCGCGGCTCGACCGTGGGCTTTTTTGCCCTGACCCAGGAGGATCGGTCCTTCCAACGGGGGGAGTCAGTGTTGGTAGTGGGGCTGGAAAACAACAAGCTTTGGGTGGTTTCAGCCGATGCGTTACTGCCACAAGGGAATGATGGAGGGAAATAATCGTTGATGCAGAATCCAGCAGATAGAACTGAAACGGTTGAAGTGGCAGAGGTTTTGCCACCTGCGCCCCTAATTGCTCAGAGTGGCGGCAACAATGCTTTTGGCGGGGGAGTGACGATCGCCCTGCTGATCTTCGCGGTCCTCATCCTGATTTGGGGCGTCAATTCCCTGGTGCAGATTTGCGACCCCAACAAGATCTTGATTATTTCCGGGCGCAAGTATAAGCGGCAGGATGGTCAACTGTTGGGCTATCGAGTCATCTATGGGGGACGCACGTTTCGCATTCCCATTCTGGAGACGGTTAAGACCATGGACCTGAGCACGATGCCGGTGCCCATTGAGGTCACCAACGCCTACTCCAGAGGGGGGACACCGCTCGATATTCAGGCGATCGCCAATGTCAAAGTGGCGCGGGATGAAGCGGTGATTGGGAACGCGATCGAGCGCTTCCTCGGGCGAGGATCGCAGGAGATTGCGCGGGTGGCGCGGGAAACCCTGGAGGGGAACCTGCGCGGCGTCGTCGCCCTGCTGACGCCAGAGCAGCTCAACGAAGACCGCCTGGAGTTTGCCCAACGCATTGCCAGCGACGTGCAGGACGACCTCTCAAAGCTGGGGCTACACCTGGATACGCTGAAGATTCAGAGCGTGTCTGACCAGCTGGGCTACCTCAACTCCATTGGTCGCCGCCAGATTGCCAACATCGTGCGCGATGCGGAAATCGCCGAGTCTAATGCGGTGGCCGCAGCGGAGCAGATCGAAGCGGACAGCGACCAGCAAGCCGACGTGGCCCAAACCCAGGCCCGTACGGTGATTCAAGAAAAGGAAAACGAGCTACGACGCATCACCGCCGAAGTCGAAAAACAGGCCCGCATCGAAGAAGAACGCACCCAGGCCGCCGCCGAAGAAGCCCGCGCCCGCGCCCAGCGGGAATTGCAGGCGATCCGCGCTGATTTAGAACAGGCCCGGTTAGAAGTCGAGAGAATCCTGCCCGCTCGCGCCCAGCAAACTGCCCAGGAATTTCAGGCGCGGGGCGAGTCGGCCACCCTGGAGGAAAACGCCAAAGCGTCTGCCCAGGCCAGCCAACTGCTGGTCAAAGTTTGGGAAGACACCGGGGTCGATGCCTCTCAACTCTTCCTGGTGCAGCAGTTAGAAATGGTGCTGCGAGAGGCAGGCCGCATTCCCAGTCGGTTGCACCTGGGCGAGGTGAACGTGATTGACAATGGCGACGGCAAAGCGATCGCCTCCCTGCTTAATGCCTATCCCGAGATGGTGCGCCAGTTCCTGCGCCAGTCGGAAGAAACCCTGGGCATTCCCCTCACGGCGAATTTGCCGCCCGCGCTGCAAGCCAAAGTCAACCCCACCGCATCCCAGGAGGAATCATGAGCGTCATTATTGCCCTGCTAGTGGTGTTGTTTGGGGCCACGGGCAGCATCGTGCTGATTATCAAAAACCTCTATTACATTTGCCAGCCCAGCGAAGTGCTGATTTTTGCGGGCGATCGCCGTACCGTCAGCGATGGGCGCAAGGTTGGCTATCGCCTGGTAAAAGGCGGCAGCAGCATCCGCAAACCGCTGCTGGAAAAGACCTTCCGCATGGAGCTGACCAACATCATCATCGAGCTGCGGGTGACCAACGCTTACTCCAAGGGCGGCATTCCCCTCAAGGTAGATGGGGTAGCGAACATCAAGATTGCTGGGGAAGAACCGACCATTCACAACGCGATCGAGCGGCTACTGGGCAAATCCCGCGAAGAGGTGGAGAAAATTGCCCGCGAAACCCTGGAAGGCAATCTGCGCGGCGTGCTCGCTAGCCTCACGCCGGAACAGGTGAACGAAGACAAAATGGCCTTTGTCCGCAGTCTGCTGGACGAGGCGGAAGACGACCTGGAGCAGTTGGGGCTAATTCTGGACAACTTGCAAATTCAGAACATCTCCGACGACGTGAACTATCTCAACTCCATCGGTCGCAAGCAGCAGGCCGATCTGATTCGGGATGCCCGCATCGCCGAAGCCCAGGCCAAGGCCCAATCCGCTCTCCAGGCCGCCGAAAATCTGAAACGCACTTCGCTGCGGCAGATCGAGGCCAGAATTGAGACTACCCGCGCCGATGCCGATCGCCGTTTGCAAAACGCCCTCAGCCAGCGCACCGCCGCGATCTCGGAAGCCGAGTCGGAAATCGCCGCCGAAGTCGCCCGCACCATCGCTGAACTCGCCGTGCAGCGAGAACGCCGCAATCAGGTCGAACAGCAGCTTCAGGCCGACGTGATTGCTCCCGCCGAGGCCGCCTGTGAGGAAGCCCGCGCCCGCGCCAAAGGTAACGCTGCCAGCATCATCGAAGACGGTCGTGCCCGCGCCGAGGGCATTCGTGAACTCGCCGAAACTTGGCGCGCCGCTGGCGACAACGCCCGCGAAATCTTTCTGTTCCAAAAGCTGGAGGGCTTGCTGGCTCTGCTGGTTGCTACGGTACCCGATGTCGATGTGGAGAAAGTCACGGTCATCGATGCGGGTGGCGGCGGCAGCGCCACCAAAATCGCGGCGTTTCTGGAGCAACTACGCCAGAGCACCGGCGTTGATCTCACCCGTACGTTGCAAACCCTTGGGGGTGCTGACAACGGCCAAGCCCCTTTGAGGCCCAGCCAGCAGTCTCCCCACAGCTCTCCTGAGGCGTAGGCTCCGGTGGTATCGGGGACTCGGATCATTCTAAGGAATGAGGATCAAATAACATCCAAATTGTTAGGGCAGGCATCTTGCCTGCCTGGGGACAGCCGAGACGGCGATCCCAACTTATTCAATTCTCATTCCTAAGTGTCAGAACTGATTACGCGGAGATGTCACGAACCGTCAGTATAGGAGCTGAGCGATGGTGAGGACATGGGCATCGAGTTGCTGACGGTTCTCTGGTGTCATCGATCTACGGCCTTTTTGAAACGACACTATCTAGGATATTTTTCCTCTGACTAACGGATGACGTGCTCCCGATTGTCACTCTTTGAGGGGACCTGGTAACCTAACTCGTCCAGAGCCTGTTGAAGCCGCCGCCAACTGCCGTGGGCTTTGGCAATGGCCACGGCTTCTAGCTTGTGTCCCTGACGATGCTTCACGATTTGCACATGGGCCAGCGTGCGGGGAATCCGATACGGGGTCTTGGGGAACCGACCGGTTGAACCTTGACGGGGGGAGTAGGGCACCCCGAAAAGCTCAGGCAACAGGGTGCGGTAACTGGCTTCTCCATCGGTCATCAAGACTAAATCTTGCGGGTCTTTTAGGCGTTGGGCACGGCCTCGCAGGAGGCGTTCTATCAAGGTCGCATCCCGCGGTCCCACCTCGACTTGCACCAGGAACTTGCTGCTCGGGTCAATCGACACAGCGTCCCACTGGGGCTGGGCTTTGGTCTCGGCATAACCATGTCGCTCATCCATCTCTAACGTCGAGATCTCCAGGTCTTGGGCCTGCTGGTCATGGAAACGGTCGGCATGGTGGCCAAACTTCACCGCCCAACGGCGCACCGTATCCAGATGGGGCGTGGTGAGTCGAGCCGTCCCTTTGAGAGAGGTTCCTTCTGCCAATGGCTGGCCGACCCGAATCGCCCGCTCTTCCGGAATCTTGCAGTTCCAGAGTCCGGTCAGCTTCCGCTCACTAAATTCCGCGCCACAACAGCGACACCGAAGGTAGCGGATCTGGTCTTTGCCATAGCTCTTGCGAACGATGAGAGGGGCCTGACCACTCTGACCGTATTGGTCACAGTCGGCGTTGACACACGATAGGCCTTCTAGAGGAGGGCGATTGACGCTAGTCGTCATGGGAGCACCTTGATGTCAACACTGCCATTAAGCCCTCTTTTCCCCGGTCTGAGATAATCTCACGTGACTACCACAAAGCCCAAGCCAACAAAAATAGAAGAAACGATCGGAGGCGTTGGTCACTTGTCTTCATATCACTTTTCCATGTTTGGGGGCTAACCTGCAAAAAGTTTCCAGGCCGCTATCATGGGCTCTAATTTGTACCCAAACTTGTACGGCATACTACCCTATGTTTGCAACCATACCAGAACGCCAGATGCATTGGGTTCGCTGGGTTTTAACAGTGGGCTGGTTATTGATTATTGCTTCCCTCTTTTATGACCCCTGGACGGCTGCCCTGACGGAACCGGGCCATCCCTGGAGCCTCCTGGCGTTGACAGACAGCTGTGTTCAGGTGCAGGGGCAATGTGTGGTGCAGGAACCCTACCCCATTGGTGCGACGATCTTTTGGGGAGCGGTGGTACCCGCGGGCATCTTTATTTTGCTGATCTTTGGCCATGAGCTGTGGCGGCGGATTTGTCCTCTGTCGTTTCTATCGCAAATTCCTCGCGCCTTGGGCAAACAGCGGCAGTTCCGGCGGGAAAACCAAAAGACCGGCAAAGTGCGGTTTGAGCTGGCCAAAGTCAAGCCCGACTCATGGCTGGGACGCAACTATCTTTACTTTCAGTTTGCCTACCTGTTTGTGGGTCTCTGCGGGCGCATTCTCTTTTTCAATGCCGATCGCCTGGTGTTGGGCAGTTGGCTAGTGTTCACCATCCTGGCGGCCATTGCCGTAGGCTACTTCTACGGCGGCAAGTCCTGGTGTCAGTATTTTTGCCCCATGGCTCCGGTGCAAACGGTATTCAGCGAACCGAGGGGGCTGTTGGGCAGCAAAGCCCACATGAGTGACAGCCGCATTACCCAGTCTATGTGCCGCACGGTCACCCCAGAGGGGCAGGAGCAAAGCGCCTGTGTGGCCTGCCAGAGCCCCTGTCTCGACATCGACTCAGAACGCACCTACTGGGATGGCCTCCATGCCCCGCAGGAATCTTTGATGCGCTACGGCTATCTGGGGCTGGTGGTGGGTTACTTCGTTTACTACTACCTCTACGCCGGCAACTGGGACTATTACTTTTCCGGTGTGTGGAACCGCGACCCCAACCAGTTGGCCTCCCTGATGAGTCCGGGGCTTTATCTGTTCGGTCAGCCCATCGGCCTTCCCAAACTGTTTGCGGTGCCCCTGGTGTTGGGGGCGTTCACCCTGGCAGGAATCGGGCTGGGGCGATTGCTTACCGCTCGTGCCAAGGCCCGTTTGTTGCAGCGAAATCCTAATGCCAGTATTGATCTGGTACAGCACCGTTTCTTTGCGATGACAACGTTTATTGCCTTCAACTTTTTCTTCTTTTTTGCCGGTCGCCCCCTGCTGCGGCTGACTCCCCTGTGGGTGCAGTTTTTATTTGACGGCATCATTCTGTTTGCCAGTACCCTGTGGCTGCAGCAGAGTTGGGGTCGTAGCCCTGCCCGTTACTCCCGCGAAAACCTGGCCGGACGACTGCGGAAACAGTTAACCAAGCTGAGACTGGAGACCTCCCGGTTCCTGGAGGGCCGTTCCTTGGAAGAGCTGAGTGCCGACGAAGTGTACGTGCTGGCCAAGGTGCTGCCAGACTTCACCCAGGAAAAGCGCCACCAGGCGTACAAAGGGGTGGTGCGAGATGCCCTGGCGGAGGGCTATGCCACCACCGCCAACAGTCTGGACGTGCTGCAGCAGATGCGGCGAGAGCTGGATATTTCCGAAAACGAACACCGGCAGGTGCTGGAAGAATTAGGTATTGAAGATCCGGACCTGCTGAGCCCCGACCGCCAGCGATCGCTGGAAAACCAGATTCGTCTCAGCGGCTACCAGCGGTCCCTAGAGCGGCTGCTGCGGTTGCAAAGTCAGCCTAATTTAGCCAGCTTTGAGCCATCTCCGCAGGAGACGGAGACCCTGCAGTCCCTGCGGAGCGAATATGCCATTACTCCCCAGGAAGAAGACTGGGTCTTGCAGGATTTGGAGGCCGAGGGCCTGCCCAAAGCCCAGGGGTTGCTGGCCCGGTTAAGCCAGTGGGGGGATTGTGCCGGGGCGCTTACCCATCCCACACTGCAGGACCACGAACAGGTAGTGACGGTGGTGCGGGATGCGGTGGTGCGGAAACAGGAGTTGTTGGTGCGATCGCTCCTCGAAACCCTGCCTAATCTGCCCGACCATCCCGATACCGCTGCCTTGGTCCAGGCTCTGCATCAGCTTGCTCCCCCGGCGCTGGCGACCTTCATGAATCAAGCGACCTACCGGGCTCAACTGCCTTCGGAGATCGTCAAAACCCTGACCCAACCCATTTCGGAAAATCTGGCTCCACCCTCCACCCAGACTGCCATAGACCATTTGGAAAACCTGCTAACTCACGATCATCCTCTGGTGGCGGCAGCCAGTCTATACCTGCTGGCCCAGCTGGATGCCGAAAGGAGTGCCATGCAGGGCGAAAAGCTGCGTCAGGGAGACCATTCTCGGTTGGTGCAAGACACCGCAGCGGCAGTACTGGTGGCAGGAAACCATCCCCCATTGACGGCATTTCCTACCCTAGAAAAGCTGGTGTATCTGCATAACAGCGACTTTTTCCACCGTCTGGCCCCCCATACCCTCATAGCCCTGGCCCAACAGGCCGAAGTCCGCACCCATACCTCAGGAGAAGCCATTACCGAAGCCGGAGACACCTGCCGGGAGCTGCTGATTCTGATGGCGGGTGAGGCCAGCATTCACTATCAACAACCGGAAGGCACTCGGGTCGAACAGTTCCACCCTGGCCAAACCCTGGATGAGTTAGAGGTTCTGGCCCATCGCGACCTGGAAAATACTATCCTCGCCGACAGCGACCCCACCCGCATTCTAGCCATCCCCGTGGATGCCTTCGATACTTTGCTGGACAAAGACCCTGATTTTGCCCGACGAGTTTTAGCGTTAGAAAGTCAACGGCTTCAAGTCCTGATGAATCTGTCAGGGATTTAGAGGTATCCCTTCTTCCCCTAGAGGCACCGTAAAGTAGAACGGACTCTCAGCAATTCCAAATTCAAAATTGTGACCAGGAAGTAACAAGCGTTTCAGGGATTTTTATTATGAGGTGGCTATTGAGAATAAGTAGGTGGACATAAATAAACGATGTCGTAGGGTGCTGTTGGGCGAAGCCGTAACGCACCATGCCACAGGAATTTGATGCGTTACGCTGGTGCTAACACATCCTAAGAATAATTAAGTCCATCTCCTTAGCCCTCACCAATCAAGGCTGAAACAACCCAACCCCGTTGACCTGGTAAATTCAAACGTACTCAATGTCAATAAATCGCAGCTGCGGTCGTTTTAGGCCGACTTGAGGAAGAACTGGAGGCGAAAAATAAGGGGGCCTTGAGGAACCGCAAGCCGCGCTCAGTGCTTTGTTGAGCTTTGTACTCTTGCAACGCTTGCGTGGGACTGAGACTCTCGGCGTCGAGGACATTGGTGGCCCAAATGAACTGACCAGTCCGTCGCTGGTGTTGGGATTGTTTCTCCGTTTTCAGGGTCAACGTCGCTGGGGAATGATCGCTCACCCGATCCGGGGCGGTGCAGGTTGAGGCTTTCCCGGACGGTCATAGTAGACCTGTTGTTCATGAGCCTTCAAAGTCCTTGGAACCGTTGCATGGTAATCATTTTATCGATGATGAGGCAACCTAGCGATCGCGCTTGCAACAGAGCCCTGCCCCGATGGCATTTATATTCAGCTAAGCAATTGTCTAAAATACTGAAGTTGTTGCCGGAGCCGATGATCGGTGCAGGAATCTCAGCCTCAAGCATCAAATTCGCTGCGGCAGCTACAGCGGGTTTTGGGCCGTCTGCGCATCTACCCCCTGCTGAGTTTGGGGGCGTTGAGTAGTGCTCTGTTGTTAGTTGCCGCTTATGCCATCACCCCGCAACTGTTTCGCTGGGCCATTGACCAGGGCATTACCCAGGGGAATCTCGACATCGTGCTGTATAGCGCTGCGGGGCTGGTGATGGCCGCCATTGCCCGAGGCGTCTTCAATTTTGGTCAAAGCTTCTGCGCTGAGGCGCTATCGCAGAGTGTGGTCTATGACCTGCGCAATCAGATATTCAGCAAAATCCAGACGCTCAGTTTTAGCTACCATGACCAGGCTCAGACCTCGCAACTGCTCACCCGTGTGACCAGCGACATCGAGCAGATTCGCACCTTTCTCAGTACCAATCTGATTCAAGTCATTAGCGGTGTGGTCACGCTGTTGACCATTGCCATTATTTTGCTGGTGATGAACTGGCAGTTGGCCCTGATCAGCCTGCTGGTGGTGCCCATTGCCGGATGGCTGATGGCCCGGTTTTTCCGGCGCAACAATCAGCTGTTTCGTCAGGTGCAGGAGCAGCTCAGTGACCTGAATGCGGTGCTGCAAGAAAACCTGCTGGGGGTACGGGTGGTGAAAGCCTTTGTGCGAGAGTCAGTCGAAACGGAGCGCTACACCCGGCTCAATGCCGACCTCGTTGCCGCCAATTTGAAAACCCTTCAGGCGATTCGCAATACGTTTCCCTATATCTTTTTGGCGAGCAATTTAGTCATCGTGATGGTGATTGGTTATGGCGGCATTGCGGTGATGCAAGGGCGTTTCTCGGTGGGGGAACTGGTGGCCTTCAATGCTTACCTATTGCTGATCTTGCAGCCGATTTTGTTGATTGGGTTTGCGGCTCCAGCGATCGCTCAAGCGGCTTCGTCTGCCGAGCGGGTCTATGAAGTGATGGATGCCGCCATCGAGATCAAAGATCGTCCCCACGCGATGCCATTTACCACCTGCGGTGGCCGGATCACCTTCGAAAATGTTTCTTTTCGCTATCCCGGCGCAACCAGTCCGGCCCTCTGCAACATTTCCTTTGAAACGAAGCCCAATGAGCTGATTGCCATTTTGGGCATGACCGGCTCCGGTAAAAGCACCATTACGAATCTCATTCCCCGGTTCTATGATGCGACTTCGGGAGCGGTCCGCATTGATGGTCGTGACGTGCGCGACTTTACCCTGGCAAGTTTGCGATCGCACATTGGGACGGTCTTTCAAGAAACCACCCTATTCTCCGGCACTCTCTTCTCCAACATCACCTACGCCCGACCGGAAGCCACCCTAGAAGAGGTCATCGCCGTCGCCCAAGCGGCTCAGATTCACGACTTTGTGACCAGCTTGCCAGAAGGCTATGACACGGTGGTGGGCGAACGCGGCGTGGGGCTTTCCGGAGGGCAAAAGCAGCGCATTGCGATCGCCCGCACGCTGCTCACCGACTACAGCATCCTGATCCTTGACGACAGCACCTCCGCTGTGGATGCCCAAACCGCCGCGCAAATTCAGGCTGCCCTTGACGACCTGATGCGCCGCCGCACCTGCACATCCTTCGTCGTGGCCCAACGGATCAGCACGGTGCGCACCGCCGATCGCATTTTGCTCGTGGATAAAGGTCGATTAGTGGCGCAGGGCACTCACGCCGAGCTGATGGCCCAGAGTCCTCTCTACAGCATCATTTTAGAATCTCAAATGAAAGCGGCACCTGCATTATCGTAACTTTGGGAACTGGCCTCTATGACTGCAAACCTCTCCAGCCCGGCAGACGCTAAACCGCAGCTCTCAACCCTGAGAAGGTTTTTCGGCTACTTTGCTCCCTACCGCCACGAAATCCCGGTGGCCCTGCTGATGGTATTGATTGGAGCCACGAGTCAGGCGATCGGGCCGCTGCTGATTGGGTGGTCGATCGATAACCTGATTCTGCAGGGCAATCTACCGGGGTTGCTGCGGATGCTCGCGATTTTGGCGAGTATCTACGTCGTGGGCTTTGGGGCCATTCGCGCTCAGATTCGGCGCATGGGCGGGATTGTGCAGCGGCTATTGGGGCAGATCCGGCAGGATATTTTCGACAAAGTTCAGAGTTTGCCGGTGAGCTTTTTTGATCGCAGCGAAGCCGGGGATCTCATGAGCCGTCTGCTCAACGATGTGAATACGGTGAACCAAGCCTTTGGCCTGACCATTCCGCAAGTACTGGGTCAGACCTTTAGCCTGGTCGGCATCATCATTGCGATGCTCTCGATCAACTTACAACTGGGCCTGCTGAGCAACTTGGTGGTGCCGCTGATGATCTTTACGACGGGGGTCTTCTCCCGCTGGGCGCGATCGCGGTTTCGGCTGACCCGGCAAACGATTGGCGACCTGTCGGCCAAGTTGGAAGAAGACATTGGCAGCGTCCGCGAGGCCCAAGCGTTTAACCGCACCCAGCTCAACATCGAGGAGTTTGACAGCCTCAATGCCGCTAACCGGCGGGCAAATGTCCAGGCGGTCGCGGTGACGGCGGCGTTTCTGCCCTCGATCGATTTTCTGAATACCCTCGCGACGGCTGGAGTGATGGCCTACGGGGGTTATCTCGCGACCACGGGCGCGATGACGGTGGGTACCGTGACGGCATTTTTGCTCTACGTGCAACAGTTTTTTCGCCCCATTCAGATTCTCAGTCAGTTTTACACCCAGGCCCAGTCGGCCCTCGCCGGGCTCGATCGCATCTTTCTGCTGCTCGATGAACCCGTTACCTTGCAAGATGCTCCCAACGCCGTAGAAATGCCGCTAATCCAAGGCCAGGTGCGCTTTGAACAGGTCGAATTCGGTTATAGCCCCCAGCAGCGCGTGCTCAAGGGGATCAACCTCGGCGCTCAGCCTGGACAGATGATCGCGCTAGTCGGGCCAACGGGAGCGGGCAAAAGTACCATCATCAACTTGATCATGCGGTTCTACGATGTGTCAGCCGGGGCCGTAACGGTGGACGGGATCGATGTGCGCGATGTGACTCAGGCCAGTTTGCGCCGTCAAATTGGGATTGTCTTGCAGGATAACCTGCTCTTTAGCGGCACCGTGGCGGAAAACATCGCGTTTGGGGTACCGCAGGCGCATCAGGTGGATATCGAGGCAGCGGCCCAGGCCGCCAACGTGCATGAACTCATCACCTCGTTACCTCAGGGCTATCGCACTCAATTGGGGGAACGGGGAACGCCGCTGAGTCAGGGGCAGCGACAGCTCGTGAGCATTGCTCGAGCCGTGCTGCTCAACCCGCGAATTTTAGTCTTGGATGAGGCGACCAGTAGCATCGATACCCGTACCGAAGGTCTGGTGCAGGATGCGATCGCCAGACTACTGCACAATCGCACGAGTTTTGTGATTGCCCACCGGCTGAGCACGGTTACCCAAGCCGACCAGGTGCTGGTGATTCAGCAGGGACAAATTGTTGAGCAAGGTACCCACACCGAGTTGATGGCTCTCAATCGCATCTATGCCAATCTTTATAGCTTGCAGTTGGGCAGCGTCTAGCACCAGCTCAAAAGTGATTTGTTGTCTTGGTCTATCCCAACCAGTGCACCGGAATGACTCGGCTAGGATTGACAACCTGGCTTAGCTGAACTCTGTTGCGGAGCTGGGGATCGATGATGAGCCGTGCCGCCTGCGATCGCGTTTCCTCCAGGTCAGCTGCCAGTTCGGCATTCCGGACCTCTAGCTTAGGGAGACGCCCCAGGGCATCGGGGTAGTCAAAAATGACCAAAGCGCCGGGGTTTTAGCCAACGGCGAAGGCGAGATTACGGAGGTGGCTAACCTCACCGAAACCGATCGCCAGAACTGGGAAGTTTCGGCTTCGCGATGGCCCTTAAGGGCCGGTCTTCGACCATCGCCTGATCACCTTAAAGCGCTCTATCAATCACGGCAACAGCAGGGTATGAATGCCCCAGCCCAGCCATCATACGGAGGCGAGCGGTAATCAGTGATTCAACTTTCAAAATCACCCTGGGCGCACTGCTGGTAGTGTACCTACTGCTGTTTATTTCAGTATCGGCTACGCCCTGGCGGCAGACGTTTACCTTCGATCTAGCTGAGATGGTCGGTATGGCTCTGTCACGGGCCTATTTGTACGCGGCCAGCCAAGCGCGTCGGGGTGTTGGTCGGGCGCAATCACGGGTGCAATTTGAGCGGCACTGTATTTTGTATACGATTACAGGAATGGCCTTAGGAATAGTCTTGAATTTCCAATTTGGAGCTGAGCTGAGATGGCTTTAACGGTGGACACTCAATTGCTTGATTCATTTGCAGGCACTGAGTTTGCAGGATCGGATAAGAGTCCCGGTTGACTGGCTGGCGATAGGCGATCGCGCGACTGCAAATACTCCCCCGTCAACACGGGTGCCACCCCCTTCATCGAGTGACGTATGCTTTGATAGCGATGGGTTTGGGCCTGGGCGTCATGTTCTGACCAGCTTTCTCCCGCCACCTTTTTGCGTAGCTTGATGAGGCCGTCGATCACCGCTTCCGGGCGGGGCGGACAACCGGGAATGTAGACATCTACGGGAATCAGCTTGTCTACACCGCGCACCGCCGAGGGCGAATCGGCGCTGAACAGGCCCCCGGTGATGGTGCAAGCGCCCATGGCGATCACATACTTGGGCTCAGGAATTTGCTCATAGAGGCGGACTAACGCGGGGGCATATTTCATCGTGATGGTGCCAGCGGTGATGAGCAAATCGGCTTGCCGAGGTGTCGCACGAGGGGCCGCTCCAAACCGCTCTAGATCAAAGCGGGGGCCATAGGAGCCGATAAATTCCATGAAGCAACAGGCGGTGCCAAACATCATGGGGTATAGGGTCGAAAGTCTGGCCCAGTCATAGAGGTCATCCACACAGGTGAGAATGACATTTTCCGATAACTCTTGAGTAACGTTGGGAGCCGCAACGGGATTGGCAATGCGCGTAGAGTTCGTCAGTGGTGACATGGTAAGAATCCTCTGAAATCAACTAACAGATAGCTAGGCCACGGTGATCAATGGCGCAGACGGAAAAGCAGGGATGCCGTAGCGATCGCGCCAACCCCTCCAAGCGCTCCATTTGCCCATCGGTGATGGTGCCTGACAGCATGGCAAACGCGATCGCTAACTGCACGAGGCGGCGGCGACTGTGGGGAGAAGTGAGGCTGTGGGCCACTGGTTCGATCGGCTGGGTATGCCGGTCGGCCATCTCTAGCGATGCCCCATGCAGAGTGACCAGCGTTTCGAGAAAGGTGGTTTCTGCCGTAGATAAATGATGCGGATCAACGGCAACGGCGTTAAGAACCGCGATCGCCGCCGGCAGTTCAGATTTCGAGAAAACGACAATATCCATTACAGTTTTCCAGCTTTCACGATTAAATTGCTTTGGCCTTGCGATCGCTCAGACGGCCTGACGCAATGCCTCCAGATCAGAGCCGCAGATGGCTTGGAGATTGCGGGTGATTTTGGCGATGTCCCAGTGCCACCATTGGAGTTCAAGCAAGGTTTGAATGGTGGCGTCATCGAAGCGTTGGCGAATGACGCGAGCGGGATTGCCGCCGACCACGGTGTAGGGTTCCACAGACTTGGTGACGACAGATTGGGAGGCAATAATTGCCCCATCGCCAATCTGCACCCCCGGCATCAGCGTCGCCCCGTAGCCGATCCACACATCGTTGCCGATGACCGTATCGCCCTTGTGGGGCCAGTCTTGTGGCATGGCTGATTCCCAGCCGTGGCCAAATACCGGAAAGGGATAGTTCGTAAACCAGTCCGTCCGATGGTTGCCGCCGTTCATGATGAATTTCACATCGGAGGCGATGCAGCAAAACTTGCCGATGATCAGCCTGTCACCGATAAAGTCGAAGTGGTAGAGCACATTACGCTCGAAGTTTTCGGGGTTCTCAAAATCGTCATAGTAGGTGTAATCCCCCACGATGATGTTGGGGTTGGTGACGATAGTTTTCAAATACACCAGTCGCGTTTGTCCGCTAATGGGATGACGGGTATCCGGAGCAGGGCCAGTAGACATCGGTTGTTCCAAAATCAGGAAGGGATCAGGCGGGAGCGCTGCCACTCCAGCGCTTTTTGCTCCATTGTTTGGATGAAGCCATCTTTGCCGTCCATATACGCTTCGATGTCGGTGGGATGGGCAACGGCAAGCTGCTGTTTGAGCTGGCTATAGGCTTGGGCCGCTTCAGGATGGGCGATCAGGTAATCCCGAAAGACGAGGTGGCGTTCGATTTCGGCTGACCCGGTTTGGAAGACATGCAAATGGTGGGTACGGGTGCCCGCTGCATCGTGTTTGCGAAAGTAGCGCCGCCCCGGAATGCCGTATTCCCCCATCGCTTCGTAGCCGAGCGCCGCCAGCCTGGTAGCCTCGTCATCAACGGGGAAAATGTCGGCGACCGCCGCCAGCATATCGATGATGGGCTTGGCGTAAATGCCGGGGATGGCGGTGCTGCCCACGTGGTGAACCGCTATCAGGTTGTCGGCCATTATCCCTTGGATGGCCTGACTTTCTCGCTCAAATTGGCGCGACCATGCGGGATTATGGGGCGAGACGATAACCTGCCTGACCATTGTTCAAGCTCCTATGAACGTTTGCGGTAATGGAACGGGACCACGGGTTTGGGCGGTGAGGGAAGGGATCGCTGCAAAGGGCTGAATGTGCACTTTGCTTACCATTGGGTTTGCCTTCAGGGCCATAATAATCGGGCTGTTGATGTAAGCGTTCAGAGCGGATTCCGACTCAAAACAGTAGAGCCCTCCTGCTTCCTTTGTCCCATCGTTGACGATCCAGATTTTCCAGGTTAGGCCAGGGAAGGCGGCGATCGCATCCACCGCATGGGCAAAGGCGGTTTCCAACTCCGCCTGAGCGCCCTTATAGGTTAGGTTGATTTGCAGAATGGTGTGGCTCATGGTTGTCTCCTAAAGTATGGGGAATCTGAAAGACTGGCACAGAACCCCGTTTTCTGGGGATATGTCCTGAATAGGCTGGGTCTTGGCCAACGTAGAAACGGCAAGAGTCGCAAGGGCTAAAGGGGGTGAACTAGGGAGCTGAGGAGCTAACTAGGGGGAGTGTTGACTCCGGTGCGATCGCCGGCAAGCGCCAGGTCAATAGCTCGTTCGCCATTGCCCGCACAATGTCCTTTGCGGGTTTGACGGCGGTGATGTTGCCGCTGCTTTCCCCGGCGGTGAAAGTCTCCAAAATCCAAAAATGGTTTATTGCAGGCGCGCCATCATATCGACATTGCAGTATTGGCCATCCCGGCAGGCATACTGCTGCAACGTGCCTTCGCGGGCAAAGCCAAACTTCTGGTAGAGGGCGATCGCCCGGTGATTATCTGAAAAAACTTGCAGTTCTAGACGCCGCAGATTACACCCGTGATCAGCCATATCGAGGGCAGCCTGAAGGAGGCGATCGCCGATGCCTAACCCCTGCCAACCGGGACTGATAGCCAGCCATTACAGCGTTGCTGCGTGCCGTCTACGCGGATCGGCAGCGAAGCTGAGCGCCACCATGCCCAAAACCTCGTCCTGGCAGCAGGCCACGAGCACACAGCCCTGACTACTGGATTGGGAGAGGCGATCGCGCAATTCATCTAGGGACGGATATGGCAAGGTGTGTAACTCAGGGGCCACCTTGGGGTCTGACAGCAGCGCCAGCAACGCTTCAGCATCTGCCACCATACTGCGGCGTACCTTCACCAGTTGCAGCGGTAGATCAACCAAAAAATTCTTTTCAAGATTTGTCGTTTGCAGCGTTTTTTCTGCGATTTTCGCATTGGCTTGAGTCAACATCATTCATACTCAGAACTTCAATTGATCCACCATGGAACAGAATACTTGATAGCCTCTTTGAAATGACCTGATAGCAGAAAAGAACGTTTCAATTCAGACGATTTATCAAGTCGATAGAGTGTATCTAGCTCTGCTTTGTGTTCGTCTTTAACGGTAGGAGAGCAATCCCTTTCTGTCTCTAGGGGAAAGCTATGGAACTGGCCTTGCAGAAACCTATGGAAACCTATGGTCATTCTCCAAAAGAACTGATTCATATAGGTTGCAAACGATGAAACACACGTCTAAGATGCTTTGAGGATTGCAGAGGTAAATTAATTGCCGACGCTAAAAGCCTTGCCAACGAGGCCATTCATCCGAGAGCAAGGTGACTCCTAAAACCTTTGGGACAAATCCTCTAAGGCCATAGATTTACCGTAAAGACACTTTCCCTTCATCAGCTTAGGGTGAAAACAGAAGAGTTCAAGCATTCATTTTGCATGGACTCAATGCTCTTATTTTTCCTCTGGAATGGTTTCCTTCACCAGTAAAATATTCCGCGCCAATGCTCACTTGAGGTACCCATATGTCTTTGAAGTATCGCGGTGTTCATTAGATTCTACCGAGCCGCTCAAGTGGCAATCCCAAACAACAATTCAATGTAGTTGCGGTAATGGGCCAACTGTTGCGCGAGCTGACGGGGATCTTGCAGCACCCGCATCATCACAAAACCACCCTCAAAGGTAGAGACGATCGCGTCGGCCAATTCCTCCGCTTTGACCGGGAGCTGGGGAGGGGTTTGGGCGATCGCAGCCTCAAATTTCTTCCCCAATCGCTGCCGCCATTCCAGAAAAGATCCCGCTGAAATGGTGCGAACCTCCGTGTCCAGATCTTCAAATTGGTAGATGAACGACGCAATCAGGCAGCCACCACCAGGGTCCGCGAGTTGCTCCACTTCTTCTTGCAGGAGTCCGATAAAAATCAAGATCTGCTGTAGCGGATCACGGCTGAGCTTTTCGGCCCGGCTAAGTTGGCCCTCTAAATGAGCAGCATCGTTGTCGGCATAGCGCTGCACCAAGGCTCGCGCCAGGTCCGCCTTAGTTTTGAAATGGTAAAAAAACGCGCCTTTGGTGACTTCTGCCTTGGCTAACACCATGTCGATGGAGGTGCCTGCTAAGCCATGCCCCATCACCAGCTCATGGGCGGCATCCAGAATAAGGGACTTAGTTTTGGCTCCACTACGGGGCATCACAGACTCCTGACAGATTTTTTTACCATACCCTTCTATCTTACAGACTAAATAGTTTGTTAAGAAGCCAAAACTTTTTAATAGCCCATAAAAGGCGATGAATTCTTCTTGGCAAGGGATTCTCAGCCTGATCAAAGCCCTCATCGCATCCCCCGCTCCCTATTGACGCTCCCGAAAAGCGTGTTTACTATGCAAACTAGTTGGTATAGTAAATTCCGGTTCCACCCAAGGAGGCCACTATGGCTACGAATCTTGTTCACGCTGAATTTGACGCCACCAAAGCTGAGGCCTTTGCCGGTCAGTTGCTGAATATCCTCAATGCCGGAGGATTGGCGCTGATCGTTTCCATTGGCCATCGCACTGGCTTGTTTGATGTGATGGCGAATTTGCCGCCCTCCACCAGTCAGCAGATTGCTGATGCGGCCCAGCTTCAGGAGCGCTATGTGCGGGAATGGCTGAATGCGCTGACGACGGGGCGCATGGTCGATTACGACCCCGTTGACCGCACCTATCATCTGCCTGCCGAACATGCCGCGTTTCTCACTCGCGCCGCCGGGGCGGATAATATTGCCACCTTTGCGCAGCATGTGTCGGGTATGGCCACCGTTGAAGATGCCATTCTGCAATGCTTTTTTGCTGGCGGGGGAGTGCCCTACTCCGAGTTCAAACGCTTCCATGAGTTGATGGCCGAAGACAGCGGGCAGACGATCGTGTCGGCCTTAGAAGAGCATATTTTGCCCATCGTTCCGGGACTGATGGAGCGGTTGCAAGCGGGTATTGACGTGCTGGATCTGGGCTGTGGCAGCGGTCGTGCCCTCAATAAGCTGGCCAAGCTGTTCTCCAACAGTCGCTTTACGGGATACGACATTTCCCCGGAAGCCATTGCTACAGCAAGGGCCGAAGCCCAGGCCCACGGACTGACCAATGTGGAATTCCGCGTACAGGATGCCGCCCAAATCCAGGAAACCGAGCGTTACGACCTGATCACCACGTTCGATGCCATCCACGACCAGGCCCATCCCGATGTCGTACTGCGCAACATCTATAACGCTCTGCGCACCGACGGGGGCTTGTACCTGATGCAGGATATTCGCGCCACCACTGAGGTCAGCGGCAATCTAGATCATCCCCTCGCGCCTTTCCTCTACACCGTTTCCTGTATGCACTGCATGACGGTGTCCCTGGCGGCAGGGGGCATGGGCCTGGGCACCATGTGGGGCCGCGAAAAAGCGATGGAAATGCTGCAGGCCGCTGGGTTCCAATCCATCGAGATGAAGGAACTGCCCCACGACATCATGAACGACTACTACGTGATTCGGAAGGGAGCGGCCTGATGTGCCAACTCTGTAACTTAGTGAATGTGGCGAATCGGCGGCTGGTCAACGCTGCGCCGCCGACCAGCCTCTCTAGCTGGGGGACGCTGTCTCCAGCGCTGGAGACAGCCACCCCCCAATCCTTCGCCCGCCAGGAGCCTGACCGCTATGATTCCTCACCGCGATCGCCATCCCCCGGCGATGGCTCATCTATCAGCAGTTAACCCATTCGCCTTATCTGGTGTGGCCTGATGCGCGACCTCACATACTACATAGCCTGTAGCCTGGATGGCTTTATTGCTCAGACCGACGGTTCCCACGATGGCTTTGCCGTGGATGAAGCCTACTGGAAAGCCCTATTCCGAGAGTTTCCCGAAACGGTACCGACCCATTTCCGCACAGCGATGGGCATCATGGGCGAGAACCGCCATTTCGATACGGTGCTGATGGGGCGCAAAACCTATGAAGTGGGAGTAAAGGACGGGTATACCAATCCCTATCGTCACTTGCGGCAGTATGTGTTTTCTCACCGCCTGGTGGTGAGTCCCGATCCGGCAGTGACGCTAGTGCAGGAAGATGCGATCGCCTTTGTCAAAGCCCTCAAAGCAGAAGCTGGTAAGGGCATTTGGCTCTGCGGTGGCGGCACCCTGGCAGCAACACTCTTTTCAGCGGGGGTAATCGACTCGCTGATGCTCAAAGTCAATCCCTTTGTCATGGGAAGTGGGATACCCCTGTTTGCCACGCCCGTGCCTCAAAGGCAGCTAGCACTTACCGACAGCCAATCCTATCCCGGTGACGTCATGGTACTACGCTACTGTGTAAACGCAGATTGATCTGAGTTGATCTGAGAAGATGTAAGCCGGGGGAGATCGCCACGACCTTCCCAAGTTCTTCCCGATTGACTGACCAACTTAGACTGACGACCTGTTGACTTCCCCGTCCACTGTTGGAGGATAGCCTCCATGATGCCCAGTGGATGTCGGGTTTGCATTGCTGAGTCCGAGAACGGACCCTTGCTGCCTCAAGTTGAGTGGCAAGCAGCCCAACTGTTTTTAACTGGTCTGGAGAAGACAGGATGACTGTCGAAATCTTGGATCGGACTCAGTCGATCGCCGATTTTGAGCAGGCGCGTCAGTTCAGGCTTTAGTGGCTGCGGTGGGCGATGGGGCACCAGCGGCAGGCTATCCCGGTGTCATCTTGAGAACCTTTCGAGATGTGCCCTAGAATGCGTCTTCCTACCCGCGTCGCGGCTTCCGGATGTTTCTCCATGAACTTGACCATGCTTGACCTCAACCCCTTTACGATCCCTCATCCCGATTACACAGTATGTCAGCTCACCCGCCAGGACAGCGATCGCCTGCAAGCCCTGTTTGAGCGCTGCACCGACTTTTTCGAGTTGACCATAGGGCAACCGCCTGAAATCACTGCTGCTGAAGCCGAATTTACAGATGTTCCAGCCGGTAAAACCCCAGAAGATCTTCACCTTTTCGGGTTATGTAAAGGGCCAGATCCCCTGACTGGCACGATTATTGCTGTGCAAGATTATCCAGAGGCGGCAACCTGGTGGATCGGCACAATGATGATCGCTCCGAGTTATCGCGGTCGGCAGGTCGGAACGGCCTTTTATCAAGCGTTTGAGCAATGGTTAGTAGCACAGGGGGGGAAGGCAGTCGCGTTGTGCGCGATCGCCCCTAACCTTTCTGGACGACGCTTTTGGCAGCGCCTGGGCTTTGCCGAAATTTGCCAAACACCGCCCCGTCCTTACGGTCAGAAAATCCACACCGTCTACGTTTATCGCCGCCAACTCAACATTGACTGCCAGCCATTGGCCTCTGAGGAATGCCATGTCCCCCACCGCTAATTCACCCTTTATCAGACTTGCCGACCGGGCCGATGTGCCCCAACTGGCCCAGCTTTATTACGAAACGGTCATCCGCAACGGAGCGCAGCATTACACCGAGGCGCAAATCCAAGCCTGGGCCAGCTTTGCTCAGAATGAAACTGCTTTTGCCCAGTTCTTTGAGGCGGTCACGACATTTGTCAGAGAAGCCAACGGCGACATGCTCGGCTTTGCTGGGATAGCGGCGGATGGGCATGTGACAGCGATTTATGTGCGGGGCGATCGCCTCGGCCAGGGCATCGGCTCCCAACTGATGGAAACCCTTCTCCAATACGCCGCCGCCCAAGGCCTGCATCGTCTGTATGCCGAAGCGAGTAAGTTTAGTGTGGGACTGTTCCTCAAATTTGGCTTTCAACAGTTCGATACGGAAGTGGTCGATCGCCACGGCGTCCAGTTTCGGCGCTACTTGATGGAAAGACTGTCTTAGAAAAGTTGAAATCGACCGGCAAATTACTGAAATCAGGCTTCGAATCCAGTACTGTCTACACAGTCCTTTACCCTGATATCGCTTGTCATGTTGCTGGAGGAAGCCCTCACTGCCGTTAATTTTGCGATGCAAACCGCGATCGGGCGCTCCCTCAACGACATCGAGACTCTGATCTTTGAAGGCTCCTGGCAGGGCAAAACCTATCCCCAAATCGCCGACGCAGCGGGCTACTCCATCAACTACCTCACCACCGACGTCGGCCCCAAATTTTGGAAAGTGCTGAGTCAGGCTTTAGGGGAACCCGTCAATAAAAAAAACTTCAAGGCCGCAATTCGGCGGTATGAGATGAGAGCTGGGGAGCCGGGCGGCGGCGCAGAGGCGTGGGTGAGGGAACGGGAGGGGGAGTTAGCGAGTGCGAGTCGTCAGCCCCAGCCACCCAATTACCCAGTCACCCAGCCACCCAGCTACCCAACCACCCTCTCCTGGGGCGAAGCCCCCGATGTCAGCCAGTTCTACGGACGGGAAGAAGAACAAGCCTTACTGCAATGCTGGATTGAGACAGAACGCTGTCGGCTGATTGCGGTGCTGGGCATGGGCGGCATTGGCAAGAGTACCTTGACGACGAAGGTCGCGAGGATGCTGTCCGGGGGAGCCGGGGAACGGGGGTGCGAGCATAAGGAAGTAGTTGGTGGAGTCGGTGGAGTCGGTGAGGTCAGTGAGACTCCCAACCCATCCACTTCACCCACTTCACCACCCACCCCATTCACTCACCTCATCTGGCGATCGCTCCGCAACGCCCCACCCCTGGAGACTCTGCTGGCGGAACTGGTCGACTTCCTCTCCGAGCATCAGGAAACGGTGGGCGATCGCTCGCGGCTGCTGCACTGGCTGCGGGAAAAGCGCTGCTTGATTGTGCTAGACAACCTGGAAACCATGCTGCAAGCGGGAGATCATGCCGGGTACTACCGGGAGGGCTATGAGGACTATGGCGAACTGATGCGGCTGTTGGGGGAGACGCCTCATCAAAGCTGCGTGCTGGTGACCAGTCGCGAAAAGCCTGCCGAAATTGCCGCCCTGGAAGGACTGGACGGCAGTACCCGCACGTTGCAGCTGAGTGGCTCGGTGGCGACGGCGATCGCCCTCATCCAGCAAAAGGGCTTGCAGGGAACGGCAGAGCAGCAGCGGGCGTTGGGCGATCGCTACAGCTACAATCCCCTCGCACTGAAAATCGTCGCCACCACCATTCAAGATTTATTTGACGGCGACATCGGCGCATTTCTGGCGGAAGATGCCGTCATCTTCAATAGTGTGCGGCGATTGCTGGAGGAGCAATGCCAACGGCTGAGCGAGTTGGAGCAGGCGATTATGACCTGGCTGGCGATCAACCGCGACTGGACCGCGATCGCGGTATTAGCCGCAGATTTGGTGCCCCCTGTACCGAAGGTGAAATTGCTGGAGGCCCTGGAGTCGCTCCGCTGGCGAGGACTGCTCGAAACCCAGGACAAGCGCTACACCCTCCAGCCCGTGGTGATGGAATACGTCACCGACCAATTGATTGAACAGATCAATCAGGAACTGGAGAGGGGGCAGCCGCAGCGCTGGCAGCAGTTTGCGTTGCTCAAACTCACGGTGCGAGACTACATTACCGAAACCCAGCAGCGGTTGATTGTGCAGCCCATTGCGGCCCAATTTGGCGATCGCTTCCCCACCCCAGAGCGCCAGCGGCAGCAGTTGCAGAGGGTACTGACGGCAATTCGGGAATCGGCGATCGCTGGCTACGGAGCCGGTAACCTGATCAACTTGAGTAATGCCCTCGACCTCGATCTGGCCGGTTTCGACTTCTCACGATTAACCATTCGGCAGGCGGATCTGCGCCATCGGCTGTTTCAACACCTCAACTTTGCCCAGGCTGATTTTCGGGAATCGGCCTTTAAGCAAACCTTCGGCAGCATTTTTTCTCTCTGCTACAGTCCGGCGGGGGATTACCTACTCACGGGCGACGATGTCGGGGTCGTGCGGCTGTGGGACAGTGATAAATTGCAGCCGCTGCAGAGCTATCCCCTGCATCACAGCTACGTGTGGGATTTGCGACCCAGTGCCGATGGCCGCTGGCTGGCGACCTGTAGCGAAGATCAAACCGTCAACATCACCAACCTGGCCACGGGGCAGCTCCAGGCCACGCTAGCGGTGGCTCCCACCATTGCCCGCGCGATCGCCTGGCTGGGGTCAGACTGCCTGGCGATCGGCGGCATTGATGGCTGCATTCGTCTGTGGCATCCCTTCACCGACCAGGCCCCAACCCTCCTGGCGGCCCACACCGATATTGTCAACAGCCTGAGCTGGCATCCCGACTCGCACACCCTGGCCAGCTCCAGTAGCGACCATACCGTCAAACTGTGGGATGCCGAGACGGGCACCTGTCGGCAAACCTGGCGCGAGGCGGTGCCGATTCGGTGGGCGACGTGGAGCCCCGACGGGCACACCCTGGCCATCAGCCGCGACGACGGCGGCATCGTGCTCTGGCAGCCCTTCACCGACCAGGCCCCGCGCCCCCTCAACGGCCATCCCGAAACCGTCTGGAGTTTGGACTGGAGTCCCGATGGACGCTGGCTGGCCAGCAGTTCCCACGATGCCACGGTGCGACTGTGGGAGGTGGCGACGGGGCGCTGTCGGCAAATTTTACGCAGTCACCAAAACTGGGTCTGGTATGCCCGCTGGCACCCGCACCAACCGCTAATCGTCAGCGGCGGCCACGATGGCACCCTCAAACTGTGGGACACCACCACCGGGCAATGCCTGAAAAGCCTCACCGGACACATGGCTAACATTCGCGCGATCGCCCCGGCCCCCGATGGTCGCACCTTGGCGCTGGGCTGCGACGATACGATTGTGCGGCTCTGCGGCACCGACTCACCCCCCCGCTTTACCCATGCCTTTGGCCACAGCCACCTGATCAGCGACCTGTGCTGGAACCCGACCGGCGATACCCTGGTCAGTGCCTCCCATGATTGCACCCTGCGGGTCTGGCAGCGATTGCCCAATCGGGCGGCAATGGGCTGCACCCAGATCCTCAAAGGCCATACCAACTGGGTCTGGTCGGTGGATTGGCACCCCACCCAGGATCTCCTGGCCAGCGGCAGCGTCGACAGTACCATTCACCTCTGGCATCCGGCCCAATCCACCCCGGTGAAAACCCTGACAGCCCAAACGAGCTGGATTTTATCGGTGCGCTGGCACCCCGCCGGACGCTGGCTCGCCAGTGCGGCGGGCGACTTCACCATTGGGCTCTGGGATCCCCAAACCTGGGAATGTACCCACCTGCTGACAGGCCACACCCACTGGATCTGGTGCCTCGGCTGGAGCCCCGACGGGCAGTCTCTCGCCAGCGGGGGCTATGACAATACCGCCCGCATCTGGCAGGTCGGGGAGGCGGGCGCTAGCCTGCACACCCTAGAACATCCCACCATTTTGAGTGCGATCGCGTGGCATCCCGACGGTGAGTTGCTGGCTACCAGCTGCCACGACGGCAATATCCGACTCTGGGACTGGCAAACCGGGCAATGTGTCACTCGCATCAGCGGTCATCAAGGCGAAATTCTGACCCTTAAATTTTCCCCTGACGGCCAGCGACTCTATAGCAGCAGTCAAGACGCCACCTGGAAAACCTGGGACTGGCAAACGGGCACCTGCCTCGCCAGCGATCGCCTCGATCTGCCCTATGAAGGCATGAATATTTCCGGAGTCCGAGGGCTTACCGAGGCTCGGAAAGCAGCATTGAAAGCCCTGGGAGCGACGGAATCAAGTCTTACCCGGTAAGGTTTAACCCCATTGGACAGGGCCTTTTATAGATTCAGGGGGAGACGGATTCTGTCGTAAAAACAACATTAGGGGGATTGTCAACTTAAATTTTGGGGTAGCCTTTGTCAGCGTCCGTCAGGGCCAACGTAGGAGCGTCAATTACAAGTACCACTTCCCATTGAGGTCATTCGTCACTGCGTCTGGCTCTATTACACCTTCCCGCTGGGCGTTGCTGAATAGCGGTATGATTTCGCAAAAATTTGAACGAGGTTCCAATACCTAGAGAGATTGGTTCATACCTGGAATCAGCAACGCCCAATATCGGGAGACGCTGCGTCAGCGCTTGAGTGACCGGCAAAAATTTACACGGCTATCCTCAATTGCCTAGAGCCGCCGTCAAAGACGACTAATGGAAATTTAATGCCCCATTTCAAAAGCGGCAAGTTAAGTTGACAGTCCCGGATGCTCACCTCCTGGTCTGTTGCCAGCGTAGCAGTCTGAATCGTAGAGGCTTTTTCATTAAACCTCTAATATTGCGGTGACTAATGACAATTGCGAATCTTCAACTTCCAAGGCTGAGCTCGAATAAGACTCAATTCCGTGAGGAAATTCCAAAATGGCACCGGGTTTCCTCAGGGATGCGATTCCCGTCAAAGACATGCTCCTGAAGCGCTTCGATCAGGCCATGAAGACCAACCTTTATAACCCCTTTATGGGCTACCAGCAATTCAGCCGACCCCATGAAGTGGGCGGCTGAACCTCAGGAAATTGCTCACGCGGCAGTCTTTTTAGCCTCTAGTGACGCTAAATACAACCACGGGTCAACCCTGGTAAGTAGGTGGACATAAATAAACGATGTCGTAGGGTGCTGTTAGGCGAAGCCGTAACGCCCCATGCCACAGGGATTTGATGCGTTACGCTGGGGCTAACACATCCGACAAATAATTAAGCCCATCTACTTAGTCGATGGTGGCCTCATGCAGTTTATGGGTCAAGGAGCATAATGGATGGACGTGACTTTCCGGCAATTCGAGAATTAGGACTGATCGGCGATCGCCGCACGGCAGCCCTGGTCACTCAACGGGGCGATATCGTCTGGTACTGTCCCGGTCGATTCGACTACCCCTCTGTGTTGGCGGCCCTACTAGATCTGGATAAAGGCGGCTTCTGGGGGATTGAGTTATCTGCCGCAACCTTATCTAGACGACGATACCTGGAAGATAGCAGCATTCTGGAAACAACCTTAGCGACTTCCTCGGGAGAACTACATATTACCGACTGGATGCCTATGGGAGATGACCTCCCCCAATTCGTGCTGTACCCTGGGTAACCCGGTATGAAAAACATTGGACTCAGCAAACTCTGGAATTCGCTTCGCTTTAGCTACTGGTTCTTGCCTAGCCTGATGGCGATAGGAGGAATTGGGCTAGCGATGCTGGCATTGACCTTAGATCAGACCGACAGCATTAAAACTGAAGCCCTATCTTGGCTTTATCAGGGGGGGCCAGATGGGGCCCGCGCCCTGCTGTCGGCGGTTGCTGGTTCAATGATAACGGTGGCGGCCACGGCTTTTTCGATCACCATCGTTGCCCTGCAACTAGCCGCGGCTAACTTTGGTCCACGTCTATTGCGCAACTTTATGCGTGATCAGGGTAATCAGATGGTTCTGGGCACCTTTATTGCCACCTTTCTCTACTGTTTATTGGTGCTACGCAGAATTTATGGAGAGGATTACAACCCATTTGTCCCACATATTTCAGTCACCCTTAGCATTGTGCTTTCGTTCGCCAGCATTAGCATGCTGATTTATTTTATTCACCATGCTTCAACCATTATTCAAGCCTCTCACGTGATTGCCGATGTGGTGAATGATTTAGACAAAGCCATTGAGCGACTATTTCCAGAAAAAATTGGAGAAGGCCCCTCTCAAGAAACGCGGAAAGTTACCGAAATACCGCGGGATTTTGAGTCTCAAACCTGTCCGGTAAAATCAACAAAAACAGGCTACATACAGACTATTAATGATACTTTAATGCTAAAGATGGTTGGCAAACGCAATCTACTGCTACGGCTTGAATGTCGTCCAGGGCAGTTTATCGCAAAAGGTGATACATTAGCATTAGTTTATCCAGGAAACGGGGTAAACCAGGAACTGGAAAGTCGCCTTAATGAAACGTTTCTCGTCGGTCGAGAACGCACAGAGCAGCAAGATATTGAATTTCCCTTCAACCAATTAGTTGAAATTGCTTTGCGGGCACTTTCTCCAGGCATTAATGACCCGTTCACTGCTGTCCGATGTATTGATCGCCTGAGTGCCGGTCTATCTGCCTTAGCACAGCGGAAATTCCCCTCTCGATACCGTTACGACGAGGGCGGTGAGTTACGGATCATCGCTGAACCGGTGATGTTTGAACGGTTGGTCGATATTACGTTTAATCAAATTCGGCACTATGGCAAATCGGATGTCCTTGTCATGGTTCGTTTACTCGATGCGATCGCTGAAATTGCCTCGCGAACTCATCATGCCCACGACCGTTTGGTGCTACGAAAACAAGCCGACACCATTTTGCATAGTAGCTATGACGGTTTGCCTGAAAAATACGACCAAAACATGATTGAGGCCCATTACAAATATGCGATAGAACACTTGGCGCGAGGAGGAAATTGAGCAGTTTCGCTCAGTCCAGGCTTTTGCCATAAGTAGCTGGGCTGATTCAACTGTAGGATGGGTTAGCGGTAGCGTAACCCATGCGGGTGTTGGGTTTCGTTCCTCAACCGCAACCTACGGCGTCTTACGTTTAATTGCAACTTCCTACTTACAGCAGGATGGAAACAATCAGGCAAACTCTCCTGACTTAGTGGCAATCCACTTCTCGTCATTGAGTTGGGCAATCATCAGCACGGCCGGTTCATCGCCGACGGTGCCAGAGAGATGGCCCTTTTTGCCCTCATCGTCGGGCTGAAAGTATTTGGGTACATCTGTTGACCTATAATCTGCTGCGCTCCCTGATGTGGCAGGCCGGGGCCAAGGTTGAGGTCGGAGCTTTGCGGCTCTCCCTGCAAGTCACGCGGCAACAATTCCATCCTTTCCGACCCGCGTGGTTGCATCGCTCGCCATCTGCGCGATCGCACGGCTATTTTTGGGTACGATTGTCTCCTAAGGAATGAGAATTGAATAAGTTGGAACAGCCGAGACGGCCCTCCCAAGGCAGGCAAGATGCCTGCCCTAACAATTGGGATGTTATTTGATCCTCATTCCTAAGGTGGAGCGATCGCGGATTTCAGCAGCGGTCGCTTAATGTGATGGGCGAGCCCTAGCTGTTCTAAGCTCAGAATCAGCCACCAGGTCATATCAATTTCCCACCAGCGGCGACCGGCGGGGGCAATGTGCGGTTCGGCGTGGTGCGTGTTGTGCCAGCCTTCACCATAGGTCAAGAGCGCTACCCACCAGAGATTGCTCGACCGATCGGGAATATCAAAAGGCTGATACCCCTGGAAATGGGTAGCCGAGTTGACAAACCAGGTGCTGTGCCACAGCACGACAATCCGGACAGCCGTGCCATACAGCACGAAGGACCATCCGCCTAAAGCGTAGAGCAGCAACCCTAACGGCAGTTGTAGCCAGGGGTAGTAGCGGCTGAGCCAGCAGTAATAAGGATCGCGAGCAATGCGCGGGGCTAAGCGACGATGGGCCTCTTTATCAAAGGTTTCTCCCCGAGGGTAGACGAGCCAGAGCATGTGGCTCCACCAAAATCCTCGATTTGCCGAGTGCGGATCGCGCTCGTTGTCTTCGGTAAAGGCGTGGTGCCTGCGATGATTGGCCACCCAAAATAGGGGACCACCTTGCAAAGCTAAAGCGCCAATGGTGACGACGACATATTCCAGCCAGCGGGGTAATTGCAAACTGCGATGGGTCAATAAGCGATGATAGCCCAAACAAATACCCACACTGCCACATAACCAATGCAGGGCGATCGCCACGCCCAAAGCTGACCAGGAAAAGCACCAAGGTGCCAATAGTGCCAATAAATGAAAAACGAGCAACCCGATTGTCCGTGGCCAATTCAAGGAAAGGTCTTGGTAATTAAGACTAGAGGGTTTAGAGTTGAACTGAGATTGTTCAAAGTGTGCTTCAGTCAAAAAAGAAATCCAAAATAGAGTAATATTGTCTAACTTTCCAACCTGTTTGCTCTATTTCTATGCCTGGGGCAGCAGAATGTAGCTCAATTACAAGATTTCAGAAAAGCCAGCAATTCGCTAAAACATCCGGCCTCAATGGCATTACCTAAACGATCGGATGAGTAGCTATATTTAAATGCTAATTCGGGATCAGCGATTCGCCTATGCTCCCTCAGGTAGATAGCCGTTGCCACGACCAAGCCCGACAAAAATAGAGAATTGACGCTACTGGAATGAGGACTCATTAACCGGCTCAAAGCCCGTTAAGCTAAGAACCCTCAAAAGGGAGAGGTGTTGAAACTTCTCGATCTGTGCAGTGCATTTGTGCTAAAAGAGCACATGCACAATGGCAAATAACCCTTCCCAAAAAAAATCTTAGTTCTGAAAACTTGGTGCGTCTGTACTAAACCTCATCCAGATTCAGAAGTGGAGTTTTGGCATGTGGGAAACCTCACCGCC
>Ga0076930_100561_pt1 | contig 32738 bp, 22 predicted proteins | sample HotLakConsoUCCRE_FD_71149 | JGI IMG/M metagenome (GOLD analysis project Ga0076930, IMG submission 71149) | Hypersaline microbial mat communities from Hot Lake, Washington, USA - Hot Lake Consortium UCC-RE (version 3) (version 3) ...
CCTGGATGCCACCGGTGGGGGAGGTTCGACGGCGTTGCCGGCAGGTGCTGTGGGGGGTGTGGCGGGGGGGGCGTTTGGGGGTGAGGAGAGAAGCCTTGCTGCAGCGCCGGATCGCCGGGACCGCGCGGCCCTGGCGGGGACCTGGAGGCGGTGAGGTCAGGGCGGTTGAGGGCCCCGGAGGCCGCTCGCCCCCCGGGACTCAGCCCGGGGCGTCCATCTCCCTGTCCCCACCCATGCGGCGGAAGAGCCAGGCCTTGGCCGCCCTCCAGTCCCGCTTCACCGTGGGAGCCGAGATCCCCAGCACCTCGGCGGACTCCTCCACGGAGAGGCCCCCGAAGTAGCGGAGCTCCACGATCCGGGCCGCCCGGTGGTCCATCTCCGCCAGCTCCTCCAGCGCCTGGTCCAACTCCATCAGGTCCAGGGGGTCCGCTCCGTCATCCAGGTGATGGATGTCCAGAAGGGTGGGGGTTTCCCCTCCCCCCCGGCGGGCGGCGGTCCTGCGCCGGTGGTGGTCCACCAGGATCCGTCGCATGGCCTGGGCGGCGATCCCGAAGAAGTGGGCCCGCCCGGTCCATTCCACCCGCTCCTGCCCCGCCAGCCGCATCCACGCCTCGTTCACCAGCGCCGTGGCCTGGAGGGTGTGGTCCTGACGCTCCTTCCGCATGTAGCTCCCCGCCAGCAGGTGGAGCTCGGAATAGACCAGGGCGATGGCCCGGTCCCGTGCCTCCTGGTCTCCCGCGCTCATGGCGGTGAGGAGGAGCGTGACATCCTGCTGGGTCCGTTCCATGGGAGGCCTGGGCGGGGGGGAGGTGGAGCCGTACGGCAGGTCAGGATGCAAACGATGAGCCTGAATCCTTCTGCTGCAACGCTTTGTGGCTCCCGGGCTCGCCGCTCCGCCTTCCGCCTTCATCCGGTGCGGCTCCGCCAACGTCATCCCGGTGCCGGAGTGCTCCCCGTCCCACGGGGCCCTGTCGGGATTCCACCACATGTGGAGCGTACGTCCGGGGATCCGGAGTCCCAGACACGAAGAAGGGTCCCGGCCGTCGGCCGGGACCCTTCCACGCACACCCGCAACCACCCCCGGATCACCGGGCCGGGGACCTTTCCATCGCTACTCCTGGGCCGCCGCCAGCTCCCGGATGGCCTCGGTGAGCATCCCCACCCGGGCGCCATCGGAGGCCCGGGCCCGGTCGGCCCCCACCTGTTCCGCCAACTGGAGCAGCGCCATCTGGCGCCCTGCCCCGGAGAGCGCCTGGATCCGGACGAGCTCGGCCCGGATGGCCTCCACACGGGCGCCGGCCAGTCCATTCCCCCGCTGGAGCTGGTCCAGGTAGGCATGGGCCAGCACGAAGGTGGCGGGCCACACGAAGCGCTGCTGCTCCTGGGCGTTGAAGTACTCCAACTGCACCGTCTTCGCCGCCGCGATCTCGTTGGGCGACAGGTACCCGCTGGGGGTGAGTTCCATCACATCCAGCCCCCGGGCGATCTCGGAGGTGTAGATGTACCCGTTGTACCAGTAGGTGGACCAGGAGCCGGCGCTCCGGAGGGTGTCCGCCACCAGCGGCCCCCGGTCGAAGAAGGCGATCTCCACGGGGTTCGCCGGGTCGGTCCAGTCGAAGACCGAGACGCCCCCCTGATACCACCCCTGCACCTTGATGTCCCGCCCGGGGACCGGGACCAGCGAGCCGTTGTGGGCCACGCAGTTCTCGGAGTCGGTCTGGGCCGCAGGCATCTTGTAGTAGCTCTCGAAATTCATCTCCGTGCCATCGATGGTGAAGATGGCGTTCGCACCCCACACCATGTTGTCGGTGGCGCGGCAGCGGGGGGCGGATCCTCCCCCCCACTCATCCGTCCAGAGGACCTTCGAGCCGTCGTTGCTGAAGGTCACCGAGTGCCAGGTGGCGAAGTTGGTATCGGCCACCGCGTTCAGCCGCCGGGGGTTGGCCGGGTCCCGGATGTCCAGAAGGATCCCGTAGCCCTGGCACGCACCCCCCGCCAGCCCCACCGCCGGATAGGTGGTGATGTCGTGGCACTGGTTGGGGCCGGTGTGGGCTCCACCGGGGCCCCGCCCCGGGCGTGCAGCGGTCTCGGCCCGGCGCTCGGAAGGAGCCAGTCCGTCGAAGACCCGGGCTCCAGTCACCACCGCCGCCTGCTCGGGGTTGGCCAGGGGCACCTTGATGACTTCAATGCGGAACAGGGCCGAGTTGGGATCGTCCCCCATCTCCCGGCACCCTGCCAGCTCCTCCTCCGGTCGCACCCCGGCGGAGCCGGAGATGTACACGTAGACGTGGGCCGGGTCGTTGGGGTCCGTCACAACGGTGTGGGTGTGGGAGCCCCGGCAGGTCTGGACGTTGTGGATGTAGCGGGGATTGGAGACATCGGTGATGTCGAAGATCCGGATCCCCCGGAGACGTACCGGGCTCACCGGGTCCGCCACACCCTCGGTTCCGCAGTCCAGCCGCCCCGACGTGCTCTCACTGGAGACGAAGAGGAGGTTCCGGAATACCGAGACGTCGCTCTGGGAGGCCGGGCAGACGTAGGGCTTCACCAGCCGGGGACTCATGGGATTCCCCACGTCCCAGACCATGAACCCGTCGTAGTTCCCCTGGAAGAGGTAGTCCCCCAGGAAGGCCAGGTCGGAGTTGGTCTTCCCCTCGAACTCCCGGGGGGTGGGGGCGTTGCTGACCAGACTCATGTTCCAGGAGGCCTGGCCGGGGTTGTCCCGACCCGCCGCCAGCCCCACCCGGGGGTCGGGGCTGGGCTTGCTGGTGGAGAGGTTCCCCATGGGGGTGGGCACATCGGCGGTCATACCACCCCCGGCGGCACATCCGGAGGCCCAAAGGGCCCCCATGGCCAGGGTCACGAAGGAGGCCAGCATACTGCCCGGGCGCCTGGCCCGGGGTGGAGCGATCGGTTCGGCCTTCACGGGATACTCCGCTGAAGAGGATGTCACAAAGGGTGCTGCGAAAAGAAACCTTCAGGGGCTCAGCGCCCCGCCATCGCCTCCAGCATCTGCAGCATCCGATCGATCTCCGACCCCTGATCCGCGTAGGTGTCCGAGGCCATCTTGTAGATGAAGTCATCGTTGGCGGCACCCGGGGTGGCGAAAAGCTCGTTCACCATCCCCAGGGCACCTTCGTGATGCATGATCATGAACTCCAGGAAGAGCCGATCGAACTCCACCCCCCGGGCGGCCTCGAGCTGGGCCATCTGGGCCTCCGAGAGCATCCCCGGCATGAGCATGTCGTGGGCCATCCCGTCATGCATCATCCGCATGGGGCCGGGGGTGGCCTCGGGGACAGGGGCCCCCTGATCCCGGAGCCACTGCTGCATCAGGAGGATCTCGTCGGTCTGGGACACCCGGATCCGCTCCGCCAGGAGACCGACGCTGGAACTGGAGGCCCGCTCCGGCACCAGCGCCGACATGGCCAGCGCCTGGGCGTGGTGGTGGATCATCCCCGACAGGAAGTGTACGTCCCCCGGGTTGGGGGCGGGGGCGGGGCGTGCCGCCTGCGCGGCGGGGGCGGGAGAGGGGGCACCCGGCCCCCCGGATGCACTGCACGCCGCTCCGACGGAGGCGATGAGGAGGGCCACGGCGATACGGATCCTGGAAGGAACGCCCACGTCTCCTGCTCCTGCCTGCTGGTTTCGATTCCCTGGGGGGGGGCCGGAGCCGTCCTCCGGACCCTCCCGCGGGTGTTGGCGGGGGGACATCCATAGTACGCGGGGAAGACCCGATCCGGAAAGGATGTCCGGCGGTCCCCGGCCCGGGGATACGGGCGGCGCCGGATGGGGAGGGGCCGGGTGCGCCACCCGACCCCGCCCCCGGGGCTCCTCAGCCGTCCGCGGACTCCTCCTCCAGCCAACCCGCCAACCGGTCCAGCGCCTCTCCCCAGCCACTCTTCATGGCCGTGGCGGTCTCCCCGTCCGGGAGCTTCCGGTGCTCCACCGACACCGTGCACCGGGGGCCCGCCTTGGCTGTGAAGCCTGCTTCGGCCACGCTTCCGTCGGGCCACACCAGGCGCACCACCTTCCCGGGACTGGCCGAGCGGAGGGTGATCCCCTCCACCCCCAGCCAGCGGCGGCGGGCCCCCTCGTCGTGGAAGGCCTGGAACAGCCGCTCCACGGGAACCGGAAAGGTGCGGCTCCTCCCCACCTGCCAGCTTCCGTCCCGCTGCTGCCCGGGGGCCCGGAGCCCCCGGATCCGCTCGTAACCCACCGTGATGGTCTGGGCCCACCAGGCGTCCACCCCTTCCCCCTCCTTGAGGTGTCGGGCGATAGCGGAGTGGGGAAGGGTCCGGGCCCCGTGGTCGTCCAGGAGGCGGACCCAGTGCTCCCACCCATGGCCGGTGGCATCCACCAGAGTGCCGTCGGCCATCCCCGCCAGCGTCTCATGTTCGGGGGGAAGCAGGGGGGGTGGATTCGACGCTTCTGGAACCGGAGCGGGTGTTGATGCATGGTCCGTGTCATCGACACGGAGTGCCTCTCCCGACTTCGCCATGAGGTGGGCACGGGCGGTGGTGTAGGCCTCGCCCGTCTTCTCCATCCGGGCCCGTACAAGACGCTTGAAATCGCGGTCTTCGGTCATGAATCGGTGTCTCCACATGGCACCACGAGGCGCACCCCCCGGCGGCGGACCCGCGTGGTGACAACGGAGAGTCCGATGGTCCGTGTTGGGGACACGGACAACTGCTCCGGGGGTCTGCCCCCCTTTGCCTCCACGGGGGCCCGAGCCGGGGTCGGGCCACGGAGGTTCGGCGCGGATGGTCGCCGGGGGAGGGATGATAAAGACTCCCCCGGAGACCGCGCAAGTGGCGAGACTCCCTCCCTCTCCCTCCCCTGGATGGAGCCTCTTGCGCCCAACCGGGGTACGTCGGTCCGTTCAGACCGCGTCGGAACGGTTTCCCGCACCCCCGATGGGACCCCGGCGACTCCGTCTACATGGCCGCCTTCCTGGAGAGAGACCACCTATGGGACGCTCCGTATCCCGTCACCCCCGCCCCTCCGGATGGGGGTTCAGGGCCACCCCACTCCTCCTGGCCGCCGCCCTGGCCTGTCAGCCCTCCGGTCCCGCCGAGGCGCAGGGGATGCGGTCGGGGAGCATCGTCATCGGCCCCGGCGAGTCGTGCCCCTCCGGAACCACCGAGATCCGTCCCCGGACCTGCATGGCCCCGGAGTTCCCGGCTCCCCCCATCACCGACTACAAGCCGCGCTCCATGCTGGTGACCCGTGAGACCGAGGTCCCCCGGGCCCGCTTTCCCGTGGTGGATGTCCACGGTCACGCCCGGGGGCTGGCGGGTCCCGACGCCATCCAGGAGATGATCGGCTTCCTGGATGAGCTGAACATCCAGGTCTACATCGCCTCCGACAGCCGGTCCGGGGAAGCGCTCCGGCAGACCATCGAGGTGATCCGCGCCAGCGACCACGCGGACCGCTTCCGGGTCATGGCGGGGATCGACTTCCGGAATGTGGGACCGGGGTGGGCGGACCGCGCGGTGGCGCAGCTCGAGGCGGACATCGCCGCCGGGGCGGTGGGGGTGGGGGAGATCTCCAAGAGCTTCGGCTCCACCATCCAGAAGGCCGACGGGTCCCGCCTCAGGGTGGACGACCCGGAGCTGGCTCCCGTGTGGGATGCCCTGGGGCGGCTGGGGGTGCCGGCCTTCATCCATACCGGGGAACCCCCGGCCTTCTACCTGCCGCTGGACATGCAGAACGAGCGGTGGCTGGAGCTGGCCCTCTTCCCCGACCGCCGGAACCATGGGCCAGGCTTTGTCACCTTCGAGGAGCTGATCACGGAGCGGGACAACCTCTTCCGCCGCCACCCGGAGACCACCTTCATCGCGGCCCACTTCGGCTGGCACGCCCACGACCTGGAGCGTGCGGCCCGGATGCTGGACGAGTTCCCCAACGTGTACGTGGAGGTGGGGGCGATCCTGTACGAGCTGGGGCGGCAGCCCCGGGCCGCCCGGGACTTCTTCATCCGCTACCAGGATCGGATCCTCTTCGGGAAGGACAGCTTCCAGCCTGCGGAGTACCCCTACTTCTGGCGGGTCTTCGAGACCGACGATGAGTACTTCGACTACTACCGGGACTACCACGCCACCTGGAAGATGTACGGCATGGACCTCCCGGATGAGGTGCTCCGGAAGATGTACTATGAGAACGCGCTGAGGCTCATGCCCGGGCTCCCCCGGGAGGGCTTCCCGGACTGATCCTCCGGCTGCGGCTCCGGGAGGCGGGAGGGGGGCTGGATCCCCCTTCCCGCCCCGACCCGCCCCCCCCCCGGGGCGGCCTCCTGTCCGGACCCTGGGACAGCCCTCCCACCCGTTCGGCCCTGTAGAATCTCCAAGCGTGCTGGCGGATCTACCCTTCTCGCCGGGCCTCCCCCCCCCGATCCCCCTCTGAGGCATGGCTCCAGGCCATGGCTGCCGCCTGGCGCAGCCATTGCAACGCTGGGGCGCTTCCGCAGAACTGCGACGGACCCCCCGTCACCAGAAGGAGGACCCCATGCCTGATCCAGCTCCCCACCCCCGGAACCGCTCCTGGTGGAGTCTCCGCGCCGAAGCCCACGGCCACGGTCGCCTGCTGGGGAGAAAGGAGAGCGAGGTGGTGGTGGTGGGGGCCGGGATCGTAGGGCTCACCACCGCCCTCCTCCTCCGCCGGGCCGGGATGGAGGTGATGGTGCTGGAGGCGGGGCGCGTGGGGCAGGGGACCACCGGCTACTCCTCCGCCAAGGTCACCTGTCTCCAGCGGGTGATGTACTCCACCATCGAGGACTCCACCGGCCCCGAGGAGGCCCGGCTCTACGCCGAGGCGAACCGGTGGGGGCTGGACCGGCTGGTCTCGCTGGTGGAGGAGCTGGGGATCGACTGCCGGCTCCAACGCCACCCCGCCCTGACCTTCACCCGGGACCCGGATCAGGTGGAGCGGATCCAGGATGAGTTCGAGGCCGCCTCCCGGGCGGGGCTTCCGGTGCAGATGGTGCAGGAGACCGACCTCCCCTTCCCCATCGAGGCCGGGGTGCTGCTGGAGGACCAGGTGTCCTTCGACCCGCTGGCCTACTGCCTGGGTCTGGCCAGGGTCCTGGAGGCCCAGGGATGCCGGATCTACGAAGGGTCCCGGGTTTCGGACGTGGACGGGACGAATGGCTCCGAGGGGCCGCTCAAGGCCACCTGTCGCACGGGGGGTGAGGTGGAGTGCCTGCACCTGGTCCTGGCGTCGGGGCTCCCCTTCCTGGACCGGGGGGGGTTCTTCGCCCGGACCCATCCCTCCCGCTCCTACTGCGTGGCCATGTCCGGCGCCTCTCCCATCCCCGACACCCTCTCCATCAATGTGGAGGAGCCCACCATCTCCCTCCGCTCCATTCCCCGGCCGGATGGGCCTCCCCTACTCCTGGTGACGGGCTCCGATCACAAGGTGGGGCAGCGGGAGAACACGGACGGGGCCTACGACTTCCTCGAGGGCTTTGGCCGTCGGGAGTTCGGGGCCACCAGGGTGGAGGCCCGGTGGTCGGCGCAGGACTTCATCCCGGTGGACGACCTTCCCCTGGTGGGGCTCATGCCCCACTCGAAGTCCATCCGGGTGGCCACCGGCTTCGCCAAGTGGGGGCTGGCCATGGGAACCGCAGCGGCCCGGATCCTCAGCGACGGGATCACCGGGGTGGACAACCCCTGGGCGGAGGTCTTCAATGCCGGACGCACGCAGTTGAAGGGGGGGCTGGGGACGGCGGTGAAAGAGGGGCTGGACGACGCCAAGCGGTTCGTGGGGGACCGGATCCGACAGTCCGGCGCCCCGCCGGTGGAGGAACTGGTGGCCGGGGCGGGAGGAATCTGCCGCCACGAGGGCAACACGGTGGCCGCCTACCGGGACGAGGACGGGAAGCTCCACATGGTGTCCCCCACCTGCACCCATCTGGGGTGCCGGGTCAGCTGGAATCCCGCCGAGGAGTCCTGGGACTGCCCCTGCCACGGGTCCCGCTTCACCGTGGACGGGGAGGTACTGGAGGGGCCGGCGGTGGAGCCGCTACCAGAGGTCTGACGGCTGGATCCGGGGGGCGGGCCCTCACCCCCCCCGGATCCGGGCCAGCACCGCCCGCGCCGTCCCGCTGAGCCCCTCCGGATCCAGCACCTGCTCCAGTCGCCGGGCCTCCAGGGCGGCAAGGTGCACGGCATCCAGTGCCTCCGGAGGGAGGTCCCACCAGGCGGGAGGCGGGACCGGCCGTCCCTCCCGGTCCCGCTCCCGGTGGGGGGAGAGCACCGCCTCCACCAGGAGATCCTGCACCGGGTCGCTCATCGCAGCACCTCCTTCAGTGGTGCCCCGTTCTCCTCGAGACAGGTGGCCAGATGCTGCCGCCCCCGCCCCACGTTCTTGAGGAAGGTGTTCAGGGTCATCCCCAGCCCCCTTGCCAACCCCCGGTCGGAGGTATCGTGCCCCTCCTCCAGCCGGGCCAGGAGCGCCTCCCGGGGGCGCCGGGGGAGCGCCTCCAGGCACATCCGGATGATCCGGGCCAGCGCCGGATCCGGGGTGGGAGCGGGCTCCACCCCCACCTCCGGGAAGGTCTCGGGGGGGAGCACATCCTCCCGCTTGAAGCGACGGGCCTCATTCCGGGCCACATTCCTGGCCATCCCCAGCGCCCACCGAAGCGAGGCATTCTCGCCGCTGAGGGTGTGTCCCCGGTCCAGGGCGAAGATCCACATGCGGTGGAGGGTCTCCTGCAGCACCCCCTCCTCGTCCACCGCACGAGCGTAGGGGGCGAGCCCCCTGCGCAGCGGAATCTCCACCAGGGCCATCCATCGGGCGAAGGCCTTCTGGTCCCCCTCCGAGGCCAGCCCGAAGGCCTGGTCGATCGCAGTCACGCCGTCCTCCGGGCCCACAGGGGGTGCCCGGGGGGGCGGATCGCCCCCCCGGGTCCAACGCAGCACCTTCTCACAGTGTGCCCACGCTCCAGCTGATGGACACCATCGGACCGGCTCCAGCGGTGTCCGGCTCCAGCCCCGGCTCCGGCCAGCCCCCCCCCTGGACGACCACCAGGGCGAGACGGACCCTCAGGCCCCCCCGGTGCGGTCCCCTGTGGGTGCTCCCTCCCGGCTCCACCATCGCCTTGAGGAGGCGCCCGTCGGGGAGCCGCACCGTCACCTCCCCCTCCGGGAGGAGGAAGCCGTCCCGGGGGACCTGGAACTCCACCACCAGCCGCTCGGCGGTGTGGACCACCACCTCCGCCTCCACCTGGGCCTCCGTCTCCAGGGAGCCTCCTTCGGATCGCCAGGGGGACATTTCCTCCCGGGAGGCCCTGGTCTCCTTCAGCTTCGGCGGAGACGGGGGGGCGCTCCGCTTCCGGAAGGTGGGGGCCGGCGGCGCCAGGTCATACTCCGCCAGCCCGTCCCCCTCAGGCTCCGCGAAGGACGCCATCCCCTCCCAGGCCACGCTGGCCTGCATCATGGGGGCGCCCCTGGCGGGTCCTCCCCACCGCATATCCAGGAGCCCAAGCCCCTCTGCCGACACCCCGGCCGGGAGTTCCACCACCAGCGTCTCCCGCCGGGTGGGGTCCCTGGGATCCACGGTGGGGGTCCGGGACACCGCAACCAGGCTGGTGCGGCGGCTCACGATGCGGTGGCGAAGACCGGCCTGCTCGATCCCCCGGTCGGTGGCCCCCCGCTCCGCTCCGGCGGCCTCCTCCATCTCCAGGTCGGCGATGACCTCTCGCCCATGGATGGCCCCCACCGGGAGGGTGGTGGATGCGGCCTTCAGCCACGACGAGCCCGCCTCGCCGGAGGGAGGCAACTCCACCACCCGCTGCCACACCCCGGGCCGCCCGGCCAGCACCCCCTCCACCACCAGGGTTCCGCCCCGGGGGGAGAGCTCCGCCGTCAGCACCAGGGGCTGCCCCTCCAGGACGTCCCGGGGACGGAGGGGCGCCGAGTGGACGACCCCGCTCCTCGCCACCCGGATGTCGGTGAGCACCGGCCGGCGGGTGGCAGTGACCAGATGCGCCGCCGCCGTGTGGGCACCGGCCAGGTCCATGGCGAAGAGCTCCACCCCCCGTCCGGCCCGGGCCAGCCCCCCCGTCAGGGTCCGGTTCGGGGTGGCGCCCACCCCCACGGCGTGGAAGCGGGAGCCCCGGGACATCCCCGCCAGGACGGTACCCATCACCGACGTCTCGAAGCCCACCTGCCCGTCGGTGACCATCACCACCTGCCGCTGGCTCTCCTCCCGCAGGGGCCGGAGGGCCGCCTCCACGCCGCCCTGCATATCGGTGTGGCCGTTGGCCTGCTCCCGGTGCATCCGCTCCAGGGCCCGCTCCACGTTCCGGGGGTGCCACGGCTCCATCCCACTGGTGAGCCGCCCCACCCGGGAGCCGAAGGTCAGGAGTTCGAAGCGGTCCCCGGGGTCCAGCGACTCCAGCAGGGCCTGCACCACCTGCTTCCCCAGCTCCAGGGGGAGGCCACCCATGGATCCGCTGGTATCCAGGAGGACCGTCACGTCCCTTCGCATCGTGGCCTCGGGGAGGGCGGGAGGGAGGATGGTCACCAGGGCGTAGCGCCCCTCGTCACCGGGAAGACCCCCACCCTCCACCACCCGCACCCCCACCTCCGGGGCGGCGGCGCTCCACTGGATCACGATGTCCCGGTCCAGCGGCGCCCCCTCCGCCAGGGAGACCACCACGCCCCCCTCCGCACCGGAGGGGCGGCAGGAGACGGGGTGGCTGGGGGAGGACACCACGCCGGGATCCACCCCGTCGGCCACCTCCAGCTCCAGGGAGATCCGTGCGGGGGTGCCCCCGCCGGCACGGTCCGGGGAGAGGCGCCCGGCATCGGTCACCTCCCCGGGGCCCCCCATGTAGCGGACTCCCGTCACCGTGGGGAAGCGGTACTCCCACGACGGCTCGACGACGCCGGGGGCGGCACGCTCCACCTCCACCCCCCGCTCCACCTCCGCCGGACGGAAGGCCAGGGGGTGCAGCACCCGGATCTCCACCGAGACATCGGTCCCCGGAGGGATGTTTCCCAGCTTCTGGGTGAAGGTATCGGCCCGCTCCTGCTCCAGGAGACCCGCCGTGTGCCCCTGGTAGAGCGCCTCCCGGTACTCCCGGGCGGCATCCTCCCTGGAGCGGATCACCCCCTCGATGCGGCGGTCCCCGATGAGGATGGTGTAGCCCAGGACCGCCCCGTCCGCCGGGAGGGGCATGGTGTACACCACCTCCAGCGCCTCGGGGTGGGGGTTCCGGAAGTGCTGCCGGAGGGTGCTCAGCGCCATTCCCCCCTCGGCGCGGGCCAGCAGCCGGGAGGACTCCAGGGGGTACGTCCGGCCGTCCGCAGAGACGAGAGCGGGGCCGGCGTGGGCGGGTGCGGAAGTGGACTGGGTCTGCATGATGCGCCTCCCGGAGGGTCATGGGTTCCGACCTGCTCCTCCGGGGCTTCCGGAGGGGAGTTCGGGTGGTCTTCACCTCTCCATGTCGCCAGGAGGGGGATTGGTGACACTCACCACGGAAGGAAGGCGGGGCACTGCAGGAAGGCCCGTCGAAAGGCTAGGCGGCAGGGCGGGGTGGGTCAATGAAGGAAGAGGGCCAACGGGAGGCCGCGGCGGAACGCACCGTGGGCGGCGAGGCACCCGCCCCGCCGCCCACGAAACACCCGAGCCCCCCCGACCGGAGGCCTACCGGGGTGTGGCCCCGGTCCCCCCCACACCCCCTCCGGAGCGGCCCCGGGGGAGCTGGGGATGGGTGATCACCGGGAACTCCCCGGTGAGGGACTCCAGGAAGGCCACCACCGCCCCCACCTCCTCGTCGGTGAAGCGCCGCCCGAGCTGGGCGGATCCCATGATGGAGACCGCCTCCCGGAGGGTGGCCGCCGAGCCGTCGTGGAAGTAGGGAGCGGTCTCCGCCACGTTCCGCAGCGGGGCGATGCGGAACACGTAGCGATCCTCCTCCCGCCCGGTGACCGCCTGCCGCCCCACATCCCCCCGCCCCGCCACGTGGGTGAAGCCGGCGTAGCCACTCCCCCCCAGGAGGGGGCCGCTGTGGCACCCCACACATCCAGCGTCCTGGAAGATGGTGAGTCCCTCCTTCTGGAGATCCGAGAGGGCCTCGGTCTCGCCGGCCAGGTAGAGGTCGAAGGGGGACCCGGGGGTGATGAGCGTCCGCTCGAAGGCGGCGATGGCCCGGGCCAGGTTGTCGAAGGTCAGCGGCTCGGACTCACCCGGGAAGGAGGCTTCGAAGAGGGGGGCGTAGCCGGTCTCCCGGAGCCTCTCCACCGCCTCGGCCGGGGTGAGGTCCATCTCCACGTGGGCCTGGATGGGCCCCTTGGCCTGCTCCTCCAGCGTGGGGGCCCGGCCATCCCAGAACTGGGCGTCCAGGAAGGCCGCATTGAAGACCGTGGGGCTGTTCCGGGGACCGGTGCGGGCACCCTCCCCGATGGCCACCTCCCGGGCATCCACCCCGGCAGCTCCCACGATGTGGCAGGTATTGCAGGAGATCACCCCGGAGCGGGAGAGCCGGGGTTCGAAGAAGAGCTTGTGCCCCAGGTCGATCCGCTCCGGGGTGCCCGGGTTGTCCTCCGGGTGCTCCGCCTCGGTGGGGAGGGGTTGAAAGAGGGGGGAGACGCCCTCCGGTCGGACCCCGGTGGCATCGGCCACCTCGGGTGCGTCGGCGGCGGGGGCGCAGGCCACCACCAGGAGCATGAGCGCCGGGGCCAGCCTGCGGCGGCTCCGGGTGGGTCCTGGAGGGGGAAGCCACCCTGGGATGGCGGTGGAGTCGGGCATTGAATCATCTCCATTCAGGAGCGTCGCGGCGTGGGAAGGGCCGACCGTGCCCGGAACCGGGCGAAGACGGGCCGGCTCCCAATTGTGGACAAATCGATAATAAATCTCAATATTGGGAGTGGAGGGAAGAAGAAGGATTCCTCCGGCCAGTCGGCGGGGGCTTGCCGTGCTTGTGGCCCCCTGGGGCGCGGCCTAGTAGATTGAGACCAGGTTGTCAGGAACGGGCACCGCTTTGCCAGGAGGGTCCACCATGGGAAGACACCGCAAGGGACGGGCGCCGATGGCGTCGCTCCTCTTCGGGCTCATGGTGCTGGCCCAGGTGGCCTGGGTCCCCGGGGGTCCCTGTGTCCGGGGTCCTTCGGGTCACGGGGGACACGGAACCGGAGCGGTGGCTCCCGCCACCTCCCCGGGCCCCCAGGCGGAGTCTTCGGGACACCATGGCGGCCACATGGCAGCGGCGTCCCACACCACTCCGGAAGCCGACGCCTCTCCAGGGGAACCCGGCGGCTCCCACGAGGGGTGCGACTGTGCCCTCACCTGCCCGGCCTGTGCGGCCGGAGGTGCCCCGGGTCTTCCCGGAGCGCCTGTGGCCGGCATCCTCCTGGCCCCCTCCGCCACCGTCTCCCTGCAGCCGGCTCCTGCCGGCCTCATGGCGGTGCTCCGCACTCCCCACGCCCTCCCCTTCTCCAACGGTCCTCCCCTCCGGAGCTGACGCGTTCGGAGTCGGGCCCGGGGGATCGTAGCGTCCTCCAGAGCCCCCGTTCCCGGGCAGCGGGTCCCCTCGGACCCGTCCGCCCTGTCTGATCGGTGGAGGTCGTTCCATGTCCAACCTGTGCTTCGCAGCGGGCCCCCCCGGGGGAGCCTCTCCCCGCCCCCTTCCCAAGGGGGTGGCGGAATCATGACCCGGCCGCCCCCCCTGACCCGGGCCGCCCGCCTCACCAGCGGCGTGGTCCTGCTCCTCTCCTTCGTGCTCCCGATGCACGGGGCGGGGCATGCCCTGCACGGCGGAGATGTGGGGAGGGGGGAAGCGAAGGTTCAGCCCCACGGGGGACAGGAGGAGCACCGGGAGCACAGGGGGCATGGGACCCCGGGAGTGGAGGGGACATACCGGGAACGGGGAGTTGAACCTGGCCCCCGCTTGCAGGACCACCCCGGCGAGGGCGCCGAGGCCGGTCCCCGGGAGCCGGGAGAGGATCCCCACCACGGGGCTCCCGCCTCCTGCTGTACCGGACCCTGCCTCTGTCCCCCGGTGCGGTCCGGGCCGTCGCCCCGGACCGCAGTGGTGCGGATCACGATGGCGCCCATCCGCGTCGTGTCGTGGAGCCCGGCCGCCCAGGCCCCGCCCCAGCCCCCCATCCCCCACATCCTCCCCTTCTCGACGGCGCCTCCGGGTCCGGTCTGATCCAGGCGCCTCCCGCCACGGGGCAGGATCCTCCCCGCTTGGCCGATGGCCACCCGGATCTCCCGGCTCCACCCACCACTCCGCTTCCGGGGTGGTGTGGCGTCCATTCTCGAGCAGGTGAGTTCGACCCATGCATTCTTCTTCGATTCTCAGGGCCTCCGGCACTGCTGCGCTGGCCCTCTCCGCCCTTCTGCTGTCCGCCTGCAGCGACGACAGCACCGGCCCTGAAGCCCCCCTGGCCGTGGAGCTCCAGTTCGCTGCCGAGGTCAACGGGCAGCCCTTCTCCTGCGGAAGCAGCTATGCCTCCGTGGGCGCCTCCGGCACCACCATCACCCCGGTTGATTTCCGCATCTATGTGCACAACGTGCGGCTGGTCACGGCCGGGGGCGTGGAGGTGCCGGTGGAGCTGGAACAGGACGGCCAGTGGCAGCTGGAGGACCTGGCACTCCTGGACTTCGAGAACCGCAGCGGCCCCTGTGCCAACGGCACACCTGCCACCCGCACGGTGGTCCGGGGCGAGGTGCCGGCCGGGGAGTATACCGGCGTCCGCTTCACCCTGGGCGTTCCCCGGTCGCTGAACCACATCGACCAGACCACTGCGCCGGCCCCGCTGGACATCGCCGCGCTCTTCTGGTCGTGGAACGGCGGGTACAAGTTCGTCCGCGCCGACCACATCTCCGACGCCAGGCCGATGGGGTGGTTCGTGCACCTGGGGAGCACCGGGTGCACCCCCGGCGGCTCACCCCAGACGGTTCCCACCGGCTGCGCCCAGGAGAACCGGGTGGAGGTGGCCTTCAGCGGCTTCAACCCCTCAAGCAGCGTCATCGTGGCCGATCTGGGCCGGCTCCTTGCCAACAGCGACGTGACGCAGAACGCGGCGGCCTCCGGGTGCATGTCCGGCCCCACGGACCCGGAGTGCCCGGCGGTCCTCTCCCGCTTCGGGATCGGATCCCCGCAGCAGTCATTCTTCTCGATGCGGTAGGGATCAGTCCCGGATTCTCCAGGGAGACGCGCCATGCAAAGCGGTTGGCAACATAAGATCTCCCCGGGCTTGAGGGCGGTGGCGCTGGCCACCGCCCTCACCGGTCTGGGAGGGTGCGGCGGTGACGAGATGCTGGGTCCGGAGGGGGACGGCCCTCCGGTGGGGGGCTTCGACTGGCGGCTCCCTGAAGGATTCCCTGCCCCCCGGGTTGATCCGGACAACCCCATGAACCCGGAGAAGGTGGAGCTGGGGCGTCGGCTCTTCTACGACACCCGCCTTTCAGGAAACCAGGAGCAGAGCTGCGCTTCCTGTCACCTGCAGGAGCTGGCCTTCACCGACGGGCTTGCCCGGAGCCTGGGGTCCACCGGTGATGTCCACCCCCGGTCCAGCATGAGCCTGGTGAATGTGGGGTACCAGCCGGTCCTCACCTGGGCGAACCCACTCCTGAACAGCCTGGCGGCCCAGTCCCTCATTCCCCTGTTCGGGGATGAGCCGGTGGAGATGGGGCTCTCGTCCACCGAACAGCTCCTGCAGCGGCTGGCCGGGGTGGCCGTATACGAGGAACTCTTCCCCACCGCCTTCCCGGGGGAGCCGGACCCCTTCACCCTCCAGAACGTGACCCGTGCCCTGGAGGCCTTCCAGAAGACGCTGATCTCCGGAAACTCCCCGGTGGATCGGTTCCGGAGGGGGGACACCCAGGCCCTTTCCTCCTCTGCGCAACTGGGGCAGGCCCTCTTCTTCTCCGAGCGGCTGGAGTGCTTCCACTGCCACCAGGGGCTCTTCTTCACCGGCACCACCGACTTCGAAGGGAAGAGCTTCCCGGAGATCGAGTTCCACAACACCGGCCTCTACAACATCGACGGGCAGGGCGGCTACCCCGACCCCAACCAGGGGCTCTGGGTCTTCACCGGTCGACCGGGGGACATGGGGCGCTTCAAGGCCCCCACCCTCCGGAATGTGGAGGTGACGGCGCCCTACATGCACGACGGGAGCATCTCCACCCTGGAGGAGGTGATCGACCACTACGCCGCCGGGGGGCGGACCCTCACCAGCGGCCCCAACGCCGGGATCGGCAGCCTGAGCCCCCTGAAGAGCGGCTTCATGGGGGGATTCACCCTCACCCCCGCGGAGCGGCAGGGGCTGCTGGACTATCTCCGCTCCCTCACCGACCGGGAGTTCCTCACGGACCCCCGCTTCTCCGATCCCTGGGCTCCGGGAGAGTTGCCATGACGCCGACCCACCGACTCCGGTCCCGGCGGGTCACCCCCCGCCTCGCCGCGATCCCCATCCTGCTCCCCCTCCTGGGGGTGTTTCCGGCGGGGGGAGTGGCCCAGGTGCCCCCTGGGGCCGGTGCTCCCGGGCTTCCCGGGGATACGCTCACGGTGGCGGACAGCATCCCGGTGCTCCTTGAGCCCCTGGTGGTGGGGGTGGAGCGGAACCGCTCCGCACCTCCCCCGGTGGCCTCCATCACCGTGTCCCCGGCCCGCCTCCGGAGCACCCGTGCGGACAACCCCTATGACCTGGTGCGCCGGGTGGCGGGGGTGGAGGTCCACGACCAGGGACAGGGTCCCGGCTTCGCCTCCAACGTGGTGATGAGGGGATTCACCTCGGACCACTCCGCCGACGTCCTGCTGGTGGTGGACGGCGTGCCGGTGAACCTCCCCATCCACGGCCATGTGGAGGGGCTGGCGGACTGGAATGTCCTCCTCCCCGCCGCCGTGGCCTCCATGCGGGTGATCCATGGGGCGGCCAGCCCCCTCTACGGCGACTTCGCCCTGGCGGGGGTCACCGAGGTCTTCACCCGGGCCGACGCCCAGGGGACGGAGTCCGTGCTGGGGCTCACCCACCGGGGCGATCTGGAGGGATCGGTCCTCACGGGACTGCGCCGGGAGAATGGGGGTGCCCTGGTGGCCGACCAGCTGCGTCGCCAGCAGGGGTGGCGGGACAACAGCGACTATACCCTCCTGAACCTGCTCCTCCGGGGGTGGCGGGGGGTGGGAGAGGGCCGGCTGGAGGGAGGGCTCTCCCTCTACGGCACCGGGTGGAGTTCACCGGGGTTCGTGGACGTTTCCCGCTTCAACCGGCAGGAGCTGACCGGGGCCATCGACGAGACGGATGGCGGCGATTCCCGCCGGGCGGTGGCCCACGCCCGCTTCTCCCACCCGCTGGGTGCCGATGGGGCCCTTCAGGTCACCGGCTGGGGGATGACGTCGGACTACGACATCTTCCTCCACATCCCCGGGCACGACCACAGCGGAACCGGGGGTACCGTGAACCAGTCGTGGGAGGCGGACCGCCGCACCGGAGGCGGGGGACAGGTGGAGTACGGGCGAGTCCTCCCCCGGGGGGACATGACCCTGGGGTTCGGGGGGCGGGGCGATCAGGCGGAGTACACCCACAACGCCACCCTCTTCCGGGATGTGGTGGACCGGGAACTGGACCTCTCCGCAACGCACCGCTCCGCCTGGCTCTATGGCCGCTTCCGCCGGGAGTTCGGGGGGCGACTGGGGATCGACCTGGGGGCCCGCCTGGACCACCTGGCCCATACCAGCAGCTCCCACCTGGATGCCCGCCCCGATGAGGAGGCCACCAACACGGTGGCCAGCCCCAAGCTGGGGCTCCGGTTCGCCCTGGACCGGGGGGTGGTTCTCAAGGGGTCCAGCGCCCGTGGGTTCCGGAGCCCCGTGGGGATCGTGGGGGATCCCACCCGGGAGCCGTACCTGGCCTGGTCCCACGAGGTGGGGGCGGAGTGGAGCGGATCAGGGCGGGGTGCCCATGTGGCGCTGTTCCGCACCGACGTGGCCAACGAGCGGCTCTTCGACCCGGTGACCCTGAGTGCCACCAACGCCGGGAGCAGTACCCGGCAGGGGGTCCAGGCCGCCGCATGGCTGGCGCTGGGCGATCGCCTGACGGCTGAGGTGAGCGGGACCTGGAACCATGCCCGGATGAGCGGGGCGTACGTGGATGCCCACGGCGATCAGCATGAGGACGGGGCGGCCGGCGGACTGGCGCCCGATGGGGATGTTCCTGTTCCCGGTGTGGCGGACTACCACGGGGCGCTTCGCCTGGAGTCCCGCCTGGGGCGGGATCGCACCGGGGTCCTCACCTGGAGGGTGGTGGGTCCCCACGTCCCCATCGGCGAGGAGGGGGTCACCACCCAGCCCTATTCTGTGCTGGACCTGGCGGTCTCCCTTCCGGTTTCGGAGGGGCTCCTCCTGGACCTCCAGTTGGAGAACACGTTGGACATCCGCTATGTGGAGCTCCGCTCCTCGGGATGGGTTTCCCCCGGGCAGCCCAGGCGGCTGGCGGCCCGGCTCCGTTTCGGGACTCCCTGAGTCATTGCCCTTTCATGGGGAGCGGGGGGATGGGTCCGGGAGCTACCGCCTCTCCCGGAGGGCCCGGGTCAGCACCCGGTCCAGCATCCCGGCGAAGAGCCGCTTCTCCCGGTCGGTGCGGGGCGGGGGGCCACCGGTCTCCACACCGGTGCTCCGGAGGCCGTCCATGAAGTCCCGGATGGAGAGCCGCTCCCCCACATTCTCCGGGGTGAACTCCCCCCCCACCGGATCGATGACCAGCACCTGTTTCTCCACCAGCGCCGCCGCCAGGGGGATGTCGGCGGTGATGGCCAGGTCCCCCGGCGCCGCATGGTCGACGATGTACTGGTCGGCCACGTCGGGGCCCCCCTCCACCCTCACGGAGGAGAGGAAGGGATTCCCCGGCGGCACGTAGAGCCGCTGGTTGGCCACCAGGATCGTCTCCAGCTTCAGCCGTTTTGCCGCCCCGGCCACGATGTCCTTCACATCCCTGGGGGCGGCATCGGCGTCAATCCAGATCCTCATCGGGCGAGGACCCCCTCGGGGAGCTCCACCACTCCGGAACCCATGGGGTGGATGGAGCCTCCCACCCGGACCCGGGTGGCGGTTCCGTCCCGGACCTCTGCCTCCAGCTCGATGACCGCCGGGCGCCCCATCTCCGCCCCCTGGTGGATCACCCACCGCTGACCCCCCCGGGCTCCGGGGGCGAGGGCGGCGAGGAAACCCGCCACTGCCGCCGCCGCCGCTCCCGTGGCGGCGTCCTCCGGCACCCCCAGCGCCGGCGCGAACATCCTGGCGTGGATCACCCCTGCCTCGGCGACATCCCGACAGACCACGAAGAGGTTGGGTGCCTTGCCCCCGGCCATCTTCCCCTGCCAGAGGGCCATCTCCACCCGGGCCTGCCGGAGCATGTCCCGCCCGGAGACGGGAACCACGGTGAAGGGGACGCCGCAGGACCAGACCTCCGGAGCCGCCGCCAGTCGATCCCCCTCCTCCGGCCACCCGATTCCGGACTCCGGAAGGGAGAGGATCGCGCCCAGTGTCTCCCGGGAGAGGGGGGTGGCGCTCCCCACCGGGTCCAGGGGGACCTGGAAGGAGGCGTGGGGCAGCCCCTCGTGCGTCGAGAGGGCCACCGCCACCGGTCCCACCTCCTCCTCCAGCACGATATGGGGTCCGGTGGCGCGCCCGGTGGCGGCCAGGAGGCACGCCGTTCCCACCGTGGGATGCCCGGCGAAGGGGAGTTCGCCCCCAGGGGTGAAGATCCGGAGTCGGGCGGCGTGCCGGGGGTCCTCCGGGGGGAGGACGAAGACGGTCTCGGAGAGGTTGAGCTCCCGACTGATGAGGAGCATCATCTCCGGCGGCACCTTCTCCCCCTCGGGAAACACCGCCAGGGGATTCCCGGTGAAGGGTCTGTTGGTGAAGACGTCGGCCAGAAGGTAGGGATAGCGAAGCATGTCAGACCCCCGGCGGAACGCCGTCGAAGAAGTCCACGACACCGGTCTCCAGGGAGTACTCGGCGCCCAGTACCAGGAGACGATCCTCCTGGATGAGCTGTTCCAGCACCGGAGAGCCATGCCGCAGGTGGTGGGTGGATGCCCGGATGTTGGCGCGGACGGCCTCCTGCACCAGCCTCTCCGGGTCGTCCTCCAGCCCGGCGCTGAGGAGCCCCTCCACGGAGGGGCGGATCTGGTCCATGATGAAGCCGAGGCTCCGGGGGGCTGGTCCGGGGAGGGACGCTGCATCTCCTCCAGGGTGGCCAGCACCGCGCCGCAGTTGGAGTGCCCCAGCACCACGACCAACGGGGTGCCGTAGCGGGTGGCTGAAAACTCCACACTTCCCAGCAGCGAGGGAGCGACGATGTTCCCCGCCACGCGGATGACGAAGAGGTCACCCACCCCCTGGTCGAAGACGATCTCGGCAGGGACCCTGGAGTCCGCGCACCCCAGGACGATGGCTACGGGATCCTGGCTGCCGGAGAGGGCCCCCACCCGATCCCGATGGGCCAGGGGGTCCCGGGTGAGGGGGCCCGCCAGGAATCGGGCGTTCCCCTCCCGGAGCCGGGCCACGGCATCCAGCGCCCTCTGCATGGCCTGGGTCCGCGGGTGCTTCCTGTCACCCGACTGCTCCTCACCGCTCTCCACAGGCATTAGATTTCCTGGATGAGCGCACGGAGTGTGTTGATCGGCTTCGTCCTGGGGGTGGTCTCCCTGGGCCTCATCCGGGCGGCGGTGGTGCCGCCGGATCCGGTGGTGCACCATCACGCCAACCTGGCCGTCTTCCTCCAGGGGGAGCGCTTCGACTTCTCGGCCGACCGGTACATGGAGGATGTGGCGTCCTGCTACGGTGGGGCCGGCTCCAATCCCCGGGAGAGGGTCCACTTCCATGAGAACAACCCCGACGTGGTGCACGTCCATGCCGCCGGGGCCACCTGGGGGCACCTGTTCCAGAACCTGGGGTGGAGCCTGGGGGCGGGGCACCTGATCACCGACGACCGGCGGCGCTTCTTCCACGGCGAGGGGGGAGAGCTGTTCTTCGTACTGAACGGGCTCCCCGTGGACCGGGTGGAGGACCGGGTGGTGGGCTCCGGGGACCGACTCCTGGTGAGTTTCTCCTCCGCTCCCCTGGAGTCCGTGGTGCAGGACGAATTCCCCCGGGTGGCGGACAACGCCCTCGAGTACAACCTCAAGCCCGACCCCGCCTCCTGCTCGGGATCCGGCCATGAGGGTCACGGTCCCCTGGACCGGCTCCGCCGGGGCTTCTGGCGCTAGGCCTGCGGCACCGGAGGAGATGCTTCCTCCCCCGTCCAGGGCTGCCGCTGGGACCCCCGGGACCCTCTGCTGCGGGGTCAGCGGCCCGCCAGCGCTCCGTCCACCGCCGCACCGGCCGCCGGGGCTCCCCTGAGCCAACCCTCGGTCGCCCATCGGCGGATGGCCTCGGTCACCTCCGTCTGGTGCTTCAGCCCCGTCACCGTGTGGTTGGAAGAGGGATCGTAGTCCACCGTCAGCCGGCGACCGAAGTCCACCTCGGGGAATGACTCGGCGTACTGGTCCCCCTGGTTGATGTGCTCGGGCTGGTCTCCGGTGAAGTAGTAGTAGAGGCGCACCCCCCGGGCCATCAGGGTCTTCAACCCTTCGGCCACCTCCTCCCGGGGGGGGAAGACCCGACGGTATTCGGGAGATTCATAGACCGACCGGTCTTCCTGCCCCTCCGCCCCCGCCGCCTTCTCCTCCACCCGCACCTTGATGGAGTGGGTCCACTGCTTGATGCTCAGGACCTTCGGGCCGTAGTGACGGACATACCAGCTCTTCGTCCGGTACGCCCAGGCGTCGATCTTGGCCAGCCCCACCACCCGCTCGTCCGCCAGGCCGATATGGTAGGACATGTCGGCGCCGGAGCAGAGCCCCATGAGGATGAACCGCTTCATCCCCCGCCCCTCCTGCAGGAAGTCCATGGCCTCCCGTCCCTCCACCACGGCCGCCTTCGCAAAGGGGAGCGTGTCCTTCCGGGCCTCACTGTCTCCCACGCCGGAGAAGTCGAAGCGGAGGGAGGTGAACCCCTCCTCCGCCAGTCGCCGGGCCACCTTCACATACAGGCGGCTGGCTCCGGTGTGATGCAGGATTCCGGAGTTCAGGAAGAGCACGGCGGGCCGCTCCGGGTCCGCGGGTCCTCCCGTGGGCTCCGTGAGGACACCGGCCAGGCTCGCCGTCTTTCCGAACTTCAGGGCACGTTCGCGCATTGTCGTCCTCAGCTTAGGCAGGACACCACGTCCTGGATGATGGCCTGGGGAATGAGGGCCGAACCGAATTTGTCCCCTTCCGCCCAGTTCCCTGCCGAGGGAACCAGCCGGTACCGACCCCGCACATTGGCGGCCTTCCACGCATCCCGGAGGTCCAGGTAGTCGGGCTGCTCGCTGGAGACCACCAGGACCAGCTCCCGGGCTGCCGAGGCATCCAGACGGGTGAGATCCACCTTCTCCATCTCCTCCCGCAGCCCCTCCGTCAGCGGGAATCCCGCCACCCCCACGGTACCCTTCACCGCACTGATGGGGCCCCCGGCGCCATTGGCGGAGAGGGCTCCCTCCGAGACCAGCATCTCCCGGACGTACTGCTCTCCCCGGACGATGGGGTCCCAGAGGACCACCCTGTCCAGGTCCTTCCGACGGGCGGCCACATCCGCTGCCAGCAGTCCGCCGAAGCGGAGCCCCACCAGTGAGACCCGGTCCAGGGAGGTGGTGTCCCGCAGCTCGTCGATGGCGGTGTCCACATCCCGGGACCACTGCTCCACCGAGCCCTCCTCGCCGGCTCCGGCGGAGTCCCCGGTCCCGAAGTAGTCGAAGCGGAGCACATGGTGCCCCTCCCGGTTCAGCAGGGAGGTGAGCTGCCGGAAGGCCCGGTGGGAGCGCATGTACTCCATGCCGAAGGGGGCACAGAGCACCACACCGCTCTGGGTCTTCCCCCGGGCCTTCGGGGGGTTGTACACCCCATAGAGCGCCCGGTCCGACGATCCGAAGAAGAAGGGATTCATGGCCCGATCACCCCCGCACCAGGTCGGAGAGGAACTGACGGAGCCCCTGGGCGGCTTCCGGCTGGGGATCCGGCTCCGGATCGGGGTGGGGATCCGGGCCGTCCGGCCCATCGGATCCTCCTCCCAGCTTCTCGTCGATCTCGGCGGCGATCTGCTCCAGTGTGTGCATGTTCATCACCGAGGGATTCAGCCGCACCCCGGTCTCCTTTTCGATCTTGAGAAGGGCCCGCATGGCCAGGAGGGAGTGTCCCCCCACGTCCAGGAAGTTGTCATGGACGCTCACCCGGTCCGCCCCCAGGAGGTCCATCCAGATGTTGGCCACCACCGCCTCGGTGGCGGTCCTGGGGTCCACATGGTCGTCCACGGGAGCGAAGGGATCCTCCAGCTCCCCCCGGGCCACGGAGCCGTCCCCGGCACGGGGGAGGGCGTCCATCTCCAGGAAGTTCTGGGGCACCAGTGCCTCGTCCACCCCTTCCCGCAGGTAGCGGCGGAGCTCGCTCACCGTGGCCCGCTCCATGGGGTCGTAGACCACGTAGGCCACCAGCCGCTGTTCGCCGGGGCGGTCCTGGTAGACCTGTACAGCCGCCTCCTTCACGGCGGGATGCTCCGCCAGGAGGGTCTCCACGGGGGTGACGTCCAGCGCCGGAGCGCTGCGCACCTTCCGGGTGGGCATGGCAGGGGGGGCGTCCAGCCCCTCCAGCACCGCCCGGAGGTCGTGGGGCGAGACGATCACCTGCGGCGGAGCCTCGGCAGCCAGTACCCGACGGAAGAGGTCGATCCCCTCCGAGGTGCGGATGGCCTCCCGGAGCATCGGGGGGAGATCCTCATCCGCCGGCATGGTCGCCGCCGATACCGGCTCCTCCCTGGCGGGAGGTGCATCCCCCAGGATCTCCTCCACCACCATCCGGCTCCGGTCGTCCACCCGGACCATGACGAACTCGCCGGCCTCCAGCACCACCTCTCCCCACTCGTCCGTCACGGTGACGTCGAACACCGCGAACTGGTTGTCCCCGTCGGGGTTCGGGCGCCAGCGGATGTGACTCCGGATCCGAGCGGGGACCGGCCTGTACTGCACCAGTCGGGTGTAGGAGCCGGGGACGTAGAAGTCACGGCTCTCGTCGAAGCCTTCGATGAGGGACTGGGCTCCTGCGGTGGCGGTGTCCAGCAGCGCCGGGTGCAGGTGGAACTCATCCAGATCCCCCAGGAAGGCCCCCGGGAGCTCCTGCTCCAGGAGAGCCTCCCGGACCCCGAAGCGCATCGACTGGAGGCTGGACCAGCGGGCGCCCAGCTGCAGGTGCGGCTTCTCCTGCACCCCTTCCACCACCCGCTGGGAGCAGCGGTTCCGGATCGACTCCAGATCCAGGGGGGCGGGAGCCGCCTCATCGATCCACTCCGCTACACCCCGGGCGTGCTCCTGCCAACGGGCATCCTCGCTCCGGGCCTGGTCGGCGGGGGCTCCCTGGATGGAGAAGCGCGCCGTGTCCCCCTTCCGGGTGAGCCGGATCCGCATGGCCCGGGCCGATCCGTCCGGGACGATGAAGGGCTCCAGGAAGTACAGGTCCCTGAGGAGCAGCGCTCCCCGTCCCGGTCGATGGGTGAAGGCCGCCCGGGCCAGCTCCAGGTAGCCGGTTCCCGGGATCAGTGCGTGGGCTCCCCGGATCTGGTGTTCATCCAGCATCCAGTGGCGCCCCCTGGGGAAGAGCCCCGAGAACACCTCGGTGTCCTCCTCCTCCACCACCCCGTCCAGCAGGGGGTGGGGCATCGGCCTGGGGCGGGGGCGGCTGTCCCCCATCTGCTCCCGGGCCAGCTCGAAGGCCAGCCCCACCTCCTTCCAGGGGCTCCAGTCGATGGAGACGATGGTGGGGCCGTCCGGGTCGTCGGAGGTCCGGGACCGGGCCCAGGCATCCAGGAAGGCGCTTGCGGAGGCGTAGTCGATCTGCCCCGCCACACCGGTGACGGCACCCCTCGACGAGAAGAGGACGATCACCTCCGGAGGGTGCTCCCGGAGCGCCCCCTCCAGCGCCAGGGTGCCCCGGACCTTGGGGGCCAGGACCCGGGCCGCGGAGTCCCGCTCCTTGTTCAGGATCAGGGCATCCTCCACCACACCGGCGGCGTGGATCACCCCCTGGATGCGTCCAAACCGCTCCGTCACCTCCCGCACCAGGGTGCGGACGGCGGAGAGGTCGGTGATGTCCACGGCGGCAGCCACCACCTGGGCTCCCCGCCCCTCCAGCTCCCGGATGGCCTCAATGGCCTGGGCGGTACGGTCGTCCCGGCCATGGGCCTGGATCCAGGCGTCCCAATCGTCCCGTGAGGGGAGACCGGTCCGGCCGGCCAGCACGAGGCGGACCCCGCGAACGGAGGCCAGCTCCCCGGCGAACACCAGCCCAAGTCCCCCCAATCCACCGGTGATGAGCCAGGTGGAGCCCTCCCGCACCCGGGGGGCCACCTGTTCCGTTTCCGGAAGCCTGAGGGGCTCAAAGGTCCGGACCCAGCGGTCCCGACCCCGGAGGGCCACCACCTGCTCCGCGCCGGGGGCCAGGAGCTCGGCGGCGATCCGGTCCGCACCCCGTCCCCCGGCTGTCAGCGTCACTCCAGGAGCCAGGTCCACCACCCGGGTCCGGACCCCGGGGAACTCCCGGGCGATCACCGCCACCGGTCCCGTCACCAGCGACTGGAGGGGGTCGCCCCCCTTCTCGGAGGCGAGCTGGTGGGCTCCCCGGGTCAGGACCGACAGCCGCAGGGCGCCGTCCCACCCGGCCCGGGCCACCGCCCGCGCCAGCCCCAGAAGCGAGTGGAAGGCCCGGTCCTGGGCCTCCTCCACCCCGGAAAGGTCCCCGCCGGGGGCCGGTGCCGTGGCCGCCAGCGTGTGGATGATGGATCCCGGGACCCGGCCTGCGGCCCCCAGCGTCTCGAACAGCCTGTCGATCTCCCCTTCCCGCCCGGGGTGGACCGTGTAGCTGCCATCCGGCTGGGCCCCGAAGGCCTCCCCCGGACGGACGCTCACCACATCGGCTCCCCGCCGGCGCAGCGCCTCCTCCACAGCCGCAGCCGGCCCGTGGGCGTCACCCCATACCAGCACATGCTCCCCCTCCATCCGGTCCGCCAGCGCCGGAACGGGGGAGGTGCGCCGCCAGGAGGGCTGCCAGAACCAGTCGGCCAGATCGGCCTTCCGGCTCCCATCCACCGGACCCATATCCGCGCCGGCCGCCGCCTTCCGCCCCGGCTCGATCCAGTAGGGCTGGTGCTCGAACGGATAGGTGGGGAGGGGCACACGCCGCCGCCCCTCTCCCTGGAACGACTCCCAGTCCACCGGCACCCCGGCAATCCAGAGCCGGCCGAGGGTGGTGAGCTGGAAGGCCACGTCGGATCCCTCTTCCCCCGGATGCCGCATGGAGGAGAGGACCTCGTGGTCATTTGTGCGGGCGGAATGGAGGCGGGCGAGGGTACTGAGCACCCGCCCGGGTCCGACTTCCAGGAGCACCCGATCAGTGCTCCCCAGGAGTTCCGCCACCCCACCCGCGAAGTCCACGGTATTGCGCAGATGCCGGACCCAGTAGTCGGGGTCCGCAGCCTCTTCCGGCGTAATCCAGGTGCCGGAGAGGTTCGATACGAAGGGGATCTCGGGCTTCCCGAAGCGGATCTTCCCCAGAGCCTCCCGGAAGGGGGCGAGGATGGGGTCCAGCATGGAGGAGTGGGCCGCCACGTTGATGTGGAGCCGCTGCCCTTCGACCTCCCGCTCCCGCAGGAGCTCCTGGAAGGCCTCGATGGCTGCCACGGGACCCGCCGCCAGGGAGAGCTCCGGGGCGTTGATGGCCGCCAGCGACAGCTCCGGGGGGAGGAGCGCCCTGAGCTCCTCCGCCGGGAGGGGGACCGAGATCATGGCCCCCTCCGGGAGGGTCTCGAAGAGTTTCCCCCGGATGGTGACGATGGAGAGGGCGTCCTCCAGGGTCAGGACCCCGGACAGGCAGGCCGCCGTGTACTCTCCCATGCTGTGGCCGATCATCGCCGAGGGGGTGATCCCCCACGACATCCAGAGGCGGGCCTGGGCGTACTGGGTGGTGAAGAGCGCCGGCAGGGCCCGGGAGGGGCGCTGCAGCTCTTCGGCGGCGACGGCCTCGTCCCCGGGGGCGGGGTACAGGAGGGTCCGGAGATCCACATCCAACTGTCCCCGGAGCAGCCCCAGGCAACGGTCCACCACTTCCCGGTAGACCGGCTCGGTGTCATAGAGCTCACGCCCCATGTGGGGGTACTGGGCCCCGCCTCCGGCAAAGAGGAAGGCCGCGGAGCGCTCCCGGTCCGGCGCGGTGCCGGTGAAGACCCGCTTCGTGTCGCCGGCGGCCAGGGCATCCACCGCGTCGGAGGGACCCTTCACCGCCACGATCCGCCGCTGTTTGAAGGCCCGGCGCCCCACCTGGAGGGTATGGGCCACATCCGGGAAGTCGGCGGGCTCAACGGTATCCAGATGGCTCCCCAGGCGGGCGGAGGCCCGCTCCACAACCGAGGTGGAGCGTCCGGAGATGGTCAGAAGCTCCCAGGGGCGTTTCGGGGGGGCGGTGGGACCCCGGAGCGGAGCCTCCTCCAGGATGACATGGGCGTTGGTGCCCCCGGCCCCCAGCGAGTTGATGGCCGCCCGCCGGGGCGCCGCGGCACGGGGCCACGCCGTCCGCTCGGCGCTCACCCGGAACGGGCTGGACGCGAAGTCCACGGCCGGGTTCGGGGTGCGGAAATGGAGGGTGGCCGGGATCTCACCGTTGTGCAGCGCCAGACTGGCCTTGATGAAGCTGGCCACCCCGGAGGCGGTGTCCAGGTGGCCGATGTTGGTCTTCACCGACCCCAGGACACAGAAGCCGTTCCCCTGGGCGCCGTTGGCCCGGAAGGCCTCCGTGAGGGCCGTCACCTCGATGGGGTCCCCCACCGGGGTCCCGGTGCCATGGGCCTCCAGGAAGCCGATGGACTCGGGCTCCACCCCCGAGACCGCCAGCGCCTCGGCCACGGCGGAGGCCTGCCCATCCACACTGGGGGCCAGGAAGCCCACCTTCCGGGCGCCGTCGTTGTTCACGGCGGAGCCCCGGACCAGGGCGTAGATGTGATCCCCGGCCTCCAGCGCCTCCTGGGCGCGCTTCAGGACCACCACCCCGGCGCCGCTCCCGAACACGGTGCCCAGGGAGTCGGCATCGAAGGAGCGGCAGTGACCGTCGTTGGAGAGGATCTCCCCCTCCTGGTACAGGTAGCCGATGTGATGCGGCTGCTTGATGGTCACCCCGCCGGCCAGCGCCACATCGCACTCCCCGTTGAGGAGGCTCTGGGTGGCCAGGTGGATCCCCACCAGCGACGACGAGCAGGCGGTCTGCACGTTCACGCTGGGGCCGGTGAGGTTCAGCAGGTACGACACCCGGGTGGAGAGGAAGTCCTTGTCGTTCCCGGTGTGGCGGAGGAGGAAGAATCCCACATCCCGTGCAAGATCCGGGTTCGACATGAGATTCTGCCAGAGGTAGGCGTTGGTCCCCGAGGAGGCGAAGACCCCTACGGCTCCCCGGATCCCCTCCGGGGTGTAGCCGGCGTCTTCCAACGCCTCCCAGGAGAGCTCCAGGAAGTGGCGCTGCTGGGGATCCATGATGGAGGCGTCCCGGGGGCTGAAGCCGAAGAAGCCGGCGTCGAACATCTCCATGTCCTGGAGTGTGGGAGCCACCTTCACGTAGTCCGGGTGCCGGATCAGCGCCGGATCCACCCCAGAGGCCTCCAGCTCCGCATCCGTCAGCGGGGAGAAGGACTCCACCCCCTCACGCAGATTGCGCCAGAACCCCTTCAGATCCCGGGATCCGGGAAAACGCCCCGACATCCCCACCACTGCAATGGCGGTCTCCAGCCCCTCGATCCCCTGCTCGCTCATTCTGTGTCCGTTGCATCCGTTCATCGATTCGTGGCGTTCGGAGGGCGATGCATCCGCTCCAGGCTTCGTTGCGCCTCCTCGCCGTAGCGCTGCTACGACTCGTCGGCGCGCCTTGCTGGAGCGGCGCCTCGCCCTCCTCACTGGGGCCACTCGGCTTCTTTCGTCTCACCACCCTGGAGGGCTCGGGGCTCGCTTCGCCTCGCCCCCTCGCCGGTCGCATCACCACCCGGGAGGGCTCGGGGCTCGATTCGCCTCGCCCCCCTCAGGCCACCCTATCGCCTGCGCTGCAGGCGGCGCTGCATGGCTTCGCGGCGCATGGCCGCCCGGTCGACACCGGCCTCCGCCATGGCGCCGGACTCTCCCTCTCCACCGTCCTCCTCGCCGATGAATTCGGCCAGTGCGCGGATGGTGGGGAAGCGGAACAGGTCGGTGATGCTCAGCGCCCTCTGCACCTTGCGGGCCAGAAGGGTGTGGACCCGGATCGTGAGCAGGGAATGGCCGCCCAGATCGAAGAAGTTGTCGTCCCGTCCCACCCGCTCCACACCCAGCACCTCCTTCCAGATCCCGGCGATGATCTCCTCGGGTCCCTCCGAGGGAGGCACGTACGCCTCGGTCGTGGCGCCATGTCCCCGATCCGGGGCTGGAAGCCGGTTCCGGTCGATCTTCCCGTTGGGGGTGAGGGGGAACTCGTCCAGCGTCACGATGGTTCCCGGGACCATGTATTCCGGAAGGCTCTCCCGGAGATGGCCCTTGAGCTCCGTGGCCGGGACCTCCTCCCCGAGAGGCACCACGTAGGCCACCAGCCGCACATCGCCCGGGGAGTCCTCCCGGACCACGGCCACCGCCTCCTTCACACCCTCCAGCCCCGCCAACGCCGCCTCGATCTCTCCCAACTCGATCCGGTGCCCCCGGAGCTTCACCTGGTGGTCCAGCCGTCCCAGGAACTCCACGTTGCCGTCGGCCCGGAACCGCGCCCGGTCTCCGGTGCGGTAGACCCGGGGAGGGGCTCCGCTCCGATCAGGAGTGCTCCGGAAGGGATCCGCCAGGAACCGATCCGCCGTGAGCTCCGGGCGGCGCAGGTAGCCCCGAACCACCCCGTCGCCGCCGATGAGGAGCTCCCCGGACACCCCGGGGGGCACCGGCTGCATCAGCCGGTCCACGATGTAGAAGCGGGTGTTGGCGATGGGGCGTCCCAGGGGGATCCGCCCCTCCACCCCCCGGACGTCCTGTGTGGACGACCAGATGGTGGTTTCGGTGGGCCCGTACATGTTCACCAGGCGGGCGGGGGTCGCCTCCTCCAGCTCGTCCCGGAGCGACTCCGGGAAGGCCTCGCCGCCCAGCATCATGGTCTTCAGCGAACCCAGCGCCTCGCGGCTCTCGGGGTCCGCCAGGAGGAGTCGTGCCATGGAGGGGGTGCACTGGAGGTGGGTCACCCCGTGCCGGCGGATCTGCTCCGGGAACGGCGTGGCGCTGGGACGGGCGTCCAGCTCCTCACGGGAGGGGTTGGCCCGACGCATGAGCTCCGGCAGGTGCTGCAGGCTGGCCATCGTGTCCTCGTGGGACACCCCGAAGTCGATGAGGCAGGCGCATTCGTCCACATCCAGCGCCTTCAGCCGGTCCACCATCTCCACGCAGCCGTCCAGCGTCCCCATGAGGGCGCTGGTCTGGTAGTAGCGCTCGAAGGCATGGTCCAGCAGCGCCTCCATGTCGGCTTCCGTGAACGAGGCCGAGCGCATGTCCTGCCCCCGCCCCTCCGCCAGATCCTTGATCAGCGCCACCGAGGTCCGGAGGTACTCCCGGAAGGGCCCCCACACCTTCGACCGCACCGTCTCGATGTCGGGCCCGATGAAGGTGTGGATCATCAGGGTGACGTACCCCTCGCCGGGGTGCCCCGCCTCCTTCCACGCCTTCCGGTAGAGGGCCAGCTTCTCCACCAGGTCCTCCGGGCTCTGCCCCAGGAGGTGGGTGAGGACGTAGCACCCCGATTCCCCGGCCCGGATGAAGGTATCCGGGGTGCCGCCGGCGGTGAGCCAGATGTTCAGGTCGTCCTGGATGGGCTTCGGGTGGATCTGGATCTCCACCTCTCCCTTCGGCCCCGGACGACGGAGCTTCTCTCCCCTCCACAGGGAGCGGAGGGTGCCGATCTGGTCCATGAGGACGTCCCGGCGCTCCGCATAGTTCTGCGGCTGGAAGATGAAGTCCCGGTCATGCCAACCGGAGGCCACCGAGATCTCGGCCCGCCCCCCGGAGAGGTTGTCCACCATCGACCACTCCTCCGCCACCCGGATGGGGTCGTGGAGGGGGAGCACCACGCTCCCGGCCCGGATCCGGACGTTCTTCGTGATGGCCGCCACCGCCGCCCCCGTCACCGATGGGTTCGGGTACAGCCCCCCGAAGGCGTGGAAGTGCCGCTCCGGGGTCCACACCGCCGCGATGCCGTTCTCGTCGGCAAAGCGGGCTCCATCCAGGAGCATCCGGTAGCGGTTCCCGTCATGCTCCCCGGCGTCGGCAGCGAAGTAGAAGAGGGAGAAGTCCATCTTCCGGTAGGAGTGGGCCGGCACCGGAGCCTCCGCCCGCTCGTCGCCGTGCACCACCACCCGGAACCCCCGGGCCAGCGTCCAGAACAGCTCCAGCACCGAGATGTCGAAGGAGATGCTGGTGACGGCCAGCCAGGTGCCGGGCTCCTCCCCGCCGATCCGTTCATCCATTCCGGCGAAGAAGTTGGCCACGTTCCGGTGCTCGATCATGACGCCCTTGGGGGGCCCGGTGGAGCCGGAGGTATAGATGACGTAGGCCAGGTTGTCTGGCCCGGCCCCCCCCTCGGGGCGGGAATCCGGGTGCCGGGCAATGGCGGCCCGGTCCGTGTCCAGACGGACGATGTGTCCCGGCAGGTCGGGGAACTCCTTCAGCGTGTGCTCGTGGGTGAGCACCACCGGTGCCTCCGAATCCTCCACCATCAGGCGCACCCGCTCCGCCGGATAGGTGGGATCCACCGGGACGTAGGCCCCCCCGGCCTTCAGGATCCCCAGAAGGGCCACCATGAGATCCGCAGAGCGGTCCATGCAGACCGCCACCGGCACGTCCGGCCCCACCCCCAGCTCCCGCAGGTGATGGGCCAGCCGGTTTGCCCTCCGGTCCAGGGCCTGGTAGGTGAGGACCTCGTCCTCGTACAGGACGGCCTCCCGCTCCGGGGTCCGGTCCACCTGGGCCTCGAACATCCCGTGCAGGGTGAGGGGTCCCTCCACCTCCACATCGGTGGCGTTCCACTCCTCCAGCATCCGCCCCCGCTCCTCCTCCGTGAGGAGGGCCATGCGGGCCACCGGCGCTTCCGGCGACGCCACGATGGCCCGGAGGAGGGAGAGGAGGTGCCCCACCATCCGGTCGATGGTGTCGGCCTCGAACAGGTCGGTGTTGTACTCGAGCTGCCCCTTGAAGCCGTCCCCCTCGGAGATCATGGAGAGGGTGAGATCGAACTTCGCCGCCCCCGGATCCACATCCATCGGCTCGAACTGGAGCCCCGGGAGGTGGAGGCGGGGCGACGGGGTGTTCTGCAGGATGAAGAGGACCTGGAAGATGGGCGACCGGCTGGGGTCCCGCTCCAGCCGCAGCGTGTCCACCACCCGGTCGAAGGGGACGTCCTGGTTGGCGAAGGCGTCCAGCGACCCCTCCCGCACCCGCCGCAGGAGCGTCCGGAAATCGGGGTCCCCTGAGAGGTCGGTGCGCACCGCCAGCGTGTTCACGAAGAAGCCGATGAGGTCCTCGGTCTCCGGGCGGGTCCGCCCCGCGGTGGGGGTCCCGACGATCACGTCCTCCTGGCCGCTGTACCGGGACAGTAGCGCCTGGAAGGCCGCCATGAGCCCCATGAAG